>Ga0247734_1001204_pt1 | contig 20058 bp, 23 predicted proteins | sample UWRJL103311B2_FD_180933 | JGI IMG/M metagenome (GOLD analysis project Ga0247734, IMG submission 180933) | Plant litter microbial communities from Arlington Agricultural Research Station in Wisconsin, United States - UWRJ-L103-311B-2 | ecosystem: Environmental > Terrestrial > Plant litter >... | reverse complement strand
AAGAAGAACGAAGAAGAACGCTCCAAAATCCAGGGGTTGTTTGTTGCAATGGCAATGGCAATGGCCATCTATCGTCTTATACTGATGTGGTTGTGGTGAGTATTAGTAATAAAGAGGAATATGTATATGGAGATGGAGATGCTAGGTTTCTATCTCTACCAATATCAATGTCAACCCACGGTGATAAGTAAACACGCATCTTTCATCCTAGAATAAAGTTTACTGCTATAAGAGTGTTATATATATATATATACATATATACATAATGAAGATGTACTGTGGCAATGTGGCAATGTGGCAATGTGTGTATATCATCCATGTGTATATATATATACTATATGAATACCATGATATATCTATTTAGCTAAATATATACATATATGCATATATTATATGCACAGATACCATAGAGAGATATAGAGAGAAAAGAAAGGATAGAGGAGAAATTAAGAAGCAAGGAATGAATTAGCTTTGGTTTCCTTCTTCCCATGTCAGGCACATCTGAGCTTCCGCACGGGCACAATATAGAATAGTCCAGTCCAGTCCGTTCATGGATCCCATATGCTAAAATGATACTAATTCTATAAACTATAATATATATGTTTATATATATCTATATATATCTATGTAGTGTATATGTGTATGTATATGTATATATGTATAATACGTAAACCGGTCGAGCTACTCTGTTCCGTACAACAATACCACGACTACTGCTGTAACGCTATACAAAATCCAAATACTTAAATAGGGGTGAGGAGGACGCCCGCCTCTAATTTATTCTTCTAGTCCATCTCTGTAATAATAAATAATAAGCTGAGTTCATTCTGATCTCACTATTTCGGCAGCCAAGATGCCGCTAGCCATTAGTGCTCCAATTCTCCCCAACTATTCCAATCATTCCCATCACCCCCATTTTAATATGAATCCATAAATCCGTATTAATGACTTCTTGAACCCCCTTTTATTTCCTTTTTCCGTCCCTTACTCGGAACGAGGGTTTGCGCTAAGCCCGTTCCTACCACCCAAGATCTAGGCTTACCACTAATCTCGCGACGCCGCAATAATAACCAGAATCATCGTAATCATAAGAAAAGAAAAACGCCGGGGGTGCGGAGGGTGCTCCCTCGTTTTAGTCAGATGTGACGGCTCCAGCTCCAGCTCCCCCAGCTTCCACGTATTCCATTAATAATTTTGCTCAATTCGCTTCATTCGCTTCATTTGATTTATTGCGCCGTTCCTGTTTACCATTTCTCGACGTGTGAGGGATTCAAATGCAACATCGGCATTATCGCGATACGCTATAGCCCTAAAAAGCCATCTGATAGCAAGCCTCGTGTTACATACATCTCTCCATCATCAAACAGCCTCCCGAGTCCCAACACCCCGGAAACGAGAAGGACGTGTGTAATACGTGTAAAAAAGAAAGAAAAAGGAAAGCAAGAAAGCAAGAAAGAAAAGAGATACATACATTCACACACGCAAGAGGATCCCTGGCGCACCACCACCACCACCACCACCATCCATCCATCCCCATCACATGATATTATAGCCCCTTTCTCCTTCCTTCCTTCCATCCATTATTCCATCAAGATGCCGGAGAACGACAAGGAGAGCAATGTTCCGTTGATGCCAATCCATGGCTCGGATGACGACCATCCCAAGATTGACGACGATGTGGAAGCACAACCGGTCGTGCCACTGCCCCCCAGCACGGGGTTGGGACGGCGGTTTTTGATCTGGACCATTATCAATATGGCGGCAACCATCGGCATCGTCTTCACCAACAAGGCCATTTTCAATGACCCGGATTTCCAGCTGATGCAGACGTCCTTTGCCAGTTTCCATTTCGTGTGTACCGGCCTGACTCTCTATGTTGTGAGCCGGCCGAGTATTGGGGCGTTTGTCCCCAAACGGGCTGGGTTGGTTGAGATGTTACCAGTGAGTCCTCCTGCGATGCTTAGATGTTGGGATGATATCAAAACATTATGGCTAACCGTCGTGACTAACAGCTGGCGTTGTCCATGTGTCTGAATGTGGTGTTGCCCAATTTGTCCCTGGCGTTCTCCACAGTAACCGTCTATCAACTGTGTCGGGTGCTGCTCACGCCCATGACGGCCGTGATCAACTACGTCTTTTACCAGCAAACTATCCCACGGCTGGCAGCGCTCGTCCTGGTCCCCGTATGTGCTGGTGTGGGAATCACCAGCTACTACGACACCCAGCCCGCAGCAAGCGATAAGGTGCAAACCACCAGCACCATCGGCCTCTTCTTCGCCCTTTCGGGAGTCTGTGCCTCCGCAGCCTACACCGTTCTCATCGGAGCCTACCACAAGAAGCTCCAGATGTCGTCGTCCCAGCTCCTTTTCAACCAGGCTCCCATTGCCAGCGTCATGCTTATGTTTGCTGTTCCCGTCATAGATCGGATTCCCGTGCTGGGCAACGTGCCGATGGCGAGATGGTTGATGATCTTGATGAGCGGTGGCTTTGCTTCGCTGATCAACATCTCGCAATTCTTCATTGTGCAGAGCTCGGGTCCCGTAACTAGTACGGTGGTTGGTCATCTAAAGACCATCTCCATCGTGAGCATCGGATGGGCTGTGAGTGGACGAGGAGTCACGGACAGAAGCGCTCTAGGTGTTCTCATGACCGTTGGTGGTATTGTTGGGTGAGTTATATCTCCCCGAGACCGAATGAGCAAAGCTAACAATTTACAGGTATTCATATATCATGCTGAAGAACAGGAAGAAGTGAGCTTGTATCAATGCGATGCAGGCTCTTTCTATCAGCAGCCTGCAATTTATTTCACCTTCCTGCGTCTTCACCTTTTTGGGTTACTTGTTTTAATCTGAGTTTCGTTCTTAGACCGGTAGGCTGGAAAGGGGGGGCTCTAAAAAATGTACAAACATCTGTCTAACATGTTTTTCACCAATCTGCGCGAGCGAGCATTTTTCCTTTGTTATGCATATATATGCTATTATGTTTTATTTACATGTATATAGACTTTTGTGACTCAGCGTTGTGAGAGTTGGCTGTAAAGAGTAGCACCTCCTAGGGCCAAAATTATACCCAAAGAATCCTTTATCGTCAAGAGCCTACCTTCACTGACCCATCCGTATGTGAGGATTATTATTGTTTTGATACTGCCGTCTGTTAGTAAAGGAATATGTGTGGCGGAAGAGAAACCTACTTTGACGCAACATTGAATGTCAAAGCGCTCATTCGCCCTATAATCAAAAATTGTGATAGATTCTGGTATAAGTCAGTATGGAAATTCTGGTTCGAGAGGAGCCTTGTTACCAGTAGAGCCGCCGCAATCCCAGATAGAAACAACGCGATCAGCGTATCGCCCGGGATCGTCTTCACATCGGGTATGGTATCGAAAAATGGTGCTAAAAATGCCAACAGCAGCGCAGCGATTGGGGCTTGGTTCAAGAGCAGTTGCGGACTCGAGACATTGAATTCCTTGATCTTCTTGCCTATCCAAACCTGGTAGAATGCGGTGACCGTGAAAGCGGCCACGGCTATCGAAGCTCCGAGTGTTGTGGTTCCGGCAGCACCGGTATTTGTCAAACCAACACCAACGCACACGCTTGCAAGCGCGGCCATGGTGAGACCCGATATTGACTTGCCGAGAAAGAGGTATTGTAGCAGTGCTACGCACGGAGTGGTCATTATCTTTGCCAATCTGGAGGAACATTAGCTGAAGTCAAGAACATGGGAGTGGACGAGTAAGGCATACTGGTAGAATCCAACCGAGTTATATGCCAGACTCAAGTTTCCGAGAATCAAAAACCCGGCAAAGAATGAACACAGTGGAATCATCTGCAGGAAGGGTAGGCGAATGGGAACGAAGAGTCGAAAGGGAGATTTGCTCGCAATCCACAAGACTATGGTTGTGCAGATGAAGTGCCACATAGCGAAGGATATCTGCATGGTCTTCAATTGAGGATCCCGAAATATCCTTGATAACACAGAAATCAGTATGGCCTTGTTGGTTGGTACACGGGAGGATACACACCATTTGTTCAGGAAGACAAGAGTTACGGTGCTTGCAATGTTGAGAACTATGCAAGCCCCATCGATGATCTGCTTGCGGGTTCCTCCTTGCACACGCACTGTATCCTTCACGGCATCCTTTTCCTCATCCAGAAGACGCTTCCCCATCTCTATATCCTCCTCCACGGGCGTCGCGGGTGCCATGTCTGCCAAATGTTGGTTGTGAGAATCAGGAAGCTAATAAACTGGTAGAGATGCTCGGGGGGCGGGCTCTGATCAGAGGAAAGTAGCAAGCAGATTGCACTAGGACATGTTAACAATGCAAGGATGAATCAGGTATGCTCTGTAAAGTGCGGAAACATGCAACCCGTATATGTAGAAGTTGTGTTGGAATTTGTTTGGGGGACGGCATTAGAGTAGGGGATCGTTCACACAAGGCTGAGGCTGAGTGAGTGATAGCGGGAGACCTCGAAAGGCCCCTGGCAAATCAAATCGAAGGTGGTGCTGCACACTGCAAGGCTACGTGCTGGGGCCCGATGGTAATTGGGATGGACACCCGTTAAGGCGGCGACAATTTCCCCGACTTTTGGACCTCCTAATTTGAACATTTTAGCCTGCCGGAACCTGGTTGGGGTGTTTCTTTTTTAAAAGGAGGTTCTCGTCACCTCCTCTTTGGTCTGTTTTAGTGGTCATTAATAAGCCGTATCTTTCATCTCCTCTACTTACTTAAGTCCGCTGATATTATATATGCGTCTTTTCGTTCGCTTTCCTCCATTTCTCTTCCTTCAACCCCGAATGCGTTAGACCACACAAACTTCAAGCACCACTTTTTCAAAATCAAACGGTCAAAAATGGGTTTACTTGGGCAACTCCTATACCTATCGGTGCACCCAAACCAACTACGAGCGATATTGCAATGGTATGATGTTAACTTGCCGGTTCTCCTCTAGTCATGCTAATGGAATTTCTAGGAAAGTATGGCACGACCCAGTCCATATCAGAGACCCTACAAAGGAGTCTGCCACGCTTCGAGAATGCTTCAAATACCTCGATTTGACCAGCCGGAGTTTTAGTGCGGTCATTCAGGAGCTCAATCCTGAATTACTGGTTCCAGTCGCCCTCTTCTACCTCATTCTGCGCGGGCTAGACACGATCGAAGATGATATGACCATTCCACTTGAAAAGAAGGAGCCTTATCTACGAAATTTCCAGAACATCATCGAAGAAGAAGGGTGGACATTCAACGATAATGGACCCGCGGAGAAAGACAGAGAGTTACTGGTTCATTTTGATTGTGTGGTTGCCGAGTTCAACAAGATAAACCCTGTCTACAAAGATATAATCAAAGATATCACAGAGAAGATGGGCAATGGGATGGCCGACTACGCCAACAATGCCGAGCATAACATCAATGGTGTCAATACGATAAAGGACTATGAACTGTATTGCCACTATGTTGCAGGTTTGGTTGGGGATGGGTTAACAAGACTCTTCGTTGAGAGCAAACTTGCAAATCCAGCGCTGCTTCAAAGACCGGAGTTGTCAGAGTCTATGGGACAATTTTTGCAGAAGACAAATATCATTCGTGATATCCGGGAAGATTTTGATGACAAGAGACGTTTCTGGCCCAAAGAGATTTGGTCGAAACATGTCGACAAATTTGAAGATTTGTTCGATCCCAAAAATTTAGAAGCTGCCTTGAACTGCAGTTCCGAGATGGTGCTCAATTCACTTCGCCACGCTGATGAATGCTTATTTTATTTGGCCGGTATCAAGGATCAAAGTGTATTCAACTTCACTGCTATTCCTCAATCCATGGCGATTGCAACTCTAGAGTTGGTTTTCCGGAATCCAGAAATTTTCAAGAAAAATGTCAAGATCACAAAAGGAGATGCATGCGATTTGATGATGAAATCTTCCCAGAATCTGAGAACGGTCTGCGATGTTTTCAAGCATTATGCTCGGAGGATAAATAAGAGAAATACTCCCAAGGACCCCAACTTCCTGGAGATAAGTATCGCTTGTGCAAAGGTACAGATCTACCTATTTTCAGGCTATGGTCAATTTGCTAACCAGATTAGGTGGAACAATTTATTGAGCAAATATTTCCCTCTCAAGATCCCAAAGCACTTTCCCTCCAATACAAGAGTGAAACCTCCGAGGAGTCTAAGAAAAAATCGGCGACAGATTCGGAAAACAAGAAAGATACTTTCTTCCTTCTCCTCGCTGTTGTGGGAACACTATTCGTGATATCGGCAATGATGGTTCGTCTCCCCATAAAGCATTCCTATCCCATCTCAACTAACAATACCAGATCGGAGCCGCGTATGTAGCTGGAGCAAGATTCGACGTAGTATGGGACGAGTTGAAAAAGGGTACAGTCCTCCCTCAACATGTACCAGGTGGTGAAGACGCTCGGAAAATCGTCCATCAACACGACCATGGGGAACTGTAGATATGAACATCGTTCTTCTTTCTCTATGCATAATACTGGCCTAATTATAGCCATGACACCAAATTTCGCTGTAATATCATCACAGAATGATTGTATTGTACTTATAACTCTATAGCAGTTGCTAAATAGCAATAAACGGTAATTTTGGATCATCATGCCTTTCGGTGGGTAGCATATGTTAGGTAAGTGCAAAGAGTGAGATATGGGTTCCTTGGGGATTTCAACATAGCACTTATGTCAAATTACAAGTACAGTCCTCATCAATGACTGTTGGTTGTGCCGAAAAGATGCTGATATTAAAATCTTGAATTTGGGCCGTGTGGCTGGGCCGACGATTGCAAAGCTCACTATTCAGTGGAGCAGAGCGGTCGTTGGATTGCGAACATTACCTCTTTAACTGCCTTAATATAAATTCTATCTTGTCCTTTGCGTTCTGCCAAAGTTTGGTTTCATCTCCTCGCCGTCCTATTAGAGCAAATTGTCTACCTCTGTGCCATACTTCAGGAAGTACCTATTATAGTAATTGATAAAAAATCCACGTTATATCAGTTTGCTGCCCCAAATATTCCAGACTGCAATGGCCGTGATCCCAAGACTAGCTCCTCAGTCTTCATCAGCGGCTCTGAAGCAGTTGCCCTTACCCGTGAATTGATAAGATGATAATTAGAGTGCGTTAGTTTTCTCATGAGTGACGATGGTAAACACTTAGTACCTGTGTTAACCCAATGACTAGTTTACTTTTCGAAATATTCCCTCACATTTCCACCAAGCGTTTGACACCATTTGCGTTCTATATCCAGTCTAAATCTTTTAGGTACCTGAGCCATGACCCATATTATATTCTGAGCATGTATGGTTCCCTATCGACTCGTTGTTCAGCAGCGTCCTAGGCCTGTTCGGATCAGATCCAGCTACTCAAATAAGTGTTGTAGCACTTCCTCAAGTTTTGTGAAACGACAATAGCATACTTATCGCAGAAATATCACAGAGCCCCCAATATTATACACCGCGCACACAACTCGTCCGTTGTCAATGGACTACAGCACAGCGACATCCAACTCCACGCTCGTCGACATATCCCCAGCCCCAACCAAAGCTACAATGCCTTTTCTTCGCCGTCTTTCCTCGGTCGCATCCACCCTCCTTTCCGGCAGCTCCTCGATGTTTTCGCGAGATCGCAAGCCCTCCGTCTCCTCCGATATCTCAATGTTGTCGCAGTCTCCATACTCAGTCTGCAATATTGACAACGTAGCCTCCTGCCCAACCTGCATTACGCTCCGCGAAGAAACCGGAATGGGCGAAGACTACCCGGACGCGGATTATCAGGGTGTGATTTGTAACAGCCTGGAGATTGAAGATATGGATGCTGATGAGTCGAGACAAGCGTCTAGAGGTGGACTAAACTTAGAAACAACGATGTCTGCACCGAAAATGGTATTTTGGAATCGCTGGAGGATGAGATGGAAGATGCATCGCATGGAGAGGACGGAGGGAAAGAGGACTGTGGTTGTTATGGAGGAGCCTATGATGGTTCGATCTAGGTAGTATGTATGTCCGTTAAAGGGCAATACGCGAATCGGAAGGGTATAGGAGCACTGTTGCCCTCGGCGATATGGTGTAATAGAAAACACGTTGGGATGTTTCTCGAAAGAGGATGATAGATGTCTTTAGGGGTTTTGGAGGTCGCTAAAGAGAAGATAATAGAGTCGCAGATAGAAACCACTTCTAGACGCCAAATATCAAGCCTTTGCAGAGATAAATGACTGTTAGTCGAATAGAGAAATATGGAGCCAAGAGAGATCCTAAGTAAGTATTACTAACAATCTGTACCGAGAGAAACCGACGGATTTAGATGCCAGCATTCAAGAAAACCAGAGCAGGTAGTCCATCTCTTAACCGTATCTCATCCAACTCCAAACGGAAATAACAGTCTCCTTTCCATCCTGCCGTAAATTGATCCCTAAACCAAGAATAGGATTTTCACATCTGCGACCTCCTAATGTCAATTCCTCCAAGTTCTTCAACACAACCTCGACCTTCACTGTAACTCCATCACCACCAACCACCACCACCAGCTTCAAAAAACAATCATCATATATTTTTACACCATATTAAATACCACGATCCCCCATTTTCATTTTATAAACCCTTATCTCATTTCAACCTCATTTGCAAGAGTTATTGTGATTTCAATATTTTCCGCTAAAAGCACGCTTGTACATTTCAATGTCTTGGCCAGATGTGTAGCAAACCATCCACTAGCCAATTGAAAAGAGTCCCGTATACTCCTTTAGCGCGGCTAGCTTGAACCCCACGTGGAGTCCACGTGGAGTCCTTAGGGCGATAGTCGGAGGAGTATGGGGTAGTGACGCTACATACGCGCTAACACTACGCATTGCCAAATGCTTCTTCTGTCAATATTTATGGTCAGGTATTTGGGTGAGATATGACGATAGGAATATTCACTGGAAAGATCTGAGGCATGAAAGATTGCTGTAGGACAAGAACCTGAATTTGATTATTCTTTATATCTGGATTACCTCCTTCCCTTTCATCTCTGGTCGTTCCACTTCCCATTCATCTCTTAATACAGCGAATAGTACATCTGCCAGCAGTAAACTCCAGCCTAAGCTCCACACCAAAGTAATGGCATAGAAGAAATTGGCATTCCCGCTTCCCGCGTAGATCCACAGGTAGTAGAAGGCTGGACCAAGGAATGTAGCATACAAGACGATAGATGACTCCACGAAGGTGTACTTCATCAAGGGGAATACGTGGCGGTATAGTGGGAGCATAGCAAGGAATAGCGAGGCATCTGATATCGATGGGTATGGTTTGAAGATGGCAAAAATTCCGAGCACCATGGTTAGGACAAAGAGTGGCTGAGAACGCAGCCGTATCACCAGGCCACCGACATAAGACGACAAATGGAGCCAGAATACCCCCAGAAAGAAATTTCGGAAAGAGTCGAACATCTCAATGAAGAAATACCACCATAGACCAACGTTGGGGGTGAGGTCTGGGAGGAGAAGCTGTACACCATAGGTAGAAGCAATAAATTCCCAGGATCCAGTGATAAGTGAGGACATTTGTAATAGTAGGAAGAGTGATCCTGTAACCATTGCCACGGTACCTGACGCAAATTTCACGAGGGAAGATGTACGTTTTGTGGGATTTTGTCGATCGTAACATAGCAGCGCAAGTGGTGGGAGGAGAAGCAGCGGGTACATGGAGAGGTAAGAGGCCAGAGAAATAGCAAGCATTGAATGAAAGGTAGAGCCCGCCACCGCTTTCGCAATGGCATGAAGTATCGCGCAAGTCGTAAACACACTCGTTGGTCGACCAACACACGTCGCAATGGTAAATGGATTGAACAAAAATCTAAGGATATAAGCATTGGTTAATTTAAAATTCGCTGGAACTTACGCTGCCGCAACTGCAAAACTACTCCAGCGTTTATCCTTCCTTGGTGACGTGAATAGCCTAGATGATCCGGCTTCCCCAGAATCTGCAATCTGCATAAGAGCAATTGCGCTAAGTAGATCAACCAGTATATACAGAACGTTCGTAAAGAAGGGGTATGTCGATGAGTTGGGAATGAGCGAGAAGATGGTCAGGAGTAAAGGGGCTTGGTGGTAAACTCCTCCATCGTAGGGGGAAACATTATGGTTGTACAGAAAGAGTCCCTCTTGTACTATCTCGTGTCAGCTCTAACTCTGAAGCCCAAGCCAGCCAACTCACATCTCTTGAAGCTTGTCACTGGTGTAGAAACCTCAACGCGACCCGTCAACAAATCTGGAAGACCTGGAGACGTAAAAAGAAGTAGTCGCACAGCAGCCGCAGCGGCGAATAATGTAGCTTTCCTCCTGTCAATGCTCATATTTCCAGTATGATTGACTGACAATATAGGCACAAAGAAATCGTAATGTTACCAACTGCAGCCTTATAAGTCTGTCCTGACGTTCCCAAATGACATGCGGGCATGCGGCCGCTGCGGGGATTCGGCCGCTTATAGCGGGCCCCTTTCAAAAAAGTTTATCTTCTGTTTTATCAAGATCTTCCCCACCAGCGATTTCCTATTGACAATTCCAACACGCACCGCAATTATGGGAAGAATTAAGAAGAAAGGGACCTCTGGTCAAGCTAAGAACTTCATCACCAGAACTCAAGCTGTGCGAAAACTGCAGATTAGTCTCCCCGACTTTCGAAAACTCTGCATCTGGAAGGGAATATATCCTCGAGAACCACGAAACAAGAAGAAGGCTTCCAAGACTTCCAATGCTGCCACAACATTCTACTATACGAAGGACATTCAGTACTTGCTCCATGAGCCTCTTTTGGCCAAGTTCCGAGACCAGAAAGCTCTTGAGAAAAAGATTTCCAAGGCTTTAGGAAGAGGAGACGCAAATGATGCGCGCAGGTTAGAGAAGAATGCAAACAGACCAGAAAAGACTGGAAAGACAAAATACACCTTAGACCATGTCATCCGAGAAAGATACCCTACATTCATCGATGCGCTGAGAGATCTAGACGACTGCCTCTCTATGTTGTTCCTGTTCGCAAATCTTCCCTCTACACCAACTGTCCCCGCAAAGATGATTGCTCGATGCGAAAAGCTGTGTCTTGAATTTGAACACTTTTTGATCGTCTCTAATAGCTTACGAAAGTCTTTCCTCTCGATCAAGGGTATCTACTATCAAGCGACCATCCAAGGTCAGGACATCTTATGGTTGGTTCCTTACCGTTTCAATCAGCGAGTCACAGGAGATGTTGACTTCAGGATCATGGGAACATTTGTGGAATTCTACCAGACTCTTTTGGGTTTTGTCAATTTCCGACTTTACACATCGGTTGGGCTCGTATACCCTCCTAAGTTCGACCAGTCCATGGATGATCAAGGAGCTGAGTTGGGTGCTTTCTCACTGGAAGGGAATGGTATTGGTGCAATTGAGCAGCCTAACCATTTGGCGGTCAAGCATGGCGAGGTTTCAAAGCCAAATCCTAAGCTACAGGCTGAGATTGATAAGCTCAAACTCCAGTTAAATGATGTGCCAGAGGATGAACCAATGACAGGTCAAGCAGTCATCGATGAAGACGAGGAGGAGCAGCCCACAGAGACTATTGATAAGTTTGAGCCAGCACTACCAGGTGGAGACATCCTTCTGCAGCCGTCATATTCCGCTACCGATCCTTCCACACTTTTCTCTAACTTTACGTTTTTCCTCTCACGAGAAACTCCAAGACAACCCCTTGAGTTTATTCTTAGAGCTTTTGGCTGTAAGCGTATTGGCTGGGATGCCGTGCTAGGGGATGGAGCATATACACACAACGAGTTAGATCCAGCAATCACTCACCAAATAGTCGATCGGCCACCACCCCAGGTCAATTCTGATGAGCCTCAAGTAGAAGATAACCAGACAGCGCAGCGCTTGCAGCAGGGATCTCGTGTTCCGGGGCGTGTCTATCTACAACCACAATGGATTTGGGACTCTGTCAATGACGAGGAGCTGAAGCGACCCGATTTATACGCACCAGGTGCACAATTACCACCTCATTTGAGTCCCTTCGTGAAGAAGGTCAGAGGTCAATACGATCCAAGCGCCCCGCTCAATGAGCAAGAGCGTGAAGGAGAAGAACTCGAAGCCGAGAGTGACGAAGAGGACGAGGTTGATGTCGAGGATGAAGATGAACTCGCTGTTCGCAAGCCTGATTTGATTGATAATCTAGAGGGTGCTGGCGGTATGGACGTAGCTGGTACCGACGATGAGGATGAAAGCTCTGGTTCAGATGATGAAGATGTGGAGTCATTCGGTGGCTTCACAGATGAAGAGGAGGAAGAGGATGAAGCTACTACTTCTGCAAAACAACGGCAGCGAGAGCTGGAAGCAGAATTATCTGGCGTTGCTATAGAAGAAACTGCTATAGATCCGGTTGCTGAGAAAAAGGCTAAGGCAAGGAAACAGGCTGCGAAGAATGCAAAGGAAGAGCGTGAGGAGCTTGAGAGAGCGAGAATGATGATGAGCAACAAGAAACGGAAGACCTTTGACAAGATGCAATTCAGCAACAAGAAGAAGGAGAGCGAGGCTGAGGTTCTCCGGGCAAAGAGGAGAAAGATCGAGAAGGGTGGAAATGCTGCTCCGAGAAATTAGAGTGCCAGTGTCAAAAGTGCGGCGTTAATGGCGTGTTCACGTATGTGGAGTTGCTGGCTGGTAAATATGTGAAGAATAGATTATGTCTTGTACGCTTTGTTGTTTCCACGAACGTGACAAACAGAGACTAATGTTTGCTAAGCATAAATATTGATGTCTTCCCAATCTCTTTCAAGCACAGTGCAATATTGCTTGTATCCAATTAGATTAAGTGATCTCTCAAGAAAATTTATGGTATGGATTTCAGTGCCTTGTATTTCATGATTTATTATCCTAGCACTTTCCTGAGGATATACAAAGATAAATCCAAACACCGTTACGGGAAATCTTTTGCTCTTGCGGTTCAGGCTGCTGAAAACTGTCACCATGCTGGCCAGGGGTTACTGAATTTTGTCCCATCTGCTTCTTGTTCGTGCTTACAATCCATACTACCTGCATAAGACATCGTCCCTTGCTCTACCAACCTTTATACCAACTTCAGCTCTCCCCCTTCGCTTCCGGAAAAGTAGAGATATGCCCAGCAATTCAAGCTCATTTGATCTTCGATTCCTTCCGAGGCCTGTCTAGCACCTACCTTGCCACTCAGTATCCAAACTCACCGAGGTCAAGCTAGTTTTGATCTCGTAATACTAACAATGTACCATGCCAAGTTAATCCTAGGAAGAACAATCTGCTCTGGCAATTGGTGAAGGTGTTGCAAATTCCGGCTACCATATGATCACATTACTTGGCAAGTTAGCCCAAGTTCTTCACGTGTATCTCAGTCATATAACATAAGTACTTGCAACAGGCTCAAGAAGTTTCGTTAAGCGCTCCTAACATTTACACGCCGCATCCTTTGAATCCTTCAAATCCTAAACGGGAAAAAACATAAAACGTTTATTGGTTACAAGGGGAGTCTGTTCAGTAGTCTCCGTTGTTGTTATTTTGAGAGAAGCTATGATTGGCTGACTCAACGACACTGCTACCATTGTGAATTCTCCATTATAACCAACAACAACGAATTTGCACATATCCCTCCATTCATCTATATGCTGGCAATTGAAAAGCCTGGTAACCCAGGGGTCCTTGTTTAATTAAGGATTGTGACTTTGAAATCAGCTTGTTGGTTTAAGAAGGGCTGCGTGTGGTTGGGAATAACCAGCCAAGAATCATATTTACCAACACTAGCAACCAACATGTGGCATCCACCGAACCCTCTTCCAGATATGTACCCAACTGTACATAGGACGCGTGATTAAAAGTCAGCTGAACAGGGACAACAGAGACTTTGAAGGAGGATGAGTGCCACGGCCCTACAGATTACACAGCTTGCTTCGGACATGGTCACTGATATTGCGGCTGAGAGCGTTATGTTTTGAATACGTTGGTTTGGACTGGGATTAAGTTGGGTGAACTCGGATTCTTAAAATTTGAAGCTTTGGGCAAGGAATGGAAACTACGATGTATATATAATGCCTCGAAGGTAGGTTTGATTTACTTGTTCACTTCAATTATCACAGAAAACTGTTGTCAATATAATCGATACCTTTAATATTTGATTTCCCGAAACAGTAGCCATGGCTAGTTTTATATCAAACAAACTCATACATGCCATTACGGTTTCGGCATTCTTCGCAGCTCCTCTTGTCGCACAATCATCCAGTTTCCAATGCGACCAAAATCTCAGCCATGGCTTCAATGCATCTGGATCTGCAAACTTGACTGAGCTGCTGGGCAGTACCTGGACGTTTTCCCGCTACGTAGACTTCCGACAGAATGGCTCCCAAGGCTTCATTAACGAGCCCATCACCGTGAAAACCACGTGCGTTACATTCTTTCTCCACTCCAAATTCTTTGCATTACATCTAACTAATATTTCATTGGTAGGCCCAAAATCGAGTTGATGAATGGCCGTTACGACGCTTGCGTAATCACCCCTAGAATTCTCGAATCAACAGATAAACGCAAGCTTCCCATGACCGACGATGGCAAGTGCACCAGCTTCCTCGGCGAGAACTGTCTCAGCATCATCGAAGACAGCCTCGATACCCTTGATGTCAACGACTTCCCAGACCGGGATGAGTACTGCAATGCCTACTATAACATAATCCTCGAGACCGTGACTAACGTCGCGTGTCCACAACTTGGCCTCTTCGATACCGTATCTTCGTCATTCAGAAGTGAGAGTGCCACTTCGGCATGTCCCATCAAGGGCAGCAATGAAAAGGATAGCATGTTACTCGCACAGGTACAAACGTCTTTCACAGACCTTGGGAACGGCAAGGCGGAATTTTACGACCGGGCAATCGGCGCCCCGTTGCCGGTTTTCATGTCTGTGCGAAGACTAGGAACGGACGAGAATGCCAGCAGATATTTAGCGGCTTCATCAGTTGTGTGTATCCCAGCAAATAATGTGGTGGCAGGTAGCCGGAACTTGGATAACTCAGTGGCGGGTGGTTCGGGTGGTTCAGGTTCTTCTGGTGGTTCAGGTAGTACGGTTGCGACGGCTGCTGGGACGAGTGCGAAGCCATCAGCAACTGGATTGAATTCTTTGACGGGCTCGACTCCTACAAGCGCAGCCACAACTGCCAATGCAGCTTCTAGCACGGGCGAAGCGAACGGTGAGAAAGACAAGTCTGCTAGTGCTGCTGGCCGAACTGAAGTTTCTCGCATAGCGGTTTATGGAGTTGTGGGAGTGGTTTCGGTTCTTTTTGTTATGGCAATTGGGATGTGAAGACTTTCTTGAATTGGGAGAATTTTATTTTTCGTTTGGTGGTGATGGAACTCATTTAACGAGGTTCTTGTAGTCTATCTTCTATAGAGCTTTCTTTATTAATCTATGTGTTCATATATGAATAGCAATTTTATAACTTCACGACTACGTACGATCATTATTCCAAGGATAAGGGAAAGGAGAGCTTCGTCTTATACTGAGATACAACCCAAGATAGTAACTTATTGCACAGTAATATACCCCGAATGGGAACAGTACTTAGTGGTTTGGGTAAAAGCTTTGCTTTGAGATTCTGGTAAGAGCTTTCTTTACTTCCAATTGAGCTAGTTTAAATATGTGTATTGTCTGTTTAATATGGAGTTCTAATTATATTCCGGTATTCTTCTCCTCTATAGTGACACATACCACAGGGTGGCTTCGGTCACCAAATGGCAATGTGAGATTGAAGCTATAGTTGCAAGGTAAAGAAAGAATGGAGATAGTTATATTTTGTGAGATAAAGCTAACTTGCGATTGATCACTGGACCTATGACAGCAAACCATTCAGCTAAACTAAAGCAAAAAATTATTGTTATGTACATGTTGTTGTAGAGCCTGATGTAGAGACATAAAAAATCTTTATCTTTATAACAAAGCAGATAAGTACTAGGGAGTATTGTGGGCCTTCTAATATATCAGATTGCCTTTTACACGCAAATATGGTGTGCTTGCAACTGGCACTCTTTTGTAAAACAAAACACAGATATAAAATTATTTGTGGGAAGATAGGGCAGTATTAAATTATCCAGATTTTGGGGTTTTCCATCCATCTTCTCGCTCCGAAAACTGCAGTGATAAGAGGAGTTACCCTGAAAATAATTTAAAATATAGTACGCATATTTAAATGCAAGAGATTTTCTACTGTTAATCCTAAGTGACCTGATGCCTGCTAGCTGGCAAGGGAGATCAGCTGTTCTCATGGAGATGTACGGAAGGATCAACTATTTGTTGGGAGAGGCTTGAGCAACGTAGACTGTGGTGTATTAAAGAGAAGCGAGAGCTCATGAATGACCTAGACTAGAAAGAAAATATTTAGACTTCTAGCTTCTTAACATTATATGTACATATTTTGGTGTATAAACCCCTACGAAATAGTGTAAAGGGGCTTAAGCGAGTTATTCACGTGATACATTGTCTTGGAATCTCTCCTCAATGGAATATCTTCTGCTAGACCTCAAACACACTCAGTTAGGAATCTGAGGATATATAAATTATCAAGGGGTTTAGGGTACAGTCGATAATCATCCAGTTACATGATACGTATCTTGCAAAACGAAACCCCAGGCAAAGGAATGCGAATAATTTATTATGGGCTGGAAGAAAACACAACAACCCAGTGCATGATAAAATTGTGAATGTCTAGGCATCTGGAAAATATATTAGACTTCCTGAGGATAGCCATATGGTAAATTGCCTAAGCTCGCCACGCCAATTTCTCCTTCTAGACTAATATTTTCCTCGGGAATATCTACTCCCCTCTTATAGGCCCAGGCCTTGTTGCATGCCATGTTATTCATTTAATCAGACTGAACAAAAACTTGAATATAAGTAATTATGAGAAGAATCAGGCTCGCCTTTCGGAACAGAAGTTACATGCTTAACTGATAACGGAGCACTGACTTCATCAGCTATACATATATTTTGCTCTTATTAACTGAAATGTAGAAAAGTCCCTAGCTTGCTTTTACAGTGGAGCATGGGGGATCTACTCTCTGAGAACGCACTGAAGTTAGGCTGCGATTTTTGAATATCATTATCGTAGCCTCAAGCCAAATCACATCACATTAACGACTGCTCTTTCTGGCGTTATTGAAGAATCGGTTGGTCTTTCTTGCTGGGGTATATGGATTGGTATCCCGTTTAGACCGTCATATCCATCCCAGCAGACTTCTAGATCGTTGTTTGCCCCGGCCCTCGCTTCAATGAGCAAGTAGCATTGAATCCTGTTTGTTTCAAACTTTGTCACGCAGCCTAATTCAAAAAAACAAAACTGCAAGTGCTAAATCAGACTGCATTCGAAAACCTACGTCGACCATCGGCTCCGCATTTTCGATGAACACTTTATGATAGACGACTAGCTCCAAAATATTCACGATTTATATGTGTTGCGTCACAGTGTTTGATACAAATGGATATATTGACATCTTTTGATTCTTCTATCGTGTAGTGGGTATCTATGCTGAAAATGGCCTCTGGCCCACCCATATCCATACATGGCCTTTGGCCCAAAAAAAGAGGCCTATAGCCTATCTATATCTATACATGGCCTCTGGCCCAAGAACTCGTTATTCATCCAAGTCGTAACCAATACTCCCTTATTATCAATACCTTCCTTATAAAAGTCAAGCCCGTTTCCTGCAAGCTCGTTCCCACCAATTGTTCCTACCAAGTCAAGTTCGTTCCTTCTCAATCTATCGTACGCTAATCATGATATCAAGACCCATCGCAGTCTTGAGCGTGTCTACCTCGTTTAAGCTCTCTTCGAACAAAAGGGCAGTCGCTTCCATCTCGCCCTTCATTTGGACAATTGTTCTATCCCTTCTTGAAATCTTGCCAGTCAATTTCTGATTCATTCCTTCCAATTCTACATTCTTCGCCTTTAATCCCTCAACAATTTGTAGGGCGCGTCTCTCCTTGGTGATCATGACCATTTGGAGCTCTCGCTTAACATTTTCCAACTCCATGTTTCTCGATTCAATCTCCGAGATTATGCCTGCTGAACCTGAACCTTTCTTCTCCTCTAACTCCGTGATCTTCTCTTGCAATTCATTGACAATCTGCTTTGCGCGCCTCTCCTTGGCGCTCATGATTATTTGAAGCTCTTGATTGGCTTCTTCCAACTCTGCAGCCTTTGCTCCCAATTCTGCATTTTTTGCCTCCATCTCCGAATGTTTTATTGCTAACTCGGAGTTCATCGCTTTCAAGTCTGTAACCTTTCTTTGTAATTCATCAACCTCTGCTTCCCAATCTGTGATTTGGGCTACGACTGCATAAAGCTCTTCCTTAGCTTCTTCCATCTCTGAGTTCTTGGTCATTAACTCAGAGTTCATCTCTTTCAAGTCTGTAACCTTTCCTTGTAATTCACCAACCTGTGCTTCCCATTCTGCGATTTGGGCCACGACTGAAGAAAGCTTCTCCTTGGCAGCTTCCATCTCAGAGTTCTTGGTCACTAACTCTGAATTTATCGCTTCCAACCCTGTAATCTTTCCTTGTAATTCATCAACCTGTGCCTCTCGTTGCTTCATCTGAGCAGTGACTGAATGAAGCTCATCCTTGGCAGCTTCCATCTCCAAGTTCTTGGCCATTAACTCTGAATTCATTACTTCCAAACCTGTAATCTTCTCTTGCATTTTATCAACCTGTGTTTCCTGTTGTTTCATTTGAGCCGTGATGATATGAAGCTCTCGCTGGGCAACTTCTATGTCTGAGTCCTTGGCTACTAACTCCATATTCACTGCTTCCAATCCTGCAATCTTCTCTTGCAAGCCACCAATCTGTGCTTCCCGTTCTTCAATCTGGGCATCTAGCTCTGCTTCAATCTCCTGAATTCGAGCATTGCCTTTCTCCTTGAACTCTAGGACTTGTGCGGTCAAATCCTTCTGGAAATCTTCAAGCTCAATCTTGAACGCATTGTTTTCAATCTTTAAATCATCTCTCTCCACTTTTAGATGAGTGTTCTCTCTTCTCAATTCATCTCTCTCCGCTTGGATTTGACTTGCCTCGTTCTCAGTGGTGGCGTTCTCTTCGGATGAGATTTTTGACGCATGTCCTTGTGAAAGAACAGTTCGAATCAAATTTTGAAGTCGTTTGACTTCCTCTCTTGCTTCATCGACGCCCATGTTGACGACGTCTTCGTTCTTGGTCAGGAGTATGGTTTTTCCTCCTTGTTCAAAGGGATGCTTGGCAACTCGGGTGACCTCTGTTGAGTTGGTGACCGCAAATGCGGTGGCTGCAGAAAAACCGAGTTAGTACTAGTAATCAGATTTCAAACGTGTCACAGAATCTCTGATAACAGAAGCAAAGACTACTTACTCATTGAAATGTCTTCGGAAAATGCGGTAGCATTCTCATATGGCAAGGCTGCAATACAATTAGCAAAAGCAAATGGGATTTTGAATGTGCTACAGAATGCGAGACAATGAAAGAGAAGTAATTTACTCACCCATAGAAACGTTCTCTACCGGTTGGATTTCGGGTTGGATTTCACGTTCTGGAGCTGGCAAACAAATTAGCAAAAGTAATTGAGGGTTTGGATGTGTTACAAGGTCCGAGACTATACGAATGGATTTACTTACCAATTGGTGCAACTTCCGCAGATGACTTTCTCGAAGTCTCGTGGGATCGTTCAGTGATTGTAGACAATCCGAACGGGTTACTAATGACTCTGCAGGATGCTTCTTCATCATGAACAACAGAACCGTTGGATCCAAAAGAATTTTGGGTATTGTCGTACTCACTCTCCGATCCGATGATGGAGAGGTACGATTTGTTGGAAGTGAGTGTATTGTTTTGTTCCTGCTCGTGCTCGACGGTGGGAACCTCCACGAATGGGCTGGATGGTGGGCTGGACGGCGGGGTAGCATTTGCGAATGCAATGGTCTTTCGCATAATAGAAGTCTGTCGGGATGCCTGGGCAGCGGCATGGATCAATTGTACGCTGCCGACCGTGACTCGTCGCGTAGTGGAGTCGCCGGTAGTAG
>Ga0247734_1001202_pt1 | contig 20091 bp, 18 predicted proteins | sample UWRJL103311B2_FD_180933 | JGI IMG/M metagenome (GOLD analysis project Ga0247734, IMG submission 180933) | Plant litter microbial communities from Arlington Agricultural Research Station in Wisconsin, United States - UWRJ-L103-311B-2 | ecosystem: Environmental > Terrestrial > Plant litter >... | reverse complement strand
TTAGATGGATGGAAAGGAAAGGAAAGGAAAGAAAGAAAGAAGGAAAAATAGAAGCAAAGAAAAGAAAAGAAAAAGAAGAGAAAAAGAAAAGAAAAAGAAAAGAAAAGGCAAATTGCGGCGAGGACAATGAAGAGAGGGCAAAGAGCGTGGAATTCCACCCAGATGGGCACATGCACATGTACTCACCACTCAATCGATAGATAGATGAAACAACTTGCACCTGGGATGATGATGATGATGATGCTATTCCCGCCTTCTCTCTCTCTCTCTCCTCTGATGACTGTTCCTGGTCCTGTGCACTATCCTATTCCTGTCCACTGTATACTGTACAGTAATTGTCCTCTCGGTGGGCACGTGTGCTGCTGTGTATATCTTTCTCATCTGTGTATATCTTTCTCATCTTTTGCCATTCTTGCCTATTCTTTTTTGCATCTCTTTCGCTGCGCTAGTTCCATGATCATTATTTATTGGCTGCTTTGGCCCCCTTGGTGATGGAAGCATCTCCTTCTGCTCCATCTCTGTCGTCTGTCGTCGCGTACCCGTTTCATGCTTCTTCTCATCGCGCAAAGAATAGAAGAAGCCCAAGAGTTCGGAAGTGTTGCCTGATTCATCTGGAAGTGTCCACTTTTCCATGGCCTCGCCCTTCCCTTCCCCTTCCCTTTCCCCTTCATCGTCCATCGGTCTTTCTCATTTCTGCTTCGGTGTGGTTGTGGTTGGGCAAGGCATAATAATAATGATTAATGGTTGGGAGGTGTCGGTCCGTTGCGGTTGGTCGTTGGGATTTGGAAGCGAATGCTTTCCCCACGTGGCGCGACGATTGGGCTGCGAGGGCAACCTTAATCCATAAGTGAATAATCAAATAATTAAAGAAATCGATGATCGCTAATAACTGTGCACGTGTGTGGTGGAGTTGCCCTATGGAGATTAAGTAAGTAAAATAATTAATTAATTAACTAATCCCATTCCCCCCCTCCCCCGTGCGTTGTAGGTGAGTGACGAAACCTACCTGCTCGGTCCATTCATTCATCAAACGTGCCACGATGGGCGGGTAGATGCATGTCGGGTCGGATAGCTATTCCGTTGGACCTTGCTCGGCTCGGCTCGGCCTTCGCGGTTCGCGGTTCGCATTGCTGCTGTACACTGCTGTCTGTACAGCATGCAATTTGACCCGAGCGAGACGGGTACTAACGGTACCGGGTACCGAGTCCTCGAAGTGCAAGTGGTTGGTTAGGCGAATGAACTGTGGCGCAGAAGCGATGGGCTCTGCACCTGTCTGTGGCTGCGCTCCTTGTAATGTAATGTACAGTACAAGTCCCATGCATGTCATCGTTTAACAATACTGTAATAACTCCACCACCAATCTGGACTAGTCAAGCCCCAAACCAACGTCCGCTGAACTAATCTAACGAGTAACATATGAGAAGGAAGAAAGCTCATATTACACAATTGAACCTCGCTGGACTCTTCCCTCCCATCGATGCTACATAAACTTTCCAAACTTGTGGAGAATGACCATCTACATACATAGAAGCGCTTTTACGGCGGTGGGATCTCTAAAAACAGATGTCACAGCAAGTACACAGGTCGTATTTCGAACTGTTGATTTATTTACATCCTCGAACCTCCGGCTGCCAGCATGGATCCCCACTTTACCATGGTCATAAAATCATAATTCGTCAAACATAATATGTAGGTAGGTAGGTATGTCAGCTAAATCTTCAGCCGGGTTCCAATGCACAAATCCAGCCTGCTGGTCACCAATCAATGATTTGCACACCTACGCCACTGCCGCTCCAATGTGTTGTGAAACAACTTCTCACCCAACGCCGTACAGGTTTCTACTCCGTAGTCCGGGCATTTACTTATACATCAAGGGGTTGAGCTCAGATCATCAATCACTACTCATCATGTCACGCCAAATCGCCAAATCGCCAGCAAGCAGAGGACTCCTAAAAAAACAAAAAAACGCTGGACATATGAAAAAGGAATGCCCCATATTTACATCTCTCCTTCTATCATACCAACCTGGTTCATCTAGAGTGGCAAGTCTGGTGATAGGTTCTAGTACAGCTGCGGATATAAGTTGTGGATAACGTTCACAATGTCTCCGCGCAAGGCTGGATGTATCATCTCAGGATCCAAAAGGTTGTCTTGACCACTCATCATTAAACACGCGCATTGCCCAGCAATGAAGCGACGCTGCGGACTACCGACATGGCTATTATGATAAACACTATGCCAGTAACCCAACACATCAAAATCAGTATGCTCTACCATGGTTCTCAACAGCGCAATTGCCGTATCAGCCGCTTGTCGCTGCAACTGCGGCACCCGGTACTTGTCTGCAAGCGCCCAGAGTTCTTGAAACTGATAGTAATAGTCCAGTGGCTCCGATATATCTTCGTCAACGTATATTCCTTGGTAATATAACCATATCGTGAAGCGATTAAATGTCCTTGGGTCAGTGTCGATTAGATCGAATTTCAGGTCCTCGGCCTCGTCCAAATTGCAATGATTATGAAGTTCATGAAAGAAAATCGAGTATTCAGCCAGCACGCTGAGTGGTATATAAAAGTATTTGTGCCCTCTGCACTCGGTACCAACGATAAACGGTATGGCAGGGCCACTTCAAGAAGTCATCAGCGTTGTTGATGGAAATGTGGTGTTCGGCTCTACTCACTCTAGGTAGAGTTCTTTTCTCATGTTAACAGCTCCAGGCGAATATCCCGTCTCAGACGGCATGGCAATCAACATCTTATTTCGAGATACAACTCGGTGTGAAAATCTAGGTTGTCGGTGAGCTAAAAAGGAAAGGCAAGGGATGTACAACGATGCTACAACGGTGCGCCGACAAGGTGTCCACGTTCAAAGTGTTTCAGAAAACAAGGAAGAGTGACCCTGACCGACTTAATCAGGGTTAATATAGACACCTCGAGATATACGAAGATAAGGCAAAGCATCCGAGAGAGTTGGGTCGGGCAGTCACGGTTGGGCAGGTTGCCACGCTCGGGTTCCTTACAGGATAACGTTCGGCCTGCGGCATGAAGTTGGTAGTGGGGGTTTCCAACCATATCATGCTACGATATGCACACCTACCTTAAAAATATACAGGAACACTTCCAACTGGTGATGCTGAGAGGACGATTAGCGCAACGTGGACCGTGGAAGTCCATCACTGTCTGGGGAAGTGGGGTGCGGATGATGTACAGCAAGGAAAATAAACCTTAATTCGACCAGAGGTACAATCCACGGAAGTTCGTGGATGTCAATGGATGCTAAATTGGAGTTGCTATTCGCCCAGCAAGTTGGAAGCACTATCGGCTTTCCTGATGGTTGCATTGACGACCAGGGCTGCCATTCGACCAATTGCCCCCAAGTCCAGGTCACCAGGCATGTATTGAGTGCTACAAAGCCCTAACCCCACCTTTGCGTATCCTCAATTCATTCTTTGTATGGATTATGCGCTATTCCCCTCTACTTATGTGCATGAAGAACGCATCTGTTGAGCTGTTCAAGATATGTCACGTGGACGCGCTGTCCATGATGATGTGAACAATTTGTGTTACTGGCACAGATCTTGGTTTGTTTTTCTGAATCTTGTCTTGACACCCAGTTGTTTTTGCTGGGCTTCATCAGGTTTTTAAAAATAAAAGCCAGTTGTAGGTTCGCTTCGAGATGTGAACCGTACCCAACATTTGAGTGTTATAGTTCGCTCTGGGTCTTGGAGCGTAGATAGGTTTATCCTGACAGTATCTCGATACACAAGCTAATCGCTACACTATCACTATCGTATAAATTAGATGTTTCCCAATAAGATCTTACTTTGTTTGAAAAATAAATGCAGCTATCTACAGTACCCAATATTGACCAACCGCAACGACGGCTGCTTGATTTGAGGTGTCCATCTTGTCAGGAATGTAATTATGCATCCTGATACTTGCTTGAACTTGCGAAGAAGCGCTTTGTTAAATGGTTCAAAACAAACAGTTTGTAGCTTTATTCTCATTGACAATATTTTGAAGGGTAGTATTGATCCAATGATCTTCATACTATGGTAGAAACTTGAGTCGAAGATAGAGACTTATACTAAGTTTCTGACAAAAGCTCTCTAGTGAACCAGCCTCTCTGTAGTATTATGTTGCTAGTTTGAGTCGTGGCTTAACGCTCCACTGCTGTAACCAGTGTTAATGGTAGATTTGGGCGATTCTTCCAACCTTGGCCGCACAGTTGGCCGTTTCCGGGGTACACTTTGGGTAAAAGTCCTTTTGGCGCAGCGAAAGTGTTTCGAAGCTCCCATCGGATATGGGAATCGGCGTAGTTCCCAGGACGGTAACTAAGGTCGGCAATGGGGCCCACCGTTGTTATGGGCGTTGGTGGCTCGTCTGATCACATGGTAGGGTCGGTTAATCACCTCCCCCCTGAATAGCCGAGAAGGGTAGATTAAAACCCACGTTTCAAACCACAAAGGGGCCAAAGACGAGATGTAAGCTTGTCGTTAGTACGCCCATCCCCAGATCTTCAAGCCTGCGGGGTTGCGGGCGGATCGGGGAGCGGAGACTTGTTCATGACGATCAGAGGATCATTTTCATAAAAGTTAAGAAACTGTGACTCTCGTTCTCCTAAACTGCTGAAATGAGCGCAAGAAATGTAATTTGGATAATTCGAATCATAGAGTAGGTTCGATCTAGACTTAGATTTCCCCAAATAACAAATGAATATAAAAGAGGCTGACTTCTCTCTTCCTTTTATACTTTAGTTCCTTAGACTAAAGTTCATAAGATATCTCAAGATGCATTCTACTTTGTTTCTCCTTGGGGCAATTCCGCTGGCTTTCGGGCAAGGTCAGTTCCAGCCTAGCCCAGGCAAGTTTCCAGCCACTGGCGACGACACCATCGCAGGAGGAATCTTCTGCATTCCACTTCAAGACCTCGGAAAGTACACCGCCAACACCCCCGCAGGGGCAACCGGGAGCGAGTCGCCCAAGGGCGCCGGCGCCGTGACATCGGGTTCTGGACCCTACCCAGCAGGGATGACCACGGATTCCAGCCTTCCCAAGCACACCATCTATGCGCCCAAGACGCCGCCCTCGGGTGTTTCGATGCCCTTTATCTCCTGGGGAAACGGTGCGTGCATGACGGACGGCTCCCAGTACCGAAACCTGCTTACCGAGATTGCGAGTTACGGATATGTGATTGCCGCGGATGGCCCGCCAGGAGGTGGCGGATCCGGCCAGTCCCAGGTGCAGGATAGCAGAGACTCGATCGACTGGGCGCTGAAGGGAGGTGCGTCGAAATATGGCACAATTGACACGACAAAGGTGGCTAGTGCTGGCCATAGCTGCGGCGGCCTGGAGGCCATGTCGGTTGCATACCATGATTCCAGAGTCAAGTTGATGATGCTTTTCAACATTGCGATTTTCCAGGACGAAAAGCGATATTTGCTCCAGGAACTCAAGTCCCCTGTTGCGTGGTTCGTCGGCGGGCCAAAAGACATGGGCTACTTAAATGTAAGTTTGGAAATTTTCCTGATTTATCCTTTAGAAAGAAAGACTAACAAAAGTTCAGTCACAGAAAGATTATGCTCTTCTTCCGTCGGGACTGCCTTCATACTGGGCTAGTCTCGATACCGGCCATGGAGGAACTTTCTCGGCAACCAACGGTGGCAAGCAGGGCAAAGCTGCCGTGGCGTACCTTCAATGGCAATTCCGAGGAAATGCTACCGCCAAAGCAATTTGTCAAGACTCGAAAGCCCCAGGCAGCTTGGTTTCTGACAACTTCAATGTGACCTACAAGAACTGGACATAAACGCGGACATGCTATTTTGAGAGCTGTATTTTTTGTTGTTGATATATCCGTAGACGAAAAATGAATATATCTTGTCTTTGTAAATTGCGCAAAACTTTGTAAAGTAAGCTTGCTTCACCTCTCTGTTATTAACAGTCCAGTAATTGATTAGCGTCGGCTGCATCATATTTGAGTTAGCTGATTGATATTAAATATTTGATCTTTCATATTTAAACTTTCATTTATAATTTACTCACAATGTAAATTTATTGACATAGTTCGATTCCATGGTAGTAATGCTCGAGTAGCAATTATAGACACATATAGCATAGACACATATAGCATGCCTTTTGAAGCTCCTTGTAATGTGTTTTCCCTCGGCTTTGAAGATAAGATGAGTGAGTTCAATGCTGAATGTTGTTCCAGATTAAGCTGACTGAGATCAGACCACTCCGCGCTGTTGTTCAAGTTTACATGTTTGATTCTATCTATAGGGTATACTATGCTTCTAAATTGTCTATTAATTTAATACAATTCGTAAGTAAATCCGCACCTTCTAATAACAGATCCCATGAACCTATGCGGAAAATATAGCAAAGGACCTGAAGCATCCCTGCGCAACCATTGAGGCGATGAAAAGCTACATCCTCAGGAGACTTGATATTCTCCGTCCTGGCGAGAAAAGTATTCATCTCCTGTATATGGTCGTCAATGGAAGTTCCGGCCGAAGTTTTTACATGTGAGGGACCATCCACCGCATAACTATAGCACCAAACCACAAGCGCGGCAGAGTATAAAACCCAGCGATGCACAGGAAACAATCTCGTACTCGCTGCATAATTGGTGATTCGTTCGCGGTCACATCCCTGATCTCTATTTTTCGACTCGTAGAAAACCAAGGACAAGAATCGCAAGGCGTAGAATGTTACCCTTCGAGCCTCTACGGTAGGCGCCCAGAGTTTTCTGATTCTTCGTTGCACAGTTTCAACCTCGTGGGTGCTGATAACTCGACCGAGCACCCGATTTGAGCCGGCAAAAATCTGGCACTCGGCTATGTCTACGTTTAAGCTGAACTGGGCCAGGTAGTAGAGTGTGGATCTGCTACCGAGCACGGAATTAGAGCTTCCCCAGAATCGGAACATATCATCTGGTATGGTTTCCGATGTATTGCCGTACGAGTCCCGCCACAGATCAAAAGCTTTCGCAATCGACCTCCGCCAATTAGTGCCTTTTTCTCCTTTCGGAGACGCCATGTCCAGCGAGCTAATCTGAATATCTCGTTGATTCATGTGCCAACTCACACTGAGCACCCCACATAGTAATATTGATCTCCCGAAGGCGTTTGTATAGATGTCTTGTCCATTTAGAGTTCTTCGGAGACCCTCTATAAAGGGAACTGGGCTAACACCGTTTGATCGGAGCGTTGCCTCAATCCTTCGTACTTCACCGCCGCTGGCCGCGGACCACAGAATATCGTCGCAAGGTAGTACCAGACGCATTTCGTGAGTTACCATGACCATAGAATGTCCAAACATGGCTGCATGCATAGAGTCGACCATAAAAGCGGCAAAGGCTACGCGCCGGATAGATTCCCGTCTAACCCATTCTTCCCACCAGAGGTCTGCAAGATTCTTCCTCGAATTCTCATCCTTAGCCTGGGTTTTTTCATATGTGGGCGGCGTGTCTAGTGGTGATTGTCCTGACAGAAAGCTTCCTCGGCGCATCATCGTTATTGTTGTAGCATGATGAATATGTGCTCGTTCGTGGAGGTTTCTTGACGAGTATGTTTTTTCATAAAGTTCGAGGAGTAATAATGCTTGATATACCCACAAACTATCTGACTGCATGTGCATACTGCTAAAAATCTCCCATCTTAGATACCATGCCAGAATACTCGAGAATTCGGCTGCGGTGGTGGTCATAGCTATGTCGGTAGATTCAGTGGAACAAGAGGCGCCAATGATCATAATAGAGATCAGGAGAATATTAGGAGTTTGATTCGGATAGAAAGATGGCTGATGTACTAAGTCGAATATGTTACTCTCGTGATGTCATTTCATTTGACTTGGACTTACAAATTGGGAATTGAGCATGAAAGTGTTTCCAGTAATTAGCGATGTGGCATCGCATCATCTTCCCACTCAGCATATGTGAATCATGGGAGCGATCCCCTTCGACTAGGCTATAACCGTGTTCATTACCAACAAGTTTATCTCGTACAAATTCGTATATTTCTTGGCTCTTTTCTTCAGACATGAGTACAGAGGGGGAGTTTGTTTCGTATGGTATAAAATTTGAACTGAATTGCGCCTGAGGGAGATAGCTCTCGCCAAAAACATCATTTACGGAGTTTAAAGGAATCGGGTTTTCAATATGGTTACAACTATATATTGCATGTCAATCAACCCTCTTTTCACCAGAAAATATATTAAGTGAAAAGACAAACTTACTTTGCAAGGCTACTGACAGGCCGATGTTCAACATCTGTTGTACTATTGAACTGTTTTTCGTTGAAAATAAATTGGATAAAATCATCAGGTATAGCAAATGGTAAACGAGAAAAGCTATCTCCACCGAAAAAAGGCATCATAGTCGGAGGCTGAATTTCACCTTTCCATAGCTCAATATCTAGAAGTTGCTGTTGATGCGAGGGACTTGTATCATGATGATTTGCATGATTAAACGGCATGGGTGCTTGACTGGGCACATCTTGAGTAGGAAAGGTGTTGATTGTTTCATTTTGAGAAACATGAATTGAAGTTGCTTCTGTGGTATGCTCTGGGGGAGAGGTGGCGTGACTACCATGACTCAATGCCCTATCTGTCACAGAGTCTATAAATCCAGGAGATTCTAGGGAGCCCTGGAAAAGAAGTTAAAGACCACACAACAGAGAAGAAAATTGCAATGAAGCTTACAACATAACCAGTGCTATGTGACTTTGAGCGAGCATCTTCTTGCTGCAAATATTCGCTCATGTGGCGAGTACGATGAAGATTGTACAGATCAAGCCGAACGAAGCTACAACAACAATTGGGCACATCACATCTATATATCTCTTTGGGTACATGATTCAACTGATGTCGACTTCTATAAATATGTTAGGGATGTTCTCCATAGTCTGGGACATGATCTTAACGAACATGGAGGCGTGCTCTTACAAATGTTCTGCTCGAGAATATACTTTCCCACAATTCCCGATCGTGCATTGGTAAGTTTTGGAGGAGCGCCGTGGCCGCCGATCTTTCGCTGTAGGTTGCATGGCCGACAATTTGATCCTGTGCTTATGAGCGACTCTCTGAAAGCTTTCTCTCATTTGGTTCAATCGCCATTTAGATTTATAGATTCGACGGCGTCGTCGCGAGGGGAAGTATTGTATTAGTAAAATCCAGATTGGCGATGGGGCAAACCCCGCAGACCTGATTCAGCTGTACCGAAGACTTATTTTATTAGTGGAGGTGAGGACCCGTCGAGTCCCCAGGATACCCCCACGAAACTTTTACCTCATCGCTTATTTCCTTAGCGTGTGTATATTACTTCTTAATCGAGCATACAGGTTTTCTGATACACTGAATTAGCAAATGTGCCTACCCTAGTGCCTACATACATGCCTCAATGATTTATCATATGCAATCACTCCAGTGCTTCGTATAGAATAAATTTAACCTTATTCGTTTCTTGTTACCGGCTTACAATTGAACACCTCATCATAGAATTAGCTGTAATAGAGAGCATGGCTAACTTAATGCTGTATCAAATCTCAGCAAATAAACAATTTGTGCAGCATGAACAGCAAGAGAATCTATTGGGAGGGCTATCTGGATAGTGGGAAAGTACTTATACGTCAACATTCTTAAGGCTAGTTGATATAATCATTCCTCCTCCTTGTAGTAGATTTAACTATGTATATTCTTTGGTGATACAGCCGAGTTTCAGGGTACCCCTCGGTCAGTTATGACTGAGCTCACATCACCGGAAGGTTCAACATCAACTAATGCATGGCCGGTATCACCAGTATTTATAGGCTGAGTCAACAGTTATTTAATGAGGCCGGAATGCAGGCTGTCAAGAGCCTGGAGCCAAGTTCATTGTTATAGTTTGGTTTCTACTTCGATATCATCCTTATAGCCAAACGGCTTGGAGCTCCAAGGCATGTAAATGTGTGACAAGATTAGAAAATAATAACAATAGTGACATTAACTAATTATTCTAGTGAAGCAAGCTCTGTGATATCTCGTTGGTAATTCTCCATTGCATTTGAACCATTTTTGAGACCATACTAGAAAATGGCTGCAACTTACCAATTAAGGCACTACCAGGAAAGCCTCCCGTTTAATTCTATCTCTTCCGACCCTAATGCTACTAACTACACAGGGAACGTTAACTTTGAGAACCTATGCCCCAGCCATTCCAACAAAGTACATTAGGTAGCTTATTACAATAAATCTAATTCATTTGGTAGTTTCCAAGCGCTGTAACAGGGATTTCTGAATTTGCTCGGTGGAAGAAATTACAAAGAAACAACCTGATATAACACTGCTCGATAATCTATGAAGGACATATGACGCAAACAACGACTCATTCCCGCATCCTGCTATTGATATAACACAATACTGAGGCTGTTTGGTTTGCTTTTATAGAAGCTTTGCTAAGCTTTTATTCGACGACCATGAAAGAATTGAATTCTGTGAGAGATTCATCGGAGAGCCAACGCCAAATGTTTTGGTAGCACAAATAAGCGCCAGTTGCGCAAGAAAGTGCTGAAGCATTCAAAAAAACGCTACCATCTTTTCTGGTTGTTATATTATAAATGTGATAGTGGTAGTATTTTTCAGCCTCCATGAACAAACGACTCCGGGATTGGTAGATTGCAAGTAAAGCCTGCTCTTCATAACTTCCTGAAACTTGAGTATAGTCTCTGAGACCTTCTGACCTTATTCCTCTTGAACGCAGCTGGCGTACCCCAAAATTAGTGCCCTATGATCCAGTTTTTCACTCACATGTCAATGCGCATAAGATTAAACCGTCCGTCACATCCTGAACCAGCCACAGATCAAAACGTAATTTTTATGCGGGGAAATTGGGGAAAGCTGGGAAGCAAAGCACTAAGTTAGGGATGCGGAGGGAAATAGTCTCGACGTGTCATGCCAAATGGTTTTATTTTTATGGATCCTGGAGGCTAAATCTGGGGGTCGACAGGCTAATGCAGTCAATCTGACCGCCCTAACAAGTCTCGTTCAACCTTGCCTTTAGAGCTTGGGGGAAGACCCAGCCACTGCACTACACATTGAACTCAGACTTCGTATTGAGTTTATATGAGTGCCCATATATGTGGTCAGACATGACACACTGTTAGCGTGGGGTTCATAAATCAAGTCAACTATATCCACATTACACCCCTCAAGCCCTTCTGACCAGATGAACTATTCCTGTAAGTGGGGGATTTTAGTATGAGAAGCTTGTACACAAGCCACTTAGTGGGCTCCAAGAATATTCGGCCTGTAACTCTTATACTATAACAAACCCGCCTTCGGAACTGCTCCGTCTTGTAAGAGAGAAGCATAGACATCTGCCAAACTTTTGTTTTCAACATCTTTGTAGCACTGTGATCTTTAACTCAAATTTTGTTGCCCATATTACCAAATCAAAATGGCACCCTCCCTAAACCAGCCTCTGAGCAGCACGTCAAATGGAAATGGAACTTCTAGTGTATTTCCAACGCATGAAGATGTAACACTTATTCCAGGATTCTACGTACCAACGGTGGCTTTTTTCAAGCCAGATAGCGAAGAAGTGGACGTCGAGACAACGAAGAGGCATGCTATCAGGCTTGCAGAGGCTGGAGTCACTGGTATTGTCACGCACGGCAGCAACGGGGAAGCTGTTCATCTTTCTCGCGACGAACGCATTCTCATCAACACAGTCACTCGAGAAGCTCTTGATTCGATCGGTCGCTCGAACATGCCTCTCATCGTTGGCTGCGGTGCACAATCAACGAGGGAAACTATCCAGCTTTGCAAAGACGCATCAAATTCTGGCGGTCAATTTGCGCTCGTTCTACCCCCAAGTTATTATGGCGGCCTGCTTAATACGGAAAATATCATCAAGCATTTCAGAGACGTTGCAGATGTATCGCCCATTCCCATACTCATATACAACTACCCGGGTGCCTGCAGTGGACTGGATCTCAATTCGGATGCGATCATTGCCTTGTCACAACATGAAAACATAGTGGGAGTGAAGTTGACTTGCGGAAATACCGGAAAACTTGTTCGCGTTGCAGCAGACGCAAAAACACCTTTCTTGACCATGGGTGGTTCCGCGGACTTCACATTACAAACGCTCACGGTGGGAGGCCATGGAATTATAGGAGGCCTTGCAAATGTTACGCCAAAAGCCTGTCTCAAGGTTATACAATTGCAAAACGCTGGGAAGGATTCAGAAGCACGGCAGTTGCAGCAAGTCGTTGCTAGAGGGGATTGGGTTGCAATCAAGGGTGGATTTGTTGCAGTGAAGGTCGCGTTGCAACACTATTATGGGTATGGCGGGCTACCTAGGAGGCCCTGCGTATTACCTCCAAAGAAGGATTTGGAGAAATTAAATTTAGACTTTGCAGAGTTGATGGAATTGGAGAAGAAGTTATGAATAGGATCTAGCGCTAGCATACACCTTTGATAGGAACTGAGTTGTAAACATGAATATAGAACATATTACTTTCATGGCACTTTCCCCGCAGTTTTGATTTCCTGTACAATTTCTAAATTCTTGCTCAACAGATCAGAGCTCAATGTATTTTGTAGAGCCCTCTGTGTTGCCACCGTCGGGTTTCGACGGTCAAGAGTTGCTGGTTAACAGCACCAAATTTAGTTAGGGGGAATCTCACCAAAACCCACTCAAGCCACCCTGTGGGGTATGAATCCTACTGTACTCGAGTAATGTCCGTACATATGAATGATGGGGTTCCAGGCTTTGTGGAGAAACCCCGACTAACACCCCCACGCTCCACCTCTAGCATGGTGGATATTTGCACTTGGGCTGACAAGGTGCTCCGTTACTCCACACTCGGGTACGGGAAATGGCAAAGTTGGGGTCGAAAGTTTAACTATCTCGTTTAGTTTCTGGGTATAATTTACAAGTATAGTACCTTCTTTTATCAAAACAAGCTTCCACTTTTCACAGAAACTTCAATTGAAACACTCCCGTGTTATCTATTACAATGGCCATAATCAAGAACATCGAATATTTTAGGGTGAAGCCGCGCTGGTTGATGGTAAAGATCACCGATGAGACAGGGCAGTATGGCTGGGGTGAGGGCACTCTTGAAGGTCACGATCTTGCTGTCGAAGGCGCGCTGGACGAAATGATAGTAAGACTGATTGGGCAACAAGCAAAGTGAGTGATTTACCAACCACTGTGCGTACTATTGAGGGAATCCAATTAACAAAAACTAGTGACATTGAACACATCTGGCAAATGTTCTGGAGACATGGTTTCTACCGTGGTGGTCCAGTCTTTATGTCAGCACTATCTGGAATTGACATTGCCTTGTGGGATCTGAAAGGTATGGTTCCAATATAGTGCCCAGTTCCTCAAATTTATGAAACTGAAGCTGACGAAGCTTTTTGTTTAAAAAGGCCGAACTCTAGGGGTACCGGTTTATGAATTACTTGGTGGTAAAGTTAGGAATAAAGTCCAGGTGTATGCATGGATTGGAGGGGATAGGCCAGCAGATGTTGAAGTTGCTGCGTAAGTGATCTATTAATACATTTGCTTACCCTTAGTTTGTACTAAGTCTCGAATAGTAAAGCGCGCATAGCTCAAGGAATTAAGTGCATCAAGATGAATGCAACTGAAGATACAAATTGGGTTGACTCGCCATCTGTCCTCGATGAAACTGTCGAGCGACTTAAAATCGTCAAATCTCTGGGCCTTGACGCTGGGATCGACTTTCATGGTCGTCTTCACAAGCCAATGGCAAAGCAGCTGGCAAAAGCCCTGGAACCCCACCGGCCGCTGTTTATCGAAGAACCTCTCTTGTGCGAGCACCCAGAAGCTATCAAACAACTCTCAGACTCAACAACCATCCCAATTGCATTTGGGGAGCGTCTCTATACTCGATGGGATATCAAGCGCTTCCTAGAAGATGCGTCCGTTGATATTCTGCAACCAGATATTGCGCACGCAGGGGGGATTACTGAAACACGGAAAATTGCCATTATGGCTGAAGCATATGATGTAGCCATTGCGCCACATTGCCCTCTAGGGCCAGTGGCATTTGCCGCTTCGCTACAGGTCGCATTGGCGACACCTAACTTTGCGATCTTGGAAATGAGCCTGGGCATGCATTATAATACAGAGGCAGGCGATGGTATTGATTTACTTACGTACCTCAAGGACCAGAGCGTCTTTGACATAGCTGAAGGTTATGTTAAAGCACCCACGGGTGTGGGACTAGGGATCGAGATAGATGAGGATTTGGTCAGGAAGATAAGTAAGGATACAAAGCCATGGCAATGTAAAGAGTTCTTCGGTCCAGATGGTAGCATAAGGGAATGGTAGTTAGGAAAGAGAACTCGGGACCTTGCCAATAAATCTTCAAGAAGACAATTGTGATTCAGATGTTGATCTGAATTGTTTTAGATAGAGGAACTAGAATATATAGAAGGCAAGCAAAATATAATATTACATACTAGTAACCAAAGTTTATACGCAATAATTATCAAATCTTTGATACTTACGACATGAGTTAGCAAACTGAACCATAAGCAGTAAACAGTAAACGCAAAATTTTCTTAACACGATCTTTCTCAAAGGTGGAAAATGTATGATTTTAGTTAAGTAAAGCACTGATTTGATTCTTTATACAAACTTCATCAAATTGACTTTGAACTTGTATGGTAGGTATCACCCTAACCCTCCAATTTATTGATCACCACCTTCAGCACCAAATTACCATCGTCATCCATACCTCTCCCCGCCATTTTGAACGCATCCGGAATGCTGTTTAGTCCTGAAAATCGATGTGTAATCAGTTTTGATAAGTCCGGCAGACTTCGTCCAGACTTATTGTCAACTCCGGCAAGCACCGAAATCCCGTATGCGTATGTATTCGAGTAGCGGAAAACACCAACCAGATCCACCTCCCGTAATGCAGCAGCAGATATTGGCAGGGTCTGAATTGGTGTACCCATGCCGATCATAACAACTTTTCCTGCTGGTCGACTTGCCTGCGCAGGTAGCAGTGTGATTAGCAATCACCCCGATTGATTTAATTAGGTGCAAGAAAGAAAATAAAAAATGCACATACGTAAATCGCCGTTTGCATGCAAGCCTCAACGCCAGTGCATTCAAACACGGCATCAAATCCGCCAAAATCAGGTCCTTTGCCAGCTGTCTGCATCGCGGACGCTGCTGTTTCACGAGCAATTGTTAATTTCTCCTCGATGGTTGATCCACGTTTCATCGGCACCACAAAATGCTTGTCTGCAAAGTCATGTGCAGTTGCAAATTCCACACGTCTGGCTTCAATATCACAGATGACTATGTTGGATGATGCTCCTGTTACTCTCAACATTGCTGCTGTGAGAAGACCAACTGCACCAGCTCCAATTACGAGAGCTGTCGAGCCAGGAGCAAGTGCCGCACGGCGGACCCCGTGGATGGCCACGCTGAGAGGTTCTATGAGCGCACCAAGTTCAGTAGGGACATTTGAAGGCAACCTTAATAAGTATCCGGTTAGCAATTGTCTTGCATGTAACTATTTTCTTTTGTCATTAGGATCTAGTGTGGAATATTATCCTACCGGCCGTCGCTCTCGCCAAATTCGAAGTGCAGTAAAAAAAAGTCTTACGGATGGCACCATTTCGATGGCGCATTGATTGCTTCTTGCAGTGTCCCTTGAAAATGTGGAAAGCTCTTCGCACTACTCCGAAAGCTCATCTTTGGGCAGATATTGTACCTGCCTTCCTTACAATACATGCATTCCTCACATGGTATGCCAACCTCAAGTGCGACCCTGTCTCCGACCTTGAACTTATTTGCTGGTACATCTGAGCCAATAGAGGTTACCGTCCCAGAAGACTCGTGCCCGAGACTAAGAGGTTCTCTCACCAGTATGTCACCGTTTGCGAAGTGGTTGAAGTAGTGCTGGTCAGATCCGCAGATACCAGTACTATGTATGGCGATTTGGAGTTCATTGGGTAATGGCGGGTTGAGTGTACGCTGGTCCTGGATTTTGTCAATTATGAAAGGAAAGGGTTTAATGCAAGAAATAGATTTTGCATACGATTCTGAGATCTCGAATGCCATATAAGCAGGATGCTTGGATTGTCCTTGTTCCCGTAGTCATGATGATTATTCGGCTTTGTGTTGTGGTTTGTATTTCTCTGTTTTGGATTGATATCACGGGCTCACTGTAGATGTTCCTTTTCTAGAACTAGAAAGAAAATCAGACAATATTTGACTTCACAAGCTTGACGTATTTTGAATCAGGTGGGTTTGAACTGGATTTTGGAAGTGGGGTTTTGACTCTACAATTGAGCTCAGACGGACCCCGTGGGGGTTTCCGACTAACTTCTTATTGTTGATAATGATGCGCTAAACCGATTGACCTGACTGTACATTGTACAGTGTACAGTGGTGCTGTGGGCCAGCTGAGGGAAAGCGGATAATCCAAAACTAGGTTGTTTCTCCGGCGTACACGAAAATTGGGGAATCCCCGTAGAACAGACTTAATTTTAGATCAGGTATGGTGGACATTGTGGCTTGAATTTATCATTGGGGTAGAGGTCTCCACTGAAATCATAAGTTAGCTCTCCTCTCACATGTCAAATATGACACATAGCTCAAAGTTAGGGTGATGCAATATATGCTTTGACAAAACATGAGTTATTCAATCTCTCAGTGTCTTAAATGATTTTCTGTATTGTTGTTCAATTTCCATTTCATTGACTACCGTCCCATCCAGCCACCATCAACTGTAAAAATCTCACCAGAGACATATGCACTTGCACCACTTGCAAGAAATACCACTGGACCTTTGAAATCGTCCGGATTACCCCATCTACCTGCTGGGATTCTTGCCAGAATACTATCCGCCCTCTCTTTGTTGTTTATCAGAGCCTCATTCATATCGGTAGCTACATATCCTGGTGCAATTGCATTGACATTAATACCTTTACTCATCCACTCATTTGAGAGGGCTTTGGTCAGTTGGGCGACTCCTCCCTTTGCTGCTGCATATGCTGGCACAGTAAGACCCCCCTGAAAGGATACCAGTGATGCCACATTTATAATGCTTCCTCTGTGTCCTGCTGCGTTTGGTTTGCGGTCTAGCATGTAGGCTCCAACATCTCGACATAAGGTGAAAACTGTTGAGAGATTTACTTGAAGCACCTATAAAAAGAAAGTTAGCAAATGAAATGCAAGTCAAAAGAGCAATAAATTGCTTACTTCATCCCAATCGCTCTTCGGGAACAAATGGCTAGGATGGCGTCTCTGAATTCCAGCACATGTAACCAAAATATCAATGTCATGCCCACCGTTGAGAACTTTCTTTGTTAAAGCAGATACTTCTTCATCCGAAGCTAGATCCGCCGTGTAAATAGTTGCCTTTCTCCCTAGTGACTCAATTTTCGATTTAGTAGCAGTATTTGTCGTATCCCTCTATTTGAGATTTAGCAAATCGCATATTCATGATCTTTCCAATGCAATGATTTACCTGAATGAGAATAATATCGGAGCCAGCTTCTGCCAACGCAATTGCCATTTCTGCACCGATACCCCGTGTTGCGCCGGTGATCATTGCAGTCCTCCCTTCTAGAGAGAACATATCTAATATGCTGGGCGCCATGGTTACTGTAATACTTCAATACTCGAAAAGCTTTTGTGTAAGGGCTGAAGAAATTTATAACTTTGAGATATTATAAATGCCACTGGTTAAATGTGATACATGGCGGAACGCGTCTGGGGCCTCCTCTTCCGGGGTCTTAAGAATCAAGGGCGGGGTGACGTGAAAGATGGGGTATGCCGTCAGGAGTAGTGGGGAAGCAGAATCACATGGTTAGGGCTGACTGATGCCCCAAATTTAGTGTGAAGTTACTGTGCCTGTGGATTACACGCCAAAACAGCTAGGCATTATACTCACCTAAGACGGGTATCACTTAGCCGCAGTTTGGATAGCTGCCTTCCCCATTATGTGATGGTTTTTGAAAAGCCAGTGGTGAGATTAATCGCTCTTGTGCTACATATTTGCCAATCTTGGATGCTGTTGAGTTTGCTTGTTGGGTTCATTGCCACGCATGCACCGGATTGTCAATTTTGCTACCTTGGTAGCCAAATAAATGTATGTAGTCGTGTGATTGGTAGATCTGAAACTGTTTTATCTATGCTTTTGCTACCTGACTCATATGTATATTTAATCCACTGAGAAGATGGTACAAGGTTTCAATAACAGGTACCTTCATACCAAATTCCCTTGCCTTTTTGACCGGGGTACCAAGAATTATCTCAACCTCCATTTGTCTTCCGGCGACTCGATCCGCATGCATACTACTATGAATTCCTGGCATTTTCAATATCTTATCAATGAGCTCATCAATCAGATCATATGATAATTTCACGTCGCATTTTTGTGCAACATCAATGACTTCGGTCATTAGTTGACGTGTCAAGGCCATGCCGCCATCAGACTTAAGCCACGAGTGTGTATCGAGAAGTGTCAAGGACGTTATGGAGTTCCAGGCAGCGTTCCAGACGACTTTTTCCCAGCGTTTGATTTGCATATTCTCTTCAACGTCGAATGGGGTACCCCCAGCCTTCAACAGCCCAAGGAAGGAGTCGAGACGAGCTTGTTCCAACTTTTGGTCCAGTTTTGGATTTGGGAAGAGACCAATCTGTGTATGTTCGGATTTGGTGTGTTTGATCACACCAGATGAAGTCTGGAGAGAACCAACCCAAGTCTGGTCCAGATTAGTTATTTTGGTTAAGAGCAGAAGCTTGACAACAACGTACTACGCATGTAATGATTGTAACGTCAGGAAATGCTTTTCTGAAGGGTTCCTCATTGCCAACTCCATTTTGGATGATCACCAGGGTTGTCTTATTTTTGTCGACGGCTGGTGCTAGTATTGCAGGCACTGCATCCTGACCGATTGCCTTATGAGCACATACAATGTAGTCAAAAGTCCCTTTTGCTTCTGATGGGGTTTTTACCACTATGTCCATGTCAGTATGATGTCACAATAAGAGGAAGTATTAGTGGTTATGGCTCACCATTGAATGGCCGATAGGTGTGAGATCCATAGACTTCGCTGTTGATGGTAAGACCCTTTAAAATAATGTCAGATTTCCTCTCTCCGCTTCACATGAGAATTTAGAAACACTGACATGAAGTTTTATAGCATCATAATTCGACCTGGCAACTACTGTTAAGCGGATGTTATCCGATTTGCTGAGTATATATGCATAGAACGATCCAATGCTGCGTGTTTTGTTAGCACAGTTTAATTTAAAGAATGACTTGGTGTCTGAGCAGAAGCAAACCACTTAATTTTTGAAGGAGGGTAGCAAGGATTAATCAGAAAATTGACTTACGCTCCTAGGCCAAAAACGAGGACATCAATTTTCTCGCTCATGATTTCGATTAAAAGTTAAGATTAATTGATATTTTTTGAAGTTGTTAATTACTCTTTTAATCCAACTATGATGGACGGGTAGGGTAAGGCTATATTTCCCGGGGAAGTTTAAAGATTGTGACTTGAGAGGAGGGCGGGGAGGAGAGGGCCAGTCGTGTGGAACCCCCACACATCTCCAATTCAACCTTCACACTGCCCCACGTATCTGGAGACTAAACTTACTCGCGGCTCCGCAGAGCCCCACATATCTGGGGGTATGTCCTGACTCGCGACGTCCTGGTGATCCCGTGACCCAGTGTTTACTAGCGGCTCTGGGAGCTTGGCAATGTATCCCTACCCGTTCATGCAGTAACTTCAGATCATTGGATCGGTTCACAGACTGCGCTAACCCCGAAACAACGCGCCCAGGGGAAACAGGGTTCTTTATTGAGCTAAATCTGGGGTTTATTAGTGATAGTGTGTGTATGTTCCGTCGACGTAGACTTTTCTACTCACACTTTAGAAACACTATAGCCAAAGTCGTTAGTGATACCCCCATTATGCCAATCAATACCCCCTCTTGCCAAGGCATCTTGTCGGGACGGTTGCTGCGGCACTAGTTTGAAGGCCAGGTCAGCGGCCCTGCCACTTATCATGACTGACCCGAACCACAAATCTAATAAGTAGAGTAAAGAGGT
>Ga0247734_1001201_pt1 | contig 20100 bp, 10 predicted proteins | sample UWRJL103311B2_FD_180933 | JGI IMG/M metagenome (GOLD analysis project Ga0247734, IMG submission 180933) | Plant litter microbial communities from Arlington Agricultural Research Station in Wisconsin, United States - UWRJ-L103-311B-2 | ecosystem: Environmental > Terrestrial > Plant litter >... | reverse complement strand
GGTATTACCAACCGGATACAGCGTCCTGGTATAGATGAGCTCAACCCATTCATAAACAGGAGCAACCCCAGGTTTATTACTACCGGTAATCCCGACCTTCAGCCTGTTACCAATCATTCATTTGAACTAAATTACAGCAACTTCAAAAAAGGATCCTTCAACATAGGATTATCCTATGCGTATGCGAATAATACAGTGGAAAGCGTGCTGAGTGTAAGTCCTGATACTGTGACCACTACTACATTCGCAAACGTAGGTAAAAACAGACATTACGGAATAGACGTGAATGCGAATTACCCCATTACCAAAAAGCTCACTTTCAATGCTAACCTGGAACTATTGCGGGTATCGTTATCAGGGACGTATACCGGACAGTTTTACAACAGCAAAGGCTATCAGGGCCATGCATTTACTTATACCAGCTATAAATTTGATAAAGGCTATACCGCAGGTCTAAATATCGGCTATGATAGCCGCTATGTGATGTTACAAGGCCGCGACAACGAATTCTTTTTCTATTCCGGCAGCGCCTCAAAAGAAATATTGAAGAAGAAAGGTACGGTTTCACTAAGTGCCAACATGCCTTTCAGAAAATACAAACACCTGGATTTTTATAACAATGCAGATAATTTCAGGCAAACCCATTATGTTGATATATACTCGCGGAGGATCAATATCAGTTTCAATTATAAATTTGGCCGGCTCAATGGCGAAATTAAGAAGAACAGCAGGGGCATCAATAATGACGACCTGGGCACTGGCAGCCGACAGTAAGTTGAAAGCATTATCAACAGAACAGGATGCCCGCGAAATGGGCACCCTGTTCTAAGTACAATTGCTATTGCGAAACTTAATATCCCGGGTTCTGCGTGATGGAGCCCTTATTTAAATCTATGGTAAGAGATGGGATTGGCCTCAGGATTTTCAACCCACCACCAGTGCCTAAAAATGGGTTAATGCCTTTATCGAACCAATTGACCTTGATTTCACGGTTATAAATCCTGGTACGGTCAACCAATGTACCTGTACGTTTTAAATCAAACCAACGATGGTATTCACCAACCAGTTCGCGTGCCCGCTCATCGAGAATGAACTCAATATTTACATTCGCAGCAGTTATCGCCATAGCCGCAGTTCTTCCCGGCTTGGCGGCCCTTCTTCTCACTTCATTGATCCGGTCAGCAGCAACTCCTAAGTTTCCTAGTTTAAAGTAGGCTTCTGCAGCAATCAGGTAGGTCTCTCCTAAGCGAGCCAAAAAGAAATCGCGGGTACTTGATCCGTTACCAACTGAAAACAATGATTTTGGATCATCAAACTTTTTAACAGTAGGCGTAGCGTTGTCAAGCACGGTTCTTTGTGAGGCCTCCCAATCTGCCGAGTACGGGATAATAGTAGTTGCCCTGCGGTGCACAGGATCAACAGCCCTCCATTGTGCGTCCGTTAAGGTATCCCATTTTGGTTTATAGTAGAATTTAATATTCAGGTTTGCCCTGTCGGCAGCCCTGTCATAATAATCGTAGTACCTGTCGTAATAGTTGACCATGAATGTAGCGTCAAACCTGGCGTCGTTTTCATTATACCTGTCAAAAAGATAAAGCGTTGGTACCAGAGCATAATTACGGTAAGGATAACCCTGCGTAGCGCCGGACCCTCCCTGATATGGCCCAAAGTAATTGGACTGTGAATTGCCACCAGTTGATTGTGTAGGCAGCGATGCCGCATCATACTGGATAGAGAATAAAATTTCAGGATCTTTCTCGTTGCCGGGATAAAATAAATTTTCGAATGTTGTGCTTAATACCTGCCCATTGATAGCTGCATCTGCGAGCGTAGCCGCTGTTTGAAAATCCTGCGAGGAGCCATAACTTTCGTATCCCCTTGTTAAATGCACCTTGGCCAGGTAATGCCTGATTGCCCGTTTGTTTACCCTGCCATATTGCGCAGAGGTTTCTGGAACCAGGGCCAGGGCTTCATTCATTTCCTTAATGATAAAATCATAAGTCTCCTGTGCGGAACTCCTGGTAAAGGACTCATTAGGTGCAGTATTCCTGTCAGTAGTGATAGGCACACCGCCAAAAGTTTGTACCAGCAGGAAATAGTAATAAGCACGCAGGAACTGCATCTCCCCTTTACGCGCCGGCAGGCTTGCGTTTGCAGCGGTGGTACCGTTAAAGTAAATGGCCATGTTGCAGATCTGAATGGACCGGTACAGGTTGGTATAGAAATTCAGTACATAAGAATCGTCTGCAGTTAAGTTTCTGTATTCACTTAGACTCAGTGGCTGATCGCCGGTCCGCCCTGCAACATACATATCCGTCCCTGCGCAAAACAGGTAAACATTACTGGTGTAGTACACCGTCCTGAGGGTGGAATAAGCACCGTTAATGAGCTTTTCATAGCCGTCTACCGTTTGGTAGTATTCATCTGCGACTATACTGGATTTATTGTCTTCCTCGAGGTACTTTTTACAACTTGTTGCTGTAGTAAGCGCTATGATTAAAAAGAGTATATTTATTCGTTTCATCGTCGTATCTATTAAAATTTAACATTAAGCCCAAACTGATAAATGACAGCACTTGGAGAGATATTGTTGATTGATCCCTGTGTATCGTTGGTATACGTGCTGGAATCTATACCGCTTGCTGTTTCCGGATCAAATCCGTCAAATTTGGTCCATATAAAAGGATTAAGCACATTCATATAAATTCTGAGGTTTTGAAGATGGGCCTTTTCCAGGATTTTTGATGCAAATGTATAACCCAACGCGATGTTCTGGACTTTCACGAAAGATGCGCTTTTGTAATAACCAACGCCTGTAATTCCGTCCCAGTAAGGTCCGATATTATTTGGCTGAGGGTAGGTATTTGAACTTCGAGCAGGTGTAACACCATTTTCGGGCATGTAATATTCGTTATTCACCTTTAAAGTTCCGCGGTCATTGTAACGGATGAACTGGGCATGAAAAGGACTGTAAATCTGTTGTCCCTGACGGGCGAAGAGCGAAGCCGATAGATCAAAGCTTTTGAAATTAACCTGTGTTGAAAAACCGCCTGTCCATTTTGGGTCTTTCTGACCAATAATCTGGCGGTCGGCTGTAGTAATACTGCCATCATTGTTGAGGTCTTTCACTTTTGCCTGTCCGGGTAATTGTCCATAGGTGATTGCAGTTGCCCTTTCGGCCTCCTGCCAGATGCCGTCGAATACATAGGTATAATTGACATTGATCGGCTGTCCGATAAACCATTTGTTACCCACCAGATCCTGTTTTCCATTCAACAACTCGATGATAGAATTGACGTTCCGGGCGAAGGTGAAGGACGTTGTCCAGGTGAAATCTTTGGTTGAAACGTTAATTGTTTTTAACGAGAACTCGATCCCTTTGTTCCGCACCGAACTTACATTATCTAAAATAGAGCTGTATCCGTTTTCTATAGGTATCCTTCTGTCGAGTATCAGACCTTTGGATAATTTGGTGTAGGCATCAATGCTACCAGAAACACGGCCTTTAAAAAAGCCATAATCCAAACCTAAATCATACTCTGTTGTACGCTCCCAGGTTAATGAGGTATTGGGTAATCTGGTAGGTACATAACCTAAGGCTGGCGTACCTCCGTAGTCGTAATAAGAAGGGCTGCTCAATGTTGCCTGTGTTTCATATGGTCTAACACTATTGTTATTACCGGCGATACCCGCACTGAAACGAAGTTTCAAATCAGATATGTATTTGGAATCTTTCAGGAAATCTTCCTGAGAGACTGTCCATGCAACAGCAGCAGACGGAAATGACGACCATTTATAGCCATCGGCCAATTTGGATGAGCCGTCCCAGCGACTGGCGATGGTAGCAAAGTACTTGCCTTTGTAGGAATAATTTAAACGCAGCAAATAAGAGACAAGAGAGAACTGGCTAAACTCACTGGTAGATTTCTGGCGGTTGGCCGAAGAACCCAGGTTATAAAACGAAGAGTTAAACGGAAGATCGTTCACCCGTGTAGAATCCTGTTCAAAACGGTCTTTCTGGATACTGTATAAACCTGTCAGGGTAAAGCTATGGTCTTTAATGTTCTTTCTTACCGTAGCAATATTGTCCAGAATGTAGGAGAACGTACTTTGATTTACACGCTGTGCATCTGGCAGTAGTCCGTCGCCTTCTGTAGTCTGCGAGCCCCAGAATCTTCCGTTGCGGGAATAGCCGAAACTCGGTTGAAAATTTGAGCGGATGTCAATCCATTTGACAGGGGAATACTGAAGATATAAACTTCCTACACCAAAGTTCCTTCGCGTATTGTTATCGGTATTGGGTATTTCAAGCAAAGGATTAACCGTACTGGTTAAACTCGTTACTGCCGTGGAATTGGGTACGGGGATTTGTCCCGGCCTGAACACCAGGTTACCACTGGCATCGTATGGTTTAAAAATAGGCGCCATACTAAATGCGTTACGGATAGCAACATCACTACCACGTTCCTGATCGGTTAAGGAGAAATTAAAGCTCATACCCGCCGACCACTTGTCATTGATAATCCCGTCAACACTGGCTTTGAAATTGTATTTGGATATATCGTCTTTTTCGAAATTACCCTGTTCGTTCTGATAACCTGCGCCAATGAGATACCTGATTTTATTTTCAGGTGCAGCTCCTGATACCGTTAACCAATGATTGGACTGCACACCGTTTTTTACCACCATGTCTATCCAGTCGGTATAATCATTATTGGCTACACGATCTAAAATAGCCTGGTTTCCCAAACTGCCGATAGTTTTATCATAGGTCCTGCCGGCGAGTATTTCGGGGGATATATAAGTGTTTTGCCTGTACTCCCACCATTCCGGACCGGTCATAAAATCGGGCATTCGCGTTACATTACGGACTCCCACGTAACCATCATAAGAAATAGATGTACTGCCTTTTACGCTTGTTCCGTTTTTAGTGGTTACCAATACCACTCCATTAGAGCCCCTGGATCCATAAATTGCTGTAGATGCAGCATCTTTAAGGATGTCAAAACGTTCTATATCCTGTGGGTTGAGGAAATTGATATCCGGAACAATTACCCCGTCCACTACATAGAGCGGCTGACCGCCAGCAAGTGAATTTTGTCCACGAATCTGTATGTTATAATTTGCACCGGTACGTCCTGATGAAGCAGCAATATCAACACCAGCAACCTGGCCCTGTGCGCCCTGTATGGCACTGACAGTACCACGTTGTGCTATTGAACGGCCTTCTATACTTCCTACAGCGGTTGCAACCTGTGATTTACGTTGTGTACCGTAACCTACCACAACCACCTGATCAAGTTCTTTTGAAGCCCCGCTAAGAGTGACGGTGATACTTGTACGGGTACCGAGGGGTACTTCTTTGGACTCGTAACCCACAGAAGCGAAAATCAGCGTAGCATTTGCGGGGGCAGTGATGCTGAAATTACCGTCTCCATTGGTTACGCCGCCACCAGTGGCACCTTTGATTTTTACGGATACCCCCGGAAGACCTGCTCCTTTTTCGTCAATTACCTTCCCGGTAACTTTGTTCGTTTGGCCATATACTGCTGAAATGCACCATGGCAATAGGAGAAAAATAAATAGAAATCGTTTCATAATGTAAGGGTTTGATATTTGGTTTGATAATTGGGTTGCATAGCTGGCGGGGAACTCCAAGAAGGAATAAGCGGATATTTATTTTATTTACTGTTGCTACAAAAATTAAATCACAGGGGATCAGTTGAATCCGCTCTTTAAATTCCGGTTTAACACATTAAATAAAAGAAACACGAAGTGATTCGGGGAGGCCGTTGCAGGATTGAGATATTCCATTGATTATGAATGTATTATATTTGGTACCACAATATAATAACTATCGCGCAAAGAAACCATCCTGTACTGTCATGGAATTTAGTTGTGTAACTAAAAAGTTGCAATATATTATTAAGGTAAACAACAGGTAAAAGAGGTAAAGTATAACAAGAAACAGGAGGCCCTAAGGCCTCCTGTTTCTTGTTATACTTTACCCATAAACGGGTCGCTAAAGCTGTGTTTTCCGGTTTCCACACGGCCTGCAAACCGCTGTTCGAAGTTAGCATATCCTTTAATATGAACACTAAAATCATACCAGCCATGACTGGAATGCAGGTCCAGGATGGTGGAGACACCGTTTCCGGTAAGTTTGATATTTTTGGGCTTTGCGCCGTAAGCATGGTCTGTGACCACCGCATCGTACTGCTTCCCTTTATCAAGATTACGCAGTTTCAACTCAATATTACCGCTGAGCTTATTGTCACTGATCCTGTCCCGCTGATATTCACAGTTGAGCTTTATGGAAGGATCTGATTGATCTCCTTTGAATTCCCTGAAGAAACCGTTAGGCCCATATACGTTAATATGATATTGGGCGTTGTCAAAAACCGCCAAAGGCAGTTCTTCATTTACTGTATCCCCGGCCTTCACCGCATAGTGCCGGCTGTGCATCTCATCCCACACAATTTTACCATCAGTTCCCTGCTGCGCAGTTTTACCTGGAAAATATACCATGAACGGAGATCCTGCAGTCTTTTTGCCAAACACCTCATTTCTGGATTCGAAGTTTAACCTGACCGACTTTGCAATGGGATCAAACTGACCTGTCGCATACAGCTGGTAAGGAAGTGCCGTTGAAGGAATGATGCCTTTTTCCTGTTCTGGGAGCAAGCCTGGTTTACCGGAGCTACTTTTCAGCAATGCGATCTCTTCCATTGATAAAGCATGGAAATCTGCAGGTAGCGCCTTAAACTTCGCATTGTATATGCTTTGAATAAACTTATCCTTCTCTAATGGCTCGGGGTGTTTATCCACCTGGTTATCTGCAGACCGGAATACCGAGGTTAAATCGCCAGTAACCGTTCTCCGCCAATCGCTGATGGCTGGCTGGTGAAGCTTTTTACCAGTTTTAGCACTCAGCAGATGTTCCAGGAATTGAAGATTGGAGGTATGATCAAATACTTCAGAATTAACCCAGCCCCCTTTTGTCCAGGGCGAAATCACCAGCATTGGTACCCGGTAACCTAAACCTATGGCACTTTCTCTCTTTTCTTTAAAACCCCGCTCTACCTCCTGCTGCATAGACACAAATTCTGCACGGGTATCTATACCTGCAGAAGCTTTTCCCGTTTCCGGTTTTGCCGTGTGTGGTGGCAAAAATGGCGGCACGTGATCAAAATAACCATCGTTTTCATCATATGTAATGATAAAAATAGTCTTTTTCCAAACCTCCTGGTTTTTGGTGAGGATATCCATTACTTCAGAAATATACCAGGCGCCGTACCAGGGCGAGCCCGGATGGTCAGAAAAGTGGCATGGTGGTACCAGCCATGAAACGGCAGGTAGTCCGCCAGAGTTTACGTCTGCCCTGAACTGGTGCAGCACATCGCCCTTTGGCACTTTCATTTCCCTTTTTACCCCATTATCATCATAAGACATCGTAACCAAATCGTGGTAATCCGGATCATTTATATTAGTGACGAAAGCTTTTTTATGGATATTCTTTTCTCTTTCGGATAACTGATCAAAACGATCTTTATTCCATACTTTCTGGTTTTCGTTTACCTCACTGAGCTGTTTCTTTATAGTTTCCAGTCTGGCCGCGATGCTTGTATCTGCCGGGGCCTGCTTCTGCCGGGCGTCCAATGCCTGGATCTCTTCCTGAAGTTTAAGGCTATGTTTTTCCATAAACTCCAGGTGTTTGCTGTGCAGGCGGACGTTAAACTGCTTGAAAAATTCAAGGTCGTTATCGGTGAAATTCGCCAGCCAGTCGTCCTCTTCCCCTTTAAAGCCAACAGGAATGCTCAATTCATTCTGGTAAGTTTTCCATGAAATACCCAACTCTTCCAGGCGTTCAGGAAATGTAGTCCAGTGGATATCCTTATGATCAATCTCATCGTTCCAAACATGCGCCCTGGAATTTTCGTCCTGTTTTTCACGCACGGTTCCAGAGAAAAAGAAGAGGCGGTTTGGACTGGTGCCAGTCAATGAGGAACAGAAATGCTGGTCGCATACCGTAAACGCATCTGCCAGGGCGTAATAAAATGGGATATCTTCCCTATTATAATAGCCCATGGTAAGTGGCATCTCAGCAAAATTCTTGTTACCAGAACGTTTGCTATCCAGCCATTTATCATGTTTTCCACCATTTCTTGCATCCACCTGGTTTTCCCATGAGTGTGGCAGGGAGTTCATCCAGGTAGCATTGGTATCCTTAATATTCAACCTGAAAGGCGCATACGTTTTGCCCGCAGCACTGCTTTGCAGCCAAACCGGATTTTTATCTGCCAGGCGTATGGCGCGGGGGTCGTTAAATCCCCTCACCCCTTTTAATGTTCCAAAGCAATGATCAAAAGAGCGGTTTTCCTGCATCAGGAAAACCACATGTTCTGCATCCATATAGGTACTTCCCGGTGCAGCATCAATAGCCATAGCCTTCTGGATAGAAGAAGGTAAAACGCTGAATAAACCGGCCGCACCACTTAATAAGGTTGCTTTTTTAATAAATTCTCTTCTGTTGTCGCTCATTTATATTCACTATTTATCCCACCATGTGCGGGTATTGATCAAATCTGCCCCTTGTCTGGCAACTGCGGCCTTCCACTGATCAGGGTTTTGCAATTGTTCATTCAAAGGATATTTATACCTTCTCGGAATGAGGCCCCCATTTTGGTTATCCGGTCCTGCTTTTAACACAGGGAATCCGGTACGTCTCCATTCAAACCAGTTTTCCAGTCCGGTGTAGAACAACGAGATCCATTTTTGTGTAATGATCTGGTTCATTGCCGTTGTCTGGTCAAACTTAACGCCGGTACGTGAAAGGTAATCTGAAGGCATGGTAGTGTTCAGGTAAATAAACGCGCCTTCAATTCCTTTTTCGTAATAAGTCTGTGCGGTAATAGCGCCACCAATCAGGTTTTTCATCCTTGCCTCGGCCAGTAAAAACTGCAGCTCCGGAAAGCCCATAATATAGCCTTTTGCTACCAAAAGACCGGCAGGGGAAATTGAATTTTCATAATAAAAACTTCCGATGCGGCTGATGTTATTTGAGCCACCATTGAAGTTTAAGGCTTCAGTATCACTTAATCCATTTGGCATACCAACATATTTTGGGCTTCCTGCCGTAACCGACGCAGCCGTTGGCCTGGCAAATATAGCCAGTCGCGGATCGTTAAAAGCTGCAAGCACATTGCCAAATGTATTACTTAGACGGTACTCGTCAAAACCACCGATGCGGTTGGTATAATTAGGAAACTGGTTAGGTGCTTCGGCATAATACGAATAATCTCCATCATCCGCGTTGTTCACAAATACAGGGTTGGTAGTAGGATTGTTTACGATAGCCTGTAAACGCGCCGACACATCCTGTTTTGCGGAGATGCGCATCAGGTACCTCACGCGCAAACTATTAGCCAGCTTTCTCCATTTCAGGAGGTCGCCCTGGTAAATCAAATCGCCCTTTACCGTAGCCGAGGCCGTAGAAAGGATAGTATTGGCAGATTCCAGGTCTTTTAAGATGCCCTCATAAATAGCTTCCTGTGTATCGTATTTAGGTTTAAAGATATTGGTGTCACCAGAGGTGGCCTCACTGTAAGGCGCATCACCATAGGTATCTGTAATCACTGAAAACATCCAGGATTTAAGTACCAGTGCAATGCCGTTATAGGCTGGCTGTGCAGATGAGGCCGAGAGTTCTGACAGCTTTTTCACATCCCTCAAATAACTGTAATAGTTATTCCAAATATTGTCCTTATTGTCCCACAGGTAACGGTCATCATCCACAAACTGGTATTTTGCAGTTTGCTGCACTACCAGTGTACCAATTCCCCAGGCTTCACCCATCTGGGTATTCACGGAAGAACGCAGGATTGATGGCAGCAGCAGATCGGGGGTAATGACTGTAATGGCATTTGGATCCTGATTTTTATCGGCAAAATCCTTTGTACATCCACCAAGCAAAACACTGCAGAAGCTGATGCCCAGGATTATATTTTTATATTTATAGTTCATCATTGAAAGTATTAAAAGTTAAATTTCAGGTTCAGTCCGACAGATCTGGTGGTAGGGATAGAAGAAGATTCAACACCCGGAACATAAGTTCCTCCGTCCATTGCAACCTGCTCGGGGTCGATATGTGGTACTTTTGAATGTAACCAAAGGTTCCTGCCAACCAGCGATAACGACATATTGGTGATATTGAATTTCTGAAGGAATTTGGATGGTATGCTGTAACCCAATGTTACTTCCCTTAATTTGATAAACGAAGCGCTGTAGGTCGCTGGTTCGGCGATAGACCTTCCATTGGTAAATGCAGAGTTCCATGCCCTTGCTGTGAGTACCACGTCATTTGGACGGAAACTTCCATCAGCATTTTGAATTACTCCAGGACTGATGACGCCATTTCCTGCAACAGATAAATCGTAACCATCAGCACGTCCAAGCAGTGTTTCTTCCAGTTGCCCCGCTTCGCGGCCAACTACCTGGGTTAACGAATATACCTTTCCACCATGGCGGATGTCAAACAGGAAGCTGAAGTTCACACCTTTGTAAGAAAACGTGTTCCTTACACCCGCCAGCCAGTCTGGATTGTAATTACCTAACAGTTCGCGTGTACCGGTAGACAAAGGCCTGCCGTTGGCATTGTTGATTACCTGTCCGTAATAAGGGCTTGAAGGATCCTTTACCCTTTGATATACCTCACCGTACATGTCGCCCATGCGGTTACCTACCCTGGCTTCAATGGAAATGGCTTCTTTACCGGCCATTTGGTAAACACTGATATCGTCGGTCAGTTTAATAACCTTACTCCTGTTCATAGAAAAATTGATATCAAAATCCCATCTGAAAGCATTTTTAACAGGCGTAGTATTCAATGTCATTTCAATACCTGAGTTCCTGATCTCTCCTGCATTAAGGATTTGCGTATCCCATCCGCTGGTGATCGATACAGGCACATTGTTCAGGATCTGGTTTTTGGTATTCATGTGGTAATAACTGAAATCGAAGCCCAAACGGTTATCCAGGAATTTCCATTCCAGACCACCTTCAAGGGAAGTACTGATTTCAGGTTTGATGTTGTAGTTACGCAATACCCCAGACGTATTAAAAACAGGGTTACTACCAATTGGGTTTTGTTTGTTATAAGCCTGTGTAAAAGCATAAGGGCTGGTATCGTTACCACCTCTTGCAGCACTTAAACGCACCTTACCATAACTGATCCATTTTGGAAGTGTAAGCATTTCACTTACCAGTGCGCTAAGGGAAGCCGACGGGTAGAAGTATGAATTGTCTGAAATTCCAAGTGTAGCATAATTAACTGGCAGAGTTAGTGCACTTGACCAGTCATTACGTGCAGTAACGTCCAGGAAAAGGTAATTTCTGAAGGACATCTGTGCAAATCCGTATAAACTGTTTACCCTTTTCTTTGGGTTGAAAACTTCTGTTACCAAAGGGATAGAAGAGTTATTCAAATTATAAATACCCGGGGTAAGCAACTCTGTAGTAAAAGTAGAGATCTGGTCGTTGTTATTGATCCTTGTATTTCCGCCTGCGTTAAGGGATAGGTTAAAATCCTTATTCAGTTTACGGTTTGCACTGATCAGGAAGTCGAGGTTGGTTTCTGTATTTTCGATCCGTTCTTCCCGGTAAGCACCTCTGGGATAACGCTGGGTACTGAAAGCCCTTTTTCTTTCCCTTAGTTCATTTCCATAATCTGTACCACCGCGAAGCAATACATTCAGCCAGCTGTTGATGTCATATTTCAGGGCGATATTACCAATCAGACGGTGCGCATTCTGAGAGTTTGTATTTTCGTACAAATTGAAATACGGGTTATCATGATAGTTATAATTGAAATTGAACTGCTGTCTGTTTTCCATTCCCCTTACCCAGTAATCTTTTAACGAGTTGAGGTCAACCTGTTGTCCCATCCAGTTATTGAGCAGATAGATGATGTTTTCTGTTCCATAGCTAATGTTGGGGCGGTTACCACTGTCATTCAGGATATAATTGATTCCTGCTTTAACGCTCAGTTTAGATGTCAGTTTATAATCAGAATTGAAAGCGAAAGTATTTCTTTTCAGGTCTGTGTTTGGCACAATCCCTTTTTGATAAAGGTTAGTATAAGATACCCTGAAGTTACCTTTATCATTTGCTCCTGTAACTGCAACGTTATTATTCAGCGTAACACCCGTCTGGTAAAAATCATTCAGGTCAAATTTATTGGTCCATGGTGTGGCAATAATATCGCCACGTGCAGCAAGGTTGGCTGCAGAGCCCAGACTTCCATCATTGATCAGGTAGATATCGCCACCACGAAATCCTTTCGTGGTAGGTGAATCAAACTGCGGGATCAGCTGTCCGTTAAATGCAGGACCCCAACTTTCGTCTACTCCGTCCCTTACCCCAGAACCCAAACCGTCAACAAAAGAGAATTCGCCGTCATTACCTTGTCCGTATTTCTTTTGAAAATCTGGTAATACCAATGGTGATTCTAAAGTAACGCCTGCATTTACGCTTACGCCCACACCTTTAGAACGTTTACCGCTTTTGGTGGTGATGAGAATTACCCCGTTTGCAGCCCTTGAACCGTAAAGTGCCGCGGCATTGGCTCCTTTTAAAACGTTCACAGATTCCACATCATCCGGATTGATCAATGATGCACCATTTCCGTAATCTACCTCCTGGTAACTGTTTCCCGACGATCCATAATTTTCGTTACTGATCGGGATCCCGTCAATAATATACAATGGTTGATTGTTATTGATATTTAAGGATTTATCTCCCCTGATGGTTACCCTCGCAGATCCACCTACGCCCGAAGCACTGTTCATTACCGTCACCCCGGCAATTTTCCCCGCAAGTCCGCTGGAAAAATTGGTTTCCCTGGCTTTATCCAATTCGTCACCTTTGATTTCCTGTGCCGCATAACCTAAGGATTTTTTTTCTCTGGAAATACCCAATGCGGTTACCACCACTTCTGTTAACTGGTTATCGTCTTCTCCAAGGGTAATCCTGATGTTTGACTGTCCGTTTACTGGAATCTCTTCAGTTTTATAACCAATGTAACTTACCAGTAAAACTGCCCTGGCATCTGGCACATTGAGGCTAAACTTACCATACCTGTCTGTTACTGCTCCTGCAGAACTGCCTTTTAAGCGGACCGATACGCCCGGCAGAGGCTGGCCGTTTTTGTCGGTAATAGTTCCTGTAACCGCAAGCTGCATTTGCTGACGGAGCTCTATAGGATTAAATGTGGCAGCATTTGAGGCCGAAATACCAGGTCCGCTGAGGAGAATTAATGGAATAATCCCTCTGCGTAATGGCAAGGCCAACCTTTCTAAAGTAAAATTTCGCATGTATAATCTGTTTGATTGTTGTGAGTAAGCATATCGGCTTATTGTGCAGCAATACTAAACATTGATTATTACCAGAAAACTATCTTAAAGTTAAATTTAATGGAACCTTGCCCTTTTCAGTGTTATTTTTAGGCCCTATTCATACTTTAATGCACTGACAGGGTTTGACTTAGCTACTTTAACACTTTGGATACTTACTGTTAGCAGGGCTACGAAGATGGAAACTGAAGCAGCAACCAGAAAAGGCCAGTATGCCAGCTCAACTTTGTAATCATATTTTTTAAGCCAATTGGAAGCGAGGATATAGGCCACCGGAAAAGCGACGATGTTTGACAGGATAACCAGCTTCATAAAATCTTTATTGAGCAAAACCAGAATACTCGTTAAATCCGCCCCCAGTACTTTCCTGATGCCTATCTCTTTTTTGCGTTGCTCGGCCATGAATAAAGCCAGTCCCAATAAACCAATACAGGAAATGAATATGGCAAAGCCTCCAAACAAGTTAGACAATACCCCAAGTATTTTTTCCTCCTGTAACTTCTCGTCCATTCCCTCGTTTACAAACTTCAGTTCAGTTGGATATGCAGGATTGAGTTCCTGGCCAGCATTTTTTATCAGTTGTATGGAAGTGCTCAGTGACTTTTCGGGATTGAGGCGAAAGAGCATTACATGGCTTTCAGCACTGCTGTTGTAAAATATGGTGGGGGGCGATTGCAAACCTGGTTTTACATTGTAATAGTCCTTGATGATCCCAACTATTTTGAACGGCTTATCTCCCCATTTGATCATTGTCCCGATAGGGTTTTTCAGTTCCATCAATTTAAGCGCCGCTTCGTTCATTAGAATTGAATTGGATGTATCTGCCGCAAAATCGCGCGAGAAATCCCTTCCTGCTACAATTTCAGTTCCTGTGGTACGGGTGTAGTCATACCCAACACTTCGGTAATTTATGGTAAAAACTTCTTTAACGTTCTTACCTGGCCAGGAAAGGTCTCCGGTAATTTCCCCGCCATTGGCAGTGAAATCATAGGGATACTCAGTGGCAGAAACGATGGCCTCTTCTTTGATTAATCTCGCTTTTAATAGTTCCAGCTTGCTCCTGGTCATCAACTCCCCTTCGCGGTCCATCTGGACCAGGTTATCCTGATTAAAGCCGAGCGGCTTATTTTTGATATACTGGATCTGAGAATATATTACTATCGCACAGATAATCATACAAATGGAAAGGGTAAACTGGACTACAACCAGGATTTTGCGAATTGGCAATGATGAACTGCCTATGTTTGTGAAACCTTTCAACACTTTTACCGGCGTAAAAGAAGACAGATAAAATGCTGGATAACTTCCAGCAAGGACGCCTGTGAGCAACACGAGCGCTACTAAAGTAAGCCAGAAAGTAAAGGAATGGTACTGAATAGGAATGGTGATATCCAACAGGCTGTTAAAATATGGAAGGGACAATTCCAGCAACGCAAAAGCTATCACCATAGCGATGAACGACAACAACAGGGATTCAAGGAAAAACTGGCCCATTAAGGCGCTACGGTCTGACCCCATTGCTTTTCTCACCCCTACTTCCTTTGCCCTTTTTTCTGAGCGCGCCGTAGACAGGTTCATGTAATTGATACTGGCAATAAGCAATACACAGAGGGCGAGAAAACCAAATAACCTCACCATATCTATTCTGCCGCCAGAGGGTTTTCCATTCTCAAATTTATTATACAGATGAAATTTTGTAAAGGGAAGAAGAAACGCTTCCATCACTGTTGTTTTATCATTATTGGCGATGAGCTTTCGCATGGCGTTATCTGCCGCTTCGAAGGGGGCATTTGCCTTTAGCTTGAAAATTGTAGCGCAGGTTACCAAAGCCCATCCATTATTCTTACTATCGGGATTTTCCTGGTCAAATAATGCCCAGGTCTGTAAGGCTTGAAACTGTAAAGACTGGTTTTTTGGCAAATCTGCTATTACCGCAGTAACCTTTAAATCTTTTCGGTTGTCCCAGGTGATGCGCTGCCCCAGAGGATTTTCGCTACCAAAGAGCTTTTTTGCAGTCGTTGCGGTCAGCAAAATGGAGCTTGGTTCTGCGAGGGCAGTTTCTACCGTACCATAAATATAATGGTAGTCAAAGATTTTCAAAAATGAAGGATCAACAGTCAACATTTCCAGTTTGAACCTGTTTTCTTTGTGACTGAACAGTGTCTGCTGATTTTCACGTATCCTGGCCGCGGCTTCTACCCCCGGAACCGACTGCATCCCCGCAGCGGCAAGCCGGTTTGGCGTGGCACCGATTGTAAGCAGACTTCCATTCATATTGAGGTTTAATTTTGTATAATAGATGCGGTTTGAACCTGTAAACTGGCTATCGTAACTCATCTCGTATTTTACATACAGCATCAATATCAGGCAGCAAGCCAATCCTATCGCAAGGCCGCCGATGTTGATCAATGAAAAACCCGGGTTTTTAAGAATGGTCCGTAAAGCAATTTTAAAATTCAGATACCACATACGTTTTGTTTTCTTGTGCTTAACGAAGAACATGCCAACTCTAAGTTACCTCACCTTATCACTGACAGTCAATTACTTGACATAAAACACACACTTATACTGTTCATTAGTGAACAAATGCTGTACGCAATCGTACAAAATTTCCCTGTCAATATATTTTAAGCTAAACCTATGGAAAGATCCATTAATGCGCATCATACTTTTAATCAATCTTAAAATTATGGCTGAACTAAACATTTCCAGAAACAAAAAAGAGACCCCGAGAGTAGACTTAACCGCAATGGTTGACCTGGCCTTTCTGCTGATTACGTTTTTTATGCTGACAACTTCATTGACTAATCCTGTAGCGATGGACATTGTAAAACCTGACGAAGGAAACCCAGATAATTATACCGCTCTTCCTGCCACCAGAACGATGACCATTTTACTGGGGAAAAACGACAAAGTTGCCTGGTATATGGGCGAAGCCGGTAAAAGCACGCCAACTATCGAGAACTATCAGCAAGTCAGACAATCGATTTTAAGTAACAAGCATAAACTAGATTTACCTGAAGGTAAAGGAAAATCACTCATCGTAGTGATCAAACCTACCTCTGCTGCAACATACAAAAACTTTGTAGACATTATGGACGAGCTTAGCATAACAAAAATCACTTCCGCTCCGGCCATTGATGATGATCATATCACAAGTAAAGAAAGAGATTTTATGAAAGAACAGAAAATTCTGTAATCCAAAGCAATCCTTTATTATCCCTAAGAATGGATAGTAAAGGATTGAATACCTTTTTCCTCGCCGTTCACAATAATGGAAACCTGATGCTCGCCCGTGTAAAATTTCCTTGTGGTAATCAGGCGGAAGGATTGTTTCCTGCTGATAGTAGCAATTGCCCCGGCCCCAAATACCTTCTCACTGATCTTGAATACCTTTTTGGCCAGGTGACCTTTTGATTTCATGTAGTAGATGCCATATTCCAGTCTTACGGTACGGCTCTCTGTATTGTTGTTGGTGATGGAAAACGAGAATTCAACGCTGTCGCCTATTTTTACGTTTGGAGTAAGCACCTCAAAATCGCTGACGATTATATTTTCTGCATCCAATCCGTATTGTTTCAATATCTCTGTATGGCCTTGTTTCAATAGCGTACGGCAACCGTGTTTAATGATTGCATCTGTTTCAGGACTAACCCCTTTCCAGCGTGATGCCAGAGCAATGACAATATCCGGGTTATCTTTTGCAATATCATTTATACTGTTAGCGACGCTGCGCCTTACCGATTCAGAAGGGTCTTTTTTTAGGTTTTCCAAAATTGGCAGGATGGACGATGGATCTTTTTTGAGTACCGGCAGGGCCATTGCCCAGGGCAGTCTGGGTCGACTTCCTTCACTGGACAAGCGCCTTACCCTTGCACTTTCGTGGGTAGACCAAATCACCATCTGTTCAATCATGCGGTTACCATATTTCAATATAAAGGGCCGTACAGCAAATTCACAACTGATAAACTGCGTAATAAACTCAAGGGCCTTCACCGCTTCATCATAATCTTCCAGTCCGTAGGTTTCCACATAATCAGGAAAAAAGATATAGGCCAGTGAATCTTCACCTATGCTATCATTTCTTAGCTGGCTGATTACTTTTTCTATCAATTTAGCTGCCTCAGGAAAATCTGCTGAAAGAAAATCATGGAACACCCGGGTAGTATGTTTCATTCTGTCTTTCCACTCCTTAGCTGCAAAATCGTCACCTAAAACCTTCAGCATGAACCCCTCTTTATCGAAGTCAGGAATTGCACGTTTGACCGTGTCTGCAAACCTGTTATAAAAAGCAGGAGAGTATATATCTTTGATCAAGCCCATGTGAGCGAAGATAATAAAGTCTGTTCTCCTTACCACTTGTTTTTGGAAAAACCCTTTCCGTTTTGAAAAGGTTGACGAGGTGATTTTTACACCACTCTTCTCTTTTTCCAATTTTTACAACTGATAACAAGCGAGTTGCAGTTTATTTTCAATAACCGGAATAACTGTTGCCTACTGGCCGGCAACAAAGTATAATTCACGACAATTCACATGAAAACACAATTATTGAAGACCACATTATGTGGGGCAATGTTACTCTCAGGTTTCACTTTCACCTCATTGGCCCAGGATGCAAAAACTGACACAGTGCCACAGCCAAAAATCCCCTTTAACAATTATGACCTTGGCTGGATCAACGGGCAGAACAGGCAAACGGACTTTCCTCTGACCGTTAAAGACAAAGACGGGGAAACTATCCTGACTGGAATGGCATTGGTAGACGGATATTTCAATTACAACTTTGCCCGCCCAAAAGATAACACTCAAACTATTTCGGCGTCGATGGGCCGTTCAAATGAATTTACCATCAACCAGGCATCTTTTGGCGTAGAAAGTTATTATAAAAATATAATTGGCCGGTTCTGGTTCCAGACGGGAAATTCATTGAATATTGTGCAGGAAACTGATGCATCGGTATTCAGGGGTAGAAACACAGGGACAGGCAACCTGAAATTTATCAGAGAAGCTGCAGCCGGTTATCACTTTAACGTGAATTACGGCCTGAATATAGAGATGGGTATTTTTATGTCTTATATTGGGCTGGAGAGTTATGTATTACAGGAAAACTGGAGTTATCAGCGTTCTATGGTTTGCGACTTTACCCCATTCTACTTCCAGGGTGCAAGGTTCCAGTATTATCCTACCAAAAATTTCAAGACCGAACTTTGGGTTTTAAACGGATGGCAGTCGTATAACAGTTATAGCAAGAATCCGGGATTGGGCTCATCCAATTACTATCGTCCAAACGAAAATCTGCAGTTGGTGGCCAATTTTTATTATGGAACAGATACCCGCAGCAGTTCAGCAACCTTGTCATCTGTAAAAAGGTTCCACCATGACAACAGTATAGTTTACCGTTATTATAAAAATAAGTCGGCAACAGGATTATCGCAAGCGGCTTTCAGTCTCAACAACCATTATGGTTTTCAATCAGGAGATGGGGTAAAAGCAAAAAACAATTACATGACCGGCAGTGCACTGTCCAGCAGGTTATGGTTTAACCAGAATAAACTGGGCTGGACCATGCGTGCAGACTATGTAACCAATCCGGGTTTATATCTAGCATTCTCTCCCGCCCCTGCCATTTCAGATCCTGCTTCAGGAAATGTCATCCCTAATGATTTTGATCAGGCCATTACTGCAGGGAATAACCTGAAGATTACGCAGCTAACTACCACTTTTGACTATATGCCCAACCAGTTTATGACCTTTAGGCTTGAATATGGTCACAGACAAGCTAACGTACCCTACTTTGCCGGTGCAGGTGGAACAACTTCGCAAACAGGGTATGTAAATGATCCCATTGATCCGAACTGGAAACCCGATTTGCGTAAGTCTGAAAATAGAATTACACTATCTATGAATTTCAGGCTGTAAGGGGCATTTATTGGTCCTTCGACGGATTTCTTATGGTATAAAATACACTAAGCTACAAGTTCAAAATTGGCATTTTAAATATTTTTTGGTGTTCATAGTTGCAAGCACACAATCAAATATCCTATATTTGATTAACCATTAACCAACCGCAGAAAACCAAATTAACCTACACTAAGTTAAAATTGTCTTAAATATGAACCCGCATTTAGACCCTACGGATTTGGGTATTTTAAATCTATTACAGGAAAACGGACGGCTTACCAATAAAGAACTTGCATATACTTTAAACAGGACTATATCACCCATCTTTGACAGAAGGAAAAGGCTGGAAGAAATGGGATACATCAAAAAATATGTTGCTGTTCTTGACAGGGAAAAAATAACTGCCAGTATGGTTGCCTTTCCGCAGATTATACTGACCAATCATGGTGAAGATGCACTGGAATGCTTTCAAAGAAGTGTGATTCAGTTTCCTGAAGTGATGGAATGTTATCACATCACAGGGAATTATGATTTTATGCTAAAAATAATTATTCCGGATATGACCGCATATAATCTGTTTCTTCGGCAGAAAATTGCGACGCTTGATAACGTTGGAAATGTGCATAGTTCTCTTGTAATCTCACAAGCGAAGGCCGAAATCGGCATGCCAATTGTTTAAAAATGAAAGCCGCTAAAGCAGCCCTCCAATAGTCAGATACTATTTGGAGGGCTCTTATTTTTTACAGCCTGATCTTAATTTGCTGATTTAACGCGGCTGGCCTCAGCAGCC
>Ga0247734_1001198_pt1 | contig 20102 bp, 13 predicted proteins | sample UWRJL103311B2_FD_180933 | JGI IMG/M metagenome (GOLD analysis project Ga0247734, IMG submission 180933) | Plant litter microbial communities from Arlington Agricultural Research Station in Wisconsin, United States - UWRJ-L103-311B-2 | ecosystem: Environmental > Terrestrial > Plant litter >... | reverse complement strand
TAAACAAACCTTAGCACTGGTAACTAAATACTTTGGCAGTATCCCTAAAGGGCCAGCTGTTAAAAATGCATCGTTCCCGGCGCCTGTATTAACAGCAGACCGTTATGTTTCTTATGTAGATAACTATGCTAAATTACCATTGCTTTCTGTTACCTATCCGGGTGTTAAGATGTACGATAAAGATATGTCGGCATTGGATGCTCTTTCTGAGATCATTGGCCAGGGCCGTAACTCTATTTTCTACAAAAACTTTGTAAAACCGCGTAAAGCTGCGCAGGCATCTATGGGTTCATCAAACTCCGAACTTGGCGGCGAAATTACCCTGCGTGTGGTGCCTTTCCCGGGTCAAACTTTGGCCGATGCCAAAAAGCTGATAGATGAATCATTAGCTGAGTTTGAAAAAAGTGGCGTAAGCGACGAAGCCCTTGTGCGTTTTAAAGCCAGTGCCGAAGCTAACGCCATCAACGGTCTGTCGAGTGTAAGTGGTAAAGTGTCCGCCCTGGCGCAGGCACAATATATGACAGGTAACCCTAACCAGATTGCCCGCGAACTGGCTGATATCCGCGCGGTAACCAAAGAAGATGTTATCCGTGTGTATAATAAATACATTAAAGGTAAACCGGCTGTTATATTAAGTGTATTGCCAAAAGGCGGTACCATAACAGCAGTTGCACCTGATAATTACACCGTTAGTACCGCAGGTTATAAAGCGCCTGATTATGGCTACAACGGCCTTACCTACAACAAAGCGAAAGATAATTTCGTCCGTGCCGCTAAACCTGGTGTTGGCGCTAACCCGGCAATTAAAGTTCCGGCTATCTGGTCGGCAACTACAGCAAACGGCATCAATATTATGGGTACGCAAAACAGCGAGATCCCATCGGTATCTATATACATGTCTATCAAAGGTGGTGGTATGTATGCAGTAGCTAACCCTGCAAAGGCGGGTGTTGCCGGCATTGTTGGCCGTATGATGAACGAGGATACCAAAAACTACACAGCCGAGCAGTTTACCTCCGAATTGGATAAACTGGGCAGCAACATCAGTATTTTTGGCGGCAGCGATGAGATGACCATCAGCGTATCATCATTAACCAAAAACCTGCCTAAAACAATGGCTTTATTACAGGAGCGCTTGTTTAGCCCTAAGTTTACACAGGATGCATTAGATCGCATCAAAAAACAGGCTTTGGAAGGCTTTAAACAAGCTAAAACCCAGCCTGCCGGCGTGGCATCTACCGTGTATAGCAAAATACTTTACGGAACCGATAACGTGCGCACCTATGCAACCGGCGGTAACGAAGAAACTGTAGCAGCTATCACCCTGCAGGATGTACAGGATTATTACGACAACTACTTCACCCCATCGCAAACTAAAATTGTTATTGTGGGCGATGTAAACGAAGGTACCGCGAAAGGTAACCTGGCTTTCTTAAACAGCTGGAAAGACAAAAAAGTAACTATACCAACCCCGGCCGAAGGTAAAACCTTTGATAAAACAACACTTTACCTGGTTGATATCCCAGGTGCGGCGCAATCAGAGATTCGCATTGGTTACCTTGATAAATTAAACTACGATGCAACCGGCGATTACTATAAACTTGGCATTGTGAATTACATTTTAGGCGGTGCGTTCAATAGCCACATTAACCTTAACCTGCGTGAGAAACGCGGCTGGACCTACGGCGCACGTTCGGGTTTTAACTCTGGTAAATACGGCGGCGATTTTACGGCATCTGCAGGTGTACTGGCAACCGCAACCGATAGCTCTATTGTAGAGTTTATGAAAGAGATCCGCAACTACCGTACAACAGGTATTACACCGGATGAGTTGAAGTTTACCCAAACATCAATTGGCCAGAGTGATGCCCGTCGTTACGAAACTAACGGACAAAAAGCAGCGTTCCTGTCGCGCATACAGGAGTACGACCTTAAACCTACTTATGTAGATGAGCAGAACAAGATCTTATCTACTATTACGCCAGTACAAATCAACCAATTGGCTGATAAATATCTTGATACTGATAAGATGATCATACTGGTTGTAGGCGATAAGGCCAGGATCCTTCCAGGCCTGCAAAAACTGGGCTACCCAATTGTAGAACTGGATGCCGATGGCAAACCGAAACAATAAGTAATATTATTTAAGCTATAAGCCGCCTTTGGAGAATATCCGGAGGCGGCTTTTTTGTGGGGAAAAGTTGACGAACCACAGTTTTTTCCTTTTTAACGATAGTTTTTGCCCATTCAAAGAATGTCAGAAACCGATGTAATCTGAGGAATATACATTTACATCAACAAAAGATAATTAAAACACTATGGAAATTCAACAGACACCTCAAAATGCCTTATCTCACTCAGCTGTAACAGCTATCATTAATGCCCCTATTGAAAAAGTTAACATAGCCGATTGGTTATTAAATCTGCCGGATGCAGAGTATCAGCGTTGCTCTACACAGCACATTGGCGCGGGTATATCCAGTACTTATGATGGCGAACCGGTTTCGATAAATGTAGAAACAATTGGCGATGCCTTAATGGTGCAGCATTATGTTGCTACAGTTTACCGCCCCGATTATTGCCGCATGCTATCCATTTCTGATTCAATTACTAAAAATGGGCGCACAAAAGTTCAGGTTTTGTGGGAATTAAAAGCAACTAAGATTGACGATAAAACATCTCTTTACACTAACGAGATCCATGCGACTGCTACGCCGGAAATGTTTGAGTATATTAAAGAGCATGGCGTTAATTTGGCAGATGCTGCCGCCGCAAGGCAAGCTGCGTCGGATGCGCACAATCACGAAGAAACCCCAAACTTTGCTAAAAGCATAGAAAACAAAGCATTGACTGGCAAATACAATCAACCATTTTAATATTTGTTATCCAGCAAAGATCTCCGCTGCCGCGAAATTAGCGTTGCATACCTTGCGGCAGCGGGGATTATACAATAGACATTATACTTATACTCCACCTTCTTCCATCCTTTGCGTATAAACTAAAGTTGTAATTATCGTCCCACTTGCAGTTACAATAATATATGAAATCGCCTTTATATGGTTCGATTTTCAATAACTCCTCTTTTTTTATTAATACACCATTTCGGTTTAAAATCACTCCAGCAACAGAAAAATAATCGATTTCCCATACACATTCAACGTACCCTAAAAACAATCCTTCAGTCGATTTGAAGTTTTTATCTTTTAATTTAAATTTATAATTAAGGTTATGCTTAATGCATTGTTCATAAGCATAATTTAAGGGAGCAATCTCCCAATTATAATTTTTTGCAAGAAAAAGCAAATGCTTTCGTGCAGAAGCTTAATCAGCTTTATTTTTTGATTGTTTTTATTAAGAGATAAAAAGTAATCAATATCTAACCATTTCATAAGAACTAATACATCAGTATTAGATTCATCAATTGTATTATTTTTAGTAGCGGGATTATCATCCACAAGTATTACGACTTTTTTAATTTGGTTAGTATCGTATTTTTTTAAATATGACCAATAGAATTCTGCAATACACCAGGTGTATTTATTGAAAATATTTAGAGGATGTTTATAAACTGTGCCAACGCTAATTTCTTTTAATTTCATTTGTCTAATTTATTGCCGCTGTCAAGAGTTACTTCACTGTCTCAAGTTTTCAACTCGTGATTAAGCATTGTGACAGTTTTCAGCTGACACAAGCCGGAAGCTTGCAACATGCTTTACCACGAGATACGATACGCTAATCCCGCGGTAGTGTATCTCGTGATATACATCAAAAATGGCGGTATCCTCACCGCCATTGTATTAGCCGAATAAATTAATACTCTACAAATTGTTCATCCGGGTAGCACCATAGCCAGCGTTCGCCGGGCTGAGCAGATGCTATTACCGGGTGATGTTCGGCGTGGTAATGCTTGGTCATGTGTTTATGCTCCGATTGATCGCAGCAGAGCGTAACGCCGCAAGTTTGGCAGGTGCGCAGGTGAAACCATTCTTGATTATGTTTTATGCACTCTTCGCAAACTTGCTTGTCGCTCAGTTTTACTTCGGTTATGGCTTGCAGGTGCTGGCAAAGGTTTGGGTCGTTCATAGTATGTGGGGTTATATACCCATAAAGGTAATAATTGTAAGTTAAATTGCTATGCCACGCCAGAGATAGAAACGGAAAATCCGCAGCCGCGTTGGGCAATGCATAGGCCAAGTGAGGATTTGCAGTGCATAGCCCGGACCGCAGAGGCGCCCCATCTCTGGAAATTATTATTTCATACTCTTAAAAGTAGTACGAAATAAATTTATATAGGCAATTTAATTGCTAATAATATTAGTAATTTTGATTTGATATGAATGTGGATAGGATAACAGAGAAGTTGAATATTTTGGCCGATGCGGCTAAGTATGATGTGTCATGCGCCAGTAGCGGCAGCAAGCGTAAGAACGAGAACAAAGGCTTAGGCAATGCCAGCAACGGTATTTGCCATTCTTATACGGAGGACGGGCGCTGTGTGTCGCTATTAAAGATCTTGCTCACTAACCACTGCATTTTTGATTGCGCGTATTGTGTATCGCGCATGAGTAACGATATTAAGCGCGCGGCTTTTACCGTGCAGGAGGTGGTGGATCTGACGATTAACTTCTATCGCCGTAATTATATTGAAGGGTTGTTTCTTAGCTCGGGTATTTTTAAGGATGCCGATTACACAATGGAACGCCTGGTGCGCATTGCCAAAAAGCTGCGTACCGAACATAACTTTAATGGTTATATCCACCTCAAATCTATCCCCGGTGCCAGCGACGAACTGATGAATGAGGCCGGTTTGTATGCAGATAGGCTGAGCGTTAACCTGGAGTTGCCCACGCCGGCTGGTTTAAAGCTGCTGGCACCTGATAAAAATCAGCAGGACATGATCAAGCCGATGGGCTATCTCAAAAACGCCATCATCCGCCATACCGAAGAAAAAAAGCTGTTTAAAAAAGCGCCCATTTTTGCGCCGGCAGGGCAGAGCACGCAGGTAATTATTGGCGCCACACCCGAGAATGACAGCGAGGTGCTGCAATCGGCCAATTATTTTTATAAGAATTTTAATTTAAAACGGGTTTACTACTCGGGCTATGTGCCGGTGCTGGCAGACAAGCGCTTGCCTGCTTTAAATACCAGCGTGCCTATGGTGCGCGAGAACCGCCTGTACCAGGCCGATTGGCTGATGCGCTTTTACGGCTTTAAAGTGAATGAGATTGTAAATACCGGTCAGCCACATCTCGACTTGGATATTGACCCTAAACTGGGTTGGGCCATTCGTAATATGCATGCCTTCCCGGTGGACATTAACAAAGCCGACTTGCAGATGATCTTGCGGGTGCCGGGCATAGGGCTGTTATCGGCAAAGAAAATTGTGAGCGCCCGCATTTTTGGCAAGCTCAATTGGGATCAGCTGAAGAAAATGGGGGTAAGCCTTAATAGAGCCAAATATTTTGTTACCTGTAACAGCAGCCAGTTTGAACGGCGCGACCTTACCGGCAATAATATTAAGCAATTTATACTGGCTACATCGCAAAGCAAATATTTAAAAAACACGCAAACCCAATTAAACCTGTTTTAATATGCCTCTTACCACTTTATTATACGATGGCAGTTTTGAAGGGTTGTTATGCGCAACATTTGAGGTTTACGAACGAAAGCTAAACTTGGTAAAGCTACAAAAAGGGGAGTGGTATAACGGTGCTATGTTTGAAGAGGTTATTACTGTAATAACCGACGAGACCCGCTCTGCCCGTGTATTGAAAGGTTTAAAGCAAAAGATTTCATCTATCGGGGTACAACGACTTTATACTGCCCACCTCTCCGAAGTGGATGGTGAAGATGCTTACATATTGGGCTACATCAGATACACATTTGATTCAACCATAAATATTGAAGAGGATTACGGTAATAAATATGTACTGCGGGTATCTGAACTTGTGCGCATGATGCGGCGCGAAAAGCATAGGATGGAAGCCTTTGTACGCTTTCAGAAATTGAAGGATGAAACATTTTACGCTGCCATAGAGCCGGATTTTAATGTGCTGCCTCTGCTTAACCGGCATTTTAAAAGTCGCTATGCCGATCAGAAATGGATCATCTACGATATTAAACGCAGTTACGGGCTATATTACGATCTGCACGATACACAGTTTATTACGCTCGATTTCTCGGCCATTAATAAGCCGGGAGATGTAATGGCCGCATTTACAGAGGATGAGGAGATCTATCAGCACTTGTGGAAGAATTATTTTCATAGTGTAAACATCCCGTCGCGCAAAAATACCAAGCTGCATGTGCGCCATATTCCTAAAAGATACTGGAAGCATTTAACCGAGAAAATTTGATTTTTTTAAATTTTACGCTTTTTGATTGGAGTTATAAATGAGGGATTTGAAATGTTTTGTGGATAAGTTTGTTTTTATGAAATGTTAAGTAAGTGCTTTATTTTATTGATAATCAGTAGTTAAACATTGTTAATAACCATCTGTTTGATGTTAATAACCTGTTTGTAACAAAAAGTAAAAACCTTTAAAAAATACTTGACATGTATGCCCAAAAGTCCCGATATTGTAAATATCAAGAACGACGTACTTTGACAGCCTTACAGGAATACAGAAACTTAATCGGGTGAGCCTCAGGGGGAACTAAAGATAAGGGAAGTGCCTGAATCACATTGAAGGGAATAGGATACGAAAGTAATTTACCCCGGAAGTGGTTAAAAAGGTAATATAGGTTTTGCAAAGCCCTATGGGGACGCGCAAACGAAATATTGACCTTGAAGCAATCGACGTTAGCAAACAATGGTAATTCGGCATTCACTTAAGAATGAAGGTACATCAGCGTTGCACGGATAAAAACAGAGTCGACTTCCCCTCGGGAGAAGTGATGAGCGCAGCATCCGCAGACATACAAACACTAAACCGCGGCCCGCAAGGGAGAACGAGAGTTGGGCGTAAGAAGCAGAGTTTGCAGGAATTACCTCCGCAAGGAGACAGGCAAAGTTTGCATACAGTGTCAACATCTGAGTCATCAGCATTTGCAGAGAATAAAGAAATAGCAGCGTTAGCAATTAACAAAGAGGAGAGCAGGTCGGTCAACTTTACACAAAACTTGATGCTTCATGATGGCTACGGTCATTCAGGGAGTCAGGAAACGGGAGTCATTTCGAAAGAAGAGGCTTCCGTTTTCCTATTTTAGGGGATTTGTCTGAACTTGAATTTTTCGAATTAGGGGAATTTATAGAATTAGATAGTGATTTTATTGTTTCCCCGAATTCTGCCCATTCTATAAATTCATTAAAATTCGAGTTCTGATTACTTGGCTGAACCGGAATTTATCGAATTAGAAATTTACAGAATTAGATAAGTGTACATCTATTTCCCAATGTTCTGCCCATTCCATAAATTCCTTAAAATTCGAATTCTGATTAATTGTCTGAACCGAATTTATCGAATTAGGGAATTTACAGAATAAGATAAGTGTACATCTATTTCCCAAAGTTCTGCCCATTCCATAAATTCCTTAAATTCGAGTTCTGATTACTTAACCGCCACAACTTTGAAATCTTCAAATACTACATCAAAATGTTGTTTGCCAGGTGCGGCGGCAACCATACCTATCATGGCTTTTACTTTCGGGGGGAAATAAGCAAGGCGTAGCATATCGTACTTGACGCCATCGAACGAGTATTTTATCTCCACGTAATCGCCTTTTCGTAATAGCTTTAGCCATACCGATTTCGGGCTGTCGTGGCGCGGCACTACCGACCAGTCGGACACCTCGCGGGTAACTACCGCGCTTACGTTTTGTACGCCATCTACATATTCAATGCCGGTTTTTATCCAGTTCTTGTTATCTATCCTCACCATTAAACCAGCCTGGTGAAAGAGTTCCTTATAAGCTCCCGTGATCTTTACACTGGCTTCAAAATTGCCCGCCTGCTCGGTAAAATAAAATGGGCCGTTATCCCTGATGAAACCGTAGTGCGTTACGCGCCAGTAATCGGTAGCCGGGTCAACAGTCATTGTTAACTTATTGCCTTCAACAGCAGATTTTACTGCTTTACTATACCATTTCATAGTTGTTAAATTTTGAGCGAAGCCGGCGAAAGCTATTAGAGAGAAAGTGCAGAGCAGGAGAGATCTTTTCATGTAGTAAAGCTATTAAATTTAATAAAAATGCGATAAAACCAATTAGATAAACAGGGTTGTTTAAACACCTATCTCCACAAAAAATTCCTAATTTAGCAATGATGAATAAAGGAACCACAGACAGGGCCGATAGGAAAAGAAAAATATTTGTGCTGGATACCTCGGTTATCCTTTATGATCATAACGCATTTGAAAACTTTCAGGAGCATGATGTGGCCATCCCAATACAGGTACTGGAAGAACTGGACAACATGAAAAGCGGTAACGATACCCGTAATTTTGAGGCCCGCAGCTTTATCCGCCTGATGGATAATATGTCAAAAAACCAGCTCATCAACCAATGGATCCCGCTGAATGGGAAAAGCAAAGGCAGCTTTAAGGTGATAATGGATGTAAAAAACAGCAGTGCTGATGCCGAAGAGGTTTTTGGTTCTGAAAAGATAGATCACCGGATTTTAAACGCCGCCCTTGGGGTTCAGTTTGAAAACCCTGATAAAAAAGTGATATTGGTATCCAAAGATATTTGCCTGCGCCTAAAAGCAAAATCGCTTAACATTAATGCCGAAGATTACGAAACCGGTAAGATCAAAAACCTGGAAGGCCTTTACACAGGTAAAACAACGCTTAATAAAGTTACCGAAAAACTTTTAGGCAAACTTAACAAGAGTGATAACCTGCCGGCTGCCGATTTGGATATTAACCCGCGTGCAGGTAACCATTTCTATATTCTAAATAGTAAAAACGGCACCGCATCCGGCTTTTACAATGCCAAAAGCGGCCAGTTGGAGAAAGTTACCGAGCAGCCTGTGCTCAATATCCATCCGCGTAATTTAGAGCAGGCATTTGCTATTCACGCTCTGCTTCACCCAGATATTAAACTGGTAACTATACAGGGGAACGCCGGTACGGGTAAAACGCTGTTAGCCCTTGCCAGTGCGTTGGAGCAGCGCAAGCATTACCGCCAGATCTTTGTAACCCGCCCCATAGTGCCGCTAAGTAATAAAGACATAGGCTTTTTGCCCGGCGATGTAAAATCTAAAATAGACCCTTACATGGCGCCTATTTGGGATAACCTTAAATTTATTAAAGACCAGTTTGCCGAGGACGAAAAGATGCAGGCTAAAATTGATGAGCTGGTATCTAACGATAAAATTTCTATCACCCCGCTGGCCTTTATTCGTGGGCGTACACTCAGCAAGATCTTTTTTATTGTAGATGAAGCCCAAAACCTTACCCCGCACGAGGTTAAAACCATCATCTCCCGCGCAGGCGAAAATAGTAAGTTTGTGTTTACAGGTGATATTTACCAAATAGATACCCCATACCTGGATGCCGAAAGTAACGGCTTATCCTACCTGATAGATAAGGCCAAAGGCCATCCGCTATATGCGCATATTACACTGCAAAAAGGCGAGCGGAGTGAATTGGCTAATTTAGCTACTGAGTTGTTGTGAGTGCTTTTTGTTACTTTTGATGCATCAAAAGTAATAGGCTTTCTGCTGCTATAAGCAAAAGGCCATTCATCAAAGCACAAAATTGAAATCTACATTAAGAGCATCGCATAAACGCCGCATTACCTCAAAATATCATCGGTAATCTTAGCAAGATCTACCGTAATCTTATTGATAAACCCTAACTGTTCTTTCATCAGTTCATCATCGGCAGTTAAAGGTTCAGGCATGGGTATTTCGCCGATCTTAACAGTTTCGGCAGGTTTTGGTGCAGGGAGTGCTATGGTTTCGCCACTAAGTTTTTTGTTAGTTTCTTTTAATACCGCTATACTGCGTTTTACCAGCTTAAGGGTATCAGCATGGGCTTTCTGCGGGCCAGTACGCATCAGTGCCGAGGCGATATTGGCAGTATAGGAAGCCAGGATATGGTTTAGTACCACAAATTTGTGAATGTCTTTTATATGGCGCTGCTTGCTTTTAGGTTCAGAGGTCATGCGATCGAAAGTGGCCGAAAGGTTGGCTGAGTTAACAAACACATCTTTACGGGCAAGTTTATATTCGGTAATATCTACCATTTTACCGGCAATACTTTCTGATACCTTTTGCAGGTAGTTGATGTTTGCTTTAATCACCTCTTTAAAGTTCTCCTGGATCTGCTGAAACTCCCAGGTTGGGAAAATTAAATAGCTGGCAATAAAGGCAATAGTAGAGCCAATAGCAGTATCTATTATACGTTCCTGTGCTACGTTTAATAAACCCACGCCTAAAAATTTAAACAGGATGAGTACGTATGGCGTCATGAAAATAACGCTTACGATATAGTTTAACCTTAAGAAGCTGTAGGTACCAAGCATAAACACCACCAGGAATATAAATTGCACGGTGGCATTAGGTATAAAATTCAGGATAAGGATACCAATTACGCCGCCAGCAATAGTGCCTATTAATCTTTGGTAATTGCGCTGTTTAGACAGGCTGAAGCCCGGTTTTAATATTACAATGATAGTAAGCAACACCCAATAGCTGTGCCCGCCCAAAGAGAAGTATTTGGAAGTAACAAACCCCACCAAACAAACCAGCGATACCCGCAATGCATGCTTAAATGTAGCCGAACTCAGGCTAATGTTATCCCAAAAAATGTGCGGAGCAAAATCCTGGTGGGTAACAAATTTAGAATACTCTACCTCGTTATCGTTATTCATCAGCAGGTCTGATGCTTTAGAGTGGTAGTACTTATTAATGTTAGAGATACTTTTGCTTACATCGCGCAGGTTGATGAGGATCTTTTTAAGAACCAAATTGCTGGTGCCTTTATCATCTGCATCTACCTCATCTATCTTAAGTTTTAACTGCTCCAATCGCTGGTTTAAGTCGCTCAACTTTTCAGGACGGGTATTGGCCAGTACCGCGAAACCGATATTGTCGAGGTCGTTAGCTACTACCTCCAAAAAATCAACTATCTCTTCTAAAATACCGGTATCTTTATATTTATCACGAATGTGCTGATAATCGTAGTGAGTAGCCATTATCTGCTCAAACATATCTACCAAATCTATAAAGGTAAGTACCAGTATGCGGCTGGCGCCGGTAGATTCTTTTACCATCAGCCGGCTTTTAAATAGCATTTCGCGTACGGCATCCTGGTGGTTACTTACCGAGATCTGCTGCAGCACCAGCCGGCGGTAATTATCGTCGATATCTGTAGCTGGGTTGTAGAAGTCGGCCTTGATCCGCAGGAAACGGGCTATATCGGCAACGTTCTCGCCCAATGTTTGCTGTGCCGCACGGTAGGGCCTTATACCAAAAAATACAAGACTAAAGATCATATACCACAAGCCGCCGGCAAAAATGGTAGCGCAGTATATGGGTAATTCCCGCGGGGTAAGGTCCTTATCCAGCATAAAGATCATGATCAATAACGACGATGTGCCTACCGATGCGGCCCTGTTACCATACACCGTAAGCATACTGAACAGGAAAGAAAAAGCGGTGATCTCTAAACCTAGCGTGTATACATTAAGCCTTGCCAGGCCGGTTATTAAAGCAACTGCAAATAATAAACCGTTGCCAATAGCCATAGCATTACGTTTATGCGCCACAGGGCCAGGGCTATCTATAGCGCAGATACAAAGCGCCCCAAGCGAAAGGGTGAGCCCCAAATCAAAATGACCCAGTTGTATAGCCACCAGCGATGGCAATAAAATACCCGCGCACATGCGTAGTCCATCAGAAAAATACTGACTGTAAAAAAAGCTTTTTATTTCTCTTTTATGGGTGTTCATTATGACGATCTAAGCTGAGATTATTTTGAGGATGCAAATTTAAACAAATAAAACTGCTGTAAGTTTACAATAACCATTATTGCATTAGAATGTATTATCTGTTATTAATTTTTTGGTTTTTAGCATAAATTAATTTTAGATAGTTAAATTCACGCCATAATACCCGGTGATCGGGCATTTGTGTAAATTCCAAAAACCTGTACTATTATGCCATCAACCCAAAGGCTCAGTCAAAGAGAAGCAACTTTTAACCAGGAAGTTGTAACCCGTTTTGAGTTATATAACAGCTTGTTTCAAACCTTGCCTTTTTACCAGGTAAAAGATACAGGTATTTTACTTCCATTCTTCAGTTCGCATTGCGATAAGGGTGCTGTGAGCCAGTCGTCGCCAACGGAGATCATCGAGTCTTTTTTTAAAAAATACGTTCCGGGAATTGATCACCGCGAGCAAATAAACCGTTTATTTAGGTTTATACAGTATATTGAACGCCAGGTGGTTTTGTTTGATGCCATAGAGGATTCATCCTTTGGTACAGTAGGCCGTTCTGATGATACCGGCCCGCTGCAAAGTATGGTGCAGCAGGCTACATCTAACGAGGAAGCCCGTAAGCAGATCAGCGAGCAGTTGAAAGATTTTTCGCTCAGGCTGGTACTTACCGCGCACCCAACCCAGTTTTACCCGGGTTCGGTACTGGGGATCATGAATGATCTGATAGAAGCCCTTAAAACAAACGATATCCCAAGCATTGATGTTTTATTGCAGCAACTGGGTAAAACGCCTTTCCTGAATAAAACTTCACCAACGCCTGTAGATGAAGCTGTTAGTTTAGTGTGGTTTTTAGAGAACATCTTTTATCATGCGCTATCGGGCATACAGGCCAAACTTGAAGAGGAATTTGAGGTAGATAACACCCACCAGGTTTTAGAGCTTGGCTTTTGGCCGGGCGGCGACCGTGATGGTAACCCCAACGTAAACAGCGAAACCACCAAAGAAGTTGCTGCACTGCTCAGGCAGATCATCTTCCGCTGTTATTATCGCGATTTTAGAGTGTTGAAACGCCGCATCACTTTCCGCGGCTTTGCCGATAACCTGTTGAAGCTGGAAAACCTGCTTTATGATAATGCTTTTAACAAACAAAGTAATCCTAAAGATCTGCAGCCAGAAATGCTGACCATCCTTTGTGGCATGCGCGAAACGCTGGTAACCAGCCACGATAGCTTGTTTGTGAGCATCGTTGATAATCTTATCCAAAAAGTGCGCTTATTCGGTTCGTATTTTGCCACTTTAGATATCAGGCAGGATAGCCGCGTGCTGCGAACCGTGTTTGATTATGGCACCAAGAATATTTACACCGGTGTACCAAAAGGTTATGCCGATATGGATGAGGCTACCAAATTAAAAAGTCTTCCGTTTGCCGAAGCTGATTTTGTTTGCCCTGCCGATGCTGATGACATGACCCGTGATACGCTGGATACCATCCGCCTGATGCGACAGATACAGCATGAGAACGGCGTGAAAGGCTGCCAGCGTTTTATCATCAGCAACTGCCAGCAGGCATCTGATATTTTGCAGCTGATAGATCTGTTCCTGTGGAGCGGCTGGAAAAAAGATAAGCTGACCGTCGATTTTATGCCGCTATTTGAAACCGTTAACGATTTAAAGCATGCAAGCGGTGTAATGGAAACGCTCTACACGCATCCATTCTATAAAAAGCATCTAAAAAGCCGCGGCAACAGGCAAACCATTATGCTTGGTTTTAGTGATAGTACTAAAGATGGTGGTTACCTGATGGCTAACTGGAGTATTTACAAGGCTAAAGTTGAACTTACTGCCATGGCCCGCAAATATGATATCGACCTGGCCTTTTTTGATGGCAGGGGAGGCCCGCCGGCACGTGGCGGTGGTAAAACACACCGTTTTTACGCCTCAATGGGTAAAGAGATTGCCAATGAGCATATCGAATTAACAATACAGGGCCAAACAGTGAGTTCGCAGTACGGTTCGATAGAAACTGCGAGGTTTAATACCGAGCAGTTGATCAATGCGGGGATCATTTCAGCCCTGCATCCAAATCATAAAGACCTGCTGGATAACAAACATAAGGCCCTGATAGCCGAGATGGCCGAAGCCAGCCACGAAAGGTTTTTAGCGTTGCGCGAAGATGCGCTGTTTGTGGAGTACCTTGAAAAATTCAGTCCGCTTAAACTGTTATCGCAGATTAACATCAGCAGCAGACCGACCAAACGTAATGCATCGGCTAAATTGAAACTGGAAGACCTGCGTGCTATAAGTTTTGTAACCTCTTGGAGCCAGCTAAAACAAAGCATCCCGGGTTTTTACGGCGTGGGTACTGCATTGAAGACGATGAAAGATGGCGGACATTGGGAAGAAATAAAAGAGCTTTACCAAAACTCGGGTTTCTTTAAAACCATGCTGGATAATTGTATGATGTCTATGTCGAAATCTGATTTTCGTGTAACGGCATATTTAGAGGGCGATGCCAAGTTCGGCAAGTTTTGGAAGGGGTTGAAAAACGAGTTTGAATTAACAAAATCGTTATTGCTGGAACTTACCGGCACCACGATGCTGATGGAAGAGTCGCCGGTGGAACGCCGCTCGATAGCTATCCGCGAGAAGATTGTATTACCATTGGTAATAGTGCAGCACTATGCGCTGCAATGCCTTAACCATACCAAGGATGAAGAACTAATAGGTATCTATAACAAGTTGGTAATCCGTACAGTATACGGTATAGTTAATGCCGGAAGAAACCTGGCGTAAGATATTCTTTATATAAAAGGCGCCAAGAACACCTGTTCTTGGCGCCTTTTATGTTTATAGCCACTAAATCGCACGGTAAAGTGTTCACACTCATGATAAAAGTAAGCGTGGACGCTACAAATGTTTGCATTCAAGTGTGGACACTTGAATGGGCGAGAGCTGGGGATATACGCATGCGCCAGGTAAAGTGTCCACACTTTACTGTATTAATTTGTGAGTGTCCACACTCAAGAAAACCATAAGCCTGGACACTTACAAATTTATCATTCAAGTGTGCACGTTTGAATGGGCGTCAAGTAATTTTCCTTTAACTTAAAATTATCAGCCTATTGTAAAATAAAATTCTGTTATTATAAACAGGATTAGCTTATGTTTGTTACACCATATTATAAGCACACACTTTACAATGAAAAAACTAACCGGCATTGCCCTTATATTCATTCTATTTTTGTCTGTACAGGCCTGTAAAGACCGTAAGGGTAAAAACTTCAATAAAACGGCTAAAGACACTACTACCGTTGCAATTGCTGATACCAGTGACTTTATCTATAAAGGTGCAGAAGCTGGTAATGCCGAAGTACAATTATCGCAACTGGCATTGAAGAACTCTAAAAACGATAAGATAAAGGCCTATGCCAACATGATCATCCTGGACCATACGGATGCCGGCAACGAATTTACCATATTAGCTGATGACCAGAAAATTAAGATGCCGGATAGCCTGAACTCGGCGCATGGTCAGTTAAAAACCAGCCTCGCAAAAAAAACAGGGTTTGAATTTGATAAAGAATACATACAGGCTATGGTTACCGATCATGAAAAAGCTATAGCCCTGTTCAAAACAGGTGCTGCAGATAAGAATGCCAAGATCAGCGATTTTGCGGCTAAGATGCTGCCTAAACTGCAGGCTCATTTAAAGGAAGCCAATACTATTTGTGCCGAATTAAAATAATTTCAATTGCTGCTCTACGGGCGGCTTGGCCTTACCTAAAACGGTGCGGCCGCCGTATTTCCATGATTCATCACGTTCCCTTTGTATCACCTGCTCAAAGTTCGCGTTTGGGGTAAAATCCTTTTCTGCAGATTGTGCAATGTTGGTGAGGCGTTTAATGGCCTCATGTTTTTCACTTTGGCCAAGCTTGGCTTTATAAATGGCTGTTTGCAAAGTATCTATGGTTTCATCGTAAACCTTTACAGGAACAGGGAAGGGATGCCCATCTTTACCGCCGTGCGCAAAAGAAAATCGCGCAGGGTCTTTAAACCTTGATGGCGTGCCATGGATCACCTCGCTTACCAAAGCCAGCGATTGCAGTGTGCGTGGCCCAAGTCCTTGCAATAACAACAATTCTTCAAAATCCTTCGGCTGCTTTTCATGTGACAGCCATAGTACGGCACCAAGCCTTTTCAAATCCACATCCTTTGCTTTAACATCGTGATGGTTGGGCATTACCAGTTTGTTTATCTCTTTCAGCATCCGGTCGGGCTCTTCCTTCGCAATTAGCATTACACCGTTGCGGCTGCCATCGGCCAGCTTATCGGCCATGTTTAAAATAAGGCCGTTGTTTTTGCCGTAGATGCTGGTATGCGGGTCGTTCACAAAAGAGGTTAACTGCTCCGAATGCCAATGGTAACGGCGTGCAGTGCTGCTTAAATCGCTCATGCCTTGTTGTACCACAGCCCATTTGCCGGTATCACTTAATATGAAATTATGAGTGTACAACTGAAAACCATCCTGTATGGCGGTATTATCTACCTTGGCGCTTAGCTTACTACATTTAACAAGATAATTGCCATCCAATCCTGTGCGGTTGCCAATATTCAAAAGTTCGGCCGGGGTATTGCGACTGTGCTTGCCTTTGCCGCCGCAGATATATATACCCAACTCGCGGCTGTGAGGATTTACTGATCGTTTTAATGCACCCATTACCGAGGTAGTAATACCCGAAGAATGCCAGTCCATACCCATCACTGCGCCCAGGCTCTGAAACCAGAAGGGGTTACTAAGGCGGCGCAGAACTTCATCTTTGCCGTAATCCATCACAATGCTTTCTACAACGGCAAGGCCCAGCTTAGCCATGCGTTCGGCAAGCCAAACTGGCACGTAACCATAATGCAGAGGCAAATCGGCAGACCCGGATCGTTTCATGCTAACAAATTTAGTAAAATAATCTATTAACAGAACTTGCCGGTTCGGTTTTTAGAATTAAATTTAGCCATGATATTTTGGTTGCCGGTTATACTTATTGCAATTTTAGGTCTGTTACTGTTTAGTCGTTATAATAAAGCAAGGAAATATAAAAAGCTGGTTGCTGAATTAAAAGCCAACTGGGGCAGGCCGTTAGATAACGGGAGAAACTTTAAACTTATTGGCCGCTACCTATACCTGTTTCCCGGTGAAAATGATCTTTCAGACGCTACAACAGAAGACCTGGGCCTGGATGGCATCTTCGCTTATATCGACAGAACTGTTTCTAAACCGGGGCAGCAGTACCTTTATAAAAATCTCCACGCCATACATGCCAATCCGTTATACTTTGAACAGATTGAAAGTGAGGTAGAAGCCCTAAACGCTGATGAAACATTACGCCGCCAAATACAGATAGAGCTGTCGAAATTAAACAGCGATGATGCCTATTACCTGCCCGACTTATTTGAATCTAAACATGCATCGTTATTCAATCCGCTTGTTGAAGCGTACATACAAGTTTCGGCCTGGTTTGTATTGGCGCTTATTGCAGCCTTAGTATTTATAGGCAGTCCCGTTTATATAATTATGCTGATGGCCGCGCTGGTAACTAATACAATTATCTATTTTATAAATAAGAATAAGATCTATACCTATATACATTCGTTACCTCAGTTCTTAATACTGATTAATATTAGTAATTGGATGGCTAAAACAGCATACATCGCTACGGATAGTAATGTGATTACGAGTTTAAAAAGCTTAGCTAAATTAAAAAAGAGTTTAAATATCATAAGCTATCAAAGCAAAACAGCTAACGACCCAACTGATCTTACTTATCTGGTAATGGAGTGGGTTAAGATGTTCTTGCTGCTAGAGGCGCGTACTTTTATCAATTCTGTTGCGGCAGTAAATAAATGTTTAAATGAGATTAATGTGTTATACGAGTTTGTTGCCCGGGTAGATGTGGCCATTTCTATTCAATCTGTAAGGGATGGTTTGCCATATTACTGCAAGCCGGATATTGCACCGCATTATGAAGATATGATAGCCGAAGGTCTGTACCACCCGCTTGTGGAGGGCTGTGTAGCAAATACAATGAGGAGTAATTGCGGGCAAGGGATATTAATAACAGGCTCAAATATGTCGGGCAAAACAACATTCATCAGAGCAATGGCTGTGAATGCGGTACTGGCTCAAACCCTCCACACCAGTTTAACAACCAAATACCAGGCCCCGCCGCTTAATATTTTAACCAGTATTAATATGGCCGATAGTATTGACGAAGGGCAAAGCTATTTTCAGGCGGAGGCATTATCGGTGCTGAATATTGTAAAGCGTTCCGCCGCGGGGAATAATATAAAAAGCCTGGTGATTATCGATGAGATCTTCAGAGGCACAAACACCATAGAGCGTATTGCGGCAGCCAAAGCCGTGCTCTCACACTTGGTAGCCAATAATAATTTCGTATTTGTATCCACTCATGACCTCGAACTGGCTAAGCTGCTGGGAAACGAGTACGCGGTTTACTCCTTTGAAGAACTGGCGGGGGAAGACCGGCTGGTGTTCGACTATAAAATAAAGCCCGGCTTGCTAAAAAACAAAAATGGTATAGCTGTTTTACAAGGTTTAGGCTATCCTGATAGTATTATTAATGATGCTAATATAGTAGGTAAGCAGTTATGGGATAAGTATGGTATCTAACGATGTTTTTGTACCATTAAATCAACAATTCCTCATCTCTTAACGGCATTTTAAATATCTTTAAGGTCTATGAAAAAAGCACTTCTCCTGATCCTGTTCCTCATAAATTATAGTTTTTATAATTATGCATCGGCCCAAACTAAGGCAGATACTTTAACTTACAACGAAAAAGCCGACCTGCCTTTATTAGGCAAAGTTTGGGGCTTTTTAAAGTACCATCACCCCGCAGTAACCCAGGGCAAGTTTAATTGGGATGAGCAACTGATAAATCTGCTGCCGGCCTACCAGGCTTGTAGGGGTAAACCGGAGCGCAACGCGCTGCTGTTTAAATGGATGAAAGGTTTAGGTGAATTACCCGTTTATGATGCCAGCGCTGATTCTGCCTTTATTAATCTGAAGCTCTCTCCGCAATTAAGTTGGATCAGTAATGCTAATTTCTCGCCGGAAATTGTAACGATTTTAACTAATCTTACACATAATCACGATATCAAGGATCAACAGTATATTAAGTTTATGGCCGAAGACGATGTGGTGTTCCCGATAATTATTAAGGAAGACAGTTATGCGGCTATGAAATATCCGGATTACCGCTACCGTCTACTGGCTGGTTTCCGTTACTGGAATATAATTGCTTACTGGTACCCTTACAAACATCTTACCATACAAGATTGGGATAAATACCTGAAACCGCTTACCCACAATGCCCTTGCTGTTAGGAATGAAATGGAGTATGCCGCCTTTATATTAAATATGGTTGCGGCTATTAAAGATACGCATGCGGTAACCACAGGTAGCAAAGGGGAGGAATTTAAAGGGAAATACCAGATGCCATTTATAGTAAAGATAATTGCGGGCGAGCCGGTAGTTACATTCATCTCTAAAGATTTTACTAAAGGGCTGGATATTCAAAAGGGATATATAGTTAAAGCTATAAATGGCGTGCCGGCAAAAAAGATCATAGATGGAAAGAAACCTTATATTGCTGCATCAACCAACGCTGCTATGCTACGTGAGGCGGGAAGGATTTTCACCCGCACTAACGATACCGTAAATAACCTGGTGTTTGCAGATAACAGTAACCAAAGCCATAGCGTAACGGTTAAAAATATTAAAACAGGCACCTACATCCCCAAGGTATTAGATTTTGATCATCAGCGCGATTCCAGCTTTTATATGATCAATAACAGCATCATGTACATTAATATTGGTAATTTAAAAAGAGAACAGGTACCACTGATAAAAGCTAAACTGGCTAATGTAAAAGGTATTGTATTCGATAGCCGCCAGTACCCAAAATTCAGCAGTTCCGGAGATCTGATCAGTAACGTGTTGCTTCCGCATGTTGTACCGTTGGCTAATTTTTCCAGCGCGGTAAGGGGTTACCCAAGTGTTTTCAGGCTAACTAAACCTATGATGATTGGTGCCGAAACGCCCGATTATTTTAAAGGTAAGGTAGCTATCATTATAAACGAGGAAACGCAAAGCACCGGGGAATTTTTAGCTTTATCGATGAAACTGGCACCGAACGCTACGCTGG
>Ga0247734_1001197_pt1 | contig 20115 bp, 17 predicted proteins | sample UWRJL103311B2_FD_180933 | JGI IMG/M metagenome (GOLD analysis project Ga0247734, IMG submission 180933) | Plant litter microbial communities from Arlington Agricultural Research Station in Wisconsin, United States - UWRJ-L103-311B-2 | ecosystem: Environmental > Terrestrial > Plant litter >... | reverse complement strand
GACGCTGATATCTGTGACTGCTGCCTCTGCCTTAAGCTCATCCTGCTTCGGAGATGTAATAGGCTCAGATGGCGTGGCGGGAGGAGTATGCTTTTTAGCTTCCTTAAGTCTAGCCTCACGTTTCTTCTCTTCCGTTCGGAGGAAGACCTTGATTGTCGTTCGAAGGGACTTGTTCGGTTTACAATCCGCTGCAGAGACAGGACTATGTTCACAGACAGGACATGAGGATGGCAGCGTTGAATGGCCTTTAATTATGCATATCAGCATGAGGGCATTTGATATGCAGTCTGAACTAATACTCACATGTTTCGCAAATCGCCTGGTCGCAACATGGCAGACGGTACGCATTCACAGCCAACCTGCTGCAGATTGTGCAACGCAGCTTCGCTGGAATGTCTTCCTGGGTGAGAGAGCTGCGTGGATATTAGCATGACATCGCCGTGAGGGAACATGGAACATGGAACAAGGAAACCAACCTAATAATCTCAGCCAGAGCTGGAGTGATTTCGAGAGCTGCCATTGTGTACGGCCGCGCGCCTACCCGATGATTCGAGTGGCAGATTTCACGCCATTCAGGGAGCAGTGAAATTGATAGATAGAAGCACCGCAATAGTAAATAAGAGACTAAAGGCTATCCTGGTTTATATGCGCTTGGACACCATTGAGTGATTTCCCTGCTGCTGGTGTATTAATGGATGTTGATAGTGATAGAGATTCGCCAAGTTCACGTTTGGTAAAATGGGCTGCATACCCGTATCACGTGATCCAGCCTTATATGTGGAGACTAGATTGTGCGCCATAAGAATAGACTAGTAAGAATGAATTTCCAACGGGTTTTTGGGTTCTGATTAGATGAAGGTAAAAGAAATTAGCCCCTAGGTTCTGTAATGACCTGAAGAGCTCCTTCATTCGCTTGCCAGTCATACATATATACCTTATATTTGCCTGTTACTCCGGTCCTAAGTCGATTTGGATGAGGTACTTCCCTCGAGATATTACTGTATATCATACCCTTCCCTGCTGCGTTTTCGCTTTCAGATACATTCGTATGCTTCGCAGAATTGCTAATTGGCATGGTAACTCATACCAAGGCTGATGAAACTCATAAAAAGTGGTCCTTGGCAAGGAAGAACGGCAACGACATCGACACATCTTACATCTTCCTTTCGTGCTCTTATACTTATATGCTGTCAATTCCCCAACCACTTGGTCATTCTCAACCAGGCACTACCCAAACATGCCTCAATGATAACGAATACCATCTTCCAGCTGCTTGATTTCGATTGTTCTATATCTTTGCTCGCTTCGTAATGATACTGGAACGGGTTTCCTTGCTTGATTGCTTGGTTTTCCTGCTCTTTCTTGCACCACAGTTGATATTCCGAATTGGCTTTTTTCGGACGTTTAGCTGTGGTCTGCGAGCACTTCCATTTCTCCGTACGTAACTAATTTAATGTTCACTCAGAGAACAGAATAAACATCCCTTATCCTACCGCTGGTATCTCACGAAAGACTGATCTGACGAGATGTTGTAGTTGTAAAATTACCCATGAACTTTGTTCAGGAGCGATACCGGACGCCATATGAATATCGCAGCCTGTTCGTGCAGCGATCCACCTGGTTTGAGGATGTGGCCGTTCGCTGTGTTCGATATGCATTTCGATATGTCCCAGCCGACATTTGTAGAATCTTCTTTTCCAAACATGTTGCTCTACCGTTCATGAGATTCAGAATGTTACGTCAGGGTTATTTTCGGTCACCAATACATTGGCAAGAAATTAAAATGGTCCGTTTATGAAAGATTGTGATTCGAGAAGAAAAACTTACTCCTCGTAGAATACATTTCAAGGACTCTGGATATCCGAAGGCGTAAATACAGATCCGGATATAATTGTCTACTATGCGCATGGTATGTTTGACACAAATCAGCCGTTATGCTTACCAATACTACCCAGGCGGAGGCTTCTCCCTTGGAAGTTCTCACTTTTACCTCGAATTTCTAATTACCATGCTCGACTTACTAAAAGAAGCCGGATATCGCGCTCCTGCCATTTTCTCACTTGAATACACCCTTGTGCCAGATCAAGCCTATCCTGTCCAGGTAAGTTTGTGTCCTGCAAAAACAACACCTCTCCTCAGTGACCAAATAAGTTGTTTCCTGTGGGCTGTAAACAAGACTGTATATGTTTTTGCAGAAACAGCGCACCGGGAGGAGCACCTCTCGGTTGTCAAAATCTCATATGAAACTCATACTAACACCAAAATTCTCTTGAACAGATCCACCAAGCTGTGTCCGCATACAAAAATCTCTGCGTCAATCACGACTCATCTAAGATAGTGCTAGGTGGCGATTCCGCTGGCGGAACCCTGATTCTTAGCCTCCTCCTCCATATAGCTACAGAGAATACCAATGACTTTAGTAGAAGCAATAGGTGGCGAATGAGTCTTCCGGGGATGGCAGTACTTATCTCTCCCTGGGTCACACTGGTCTCTCCCAAGGACAAAAACACCGCAAGTGATTATCTCGACGCTGACCATCTCCACTATTACGCACGACAATATGCTGGATCTAAGATTGCAGTTCACGATCCCTTAATTTCACCTGGGGATTGCAAGGACTTGGATTTATGGCGCAAGGCTAGTCCGGCAAACGGGTTTTTCATCTGTTATGGTTCGGAGGAAGTTTTTGCGCCAGAGATCCGAGACCTTGTTCAACTTCTAGAACTAGGAGATGTTAAGTTAGACTCAAGAGAAGAGAAAGGTGGTATCCATGTTTGGCCGGTGACTGCTATCTTCTTGAGCAGTATGTTACCCCCAGTGTTCAATCATGAGTCGAAATGATATTAAGCAGAACTAATATTGTTTAGGTACTAGAGAGGAACGGCTCAGGGGGCTCAAGATGATTGTGGGAAGTATACGAGAACGAATGGGAACGTTTGCATGACATCTACCTACTTCATATTCTGATAAACTTGAAGTGGTTGGATTTTAGATATTGTTGCTGCACTATCCGATAAACTTCATAATTCTTCACTTCATTAAAACACTCTCTTATAAGCCACAAAGTACAGGCTAATATTATGGGCCTGATAGATTTATCTTTTCTTGGCACGCTTGCGTTTAGTGGTTGACTAGAAGTGCTCGTCAGTCACATGCGCTACTCGCTGATCCCTCACCTTTTCCGACTTTCATGGTTGTCAATCCAGTCCACGGAAGAGATTTCCAAGATCTCCCAACCACTGGGACCCAAGTATCTGTAGGAGTTTTACTCTGTCGAGTTTTAAAAGCACTAGACCCTGTGACTGCTATTAGGGGGTGTCTTGGCAAGCGGACGACCGTTTCAACTCTTAGTTTCAACTCATCCCGTGACTAAGACGGTTTCTTGTCTTAAGGAGATCATTCCTCCCCCATTTTGCCAAGTGGATAATAGGATGATCTGTTATTCGACCATCTGTTTTTGTACATGTTTGCGAACCCCGTGGCGTGGTTTGCACATTATTGCTTGTTTGGGAATTTGCGTTGATGGAGCATCTCCTCCAAGAGGTCTTTCAAATAATTCTTGACCTTTTTGGTGTTTCTAAGAGGTATGTGGAGAGTCCTATCGGGAAACAGAGGTACTCATTCCATCCTATGCGAGAAATTTCAGGAAATCCATGCATCCATCGTAAGTCTTTCGCCAAAACGACAGCAGGATAAGTTGACCTCGGCTGTGCTAAAAGATATGAGACAATGAGCTTCGACTGACATGGAATCGTCCAAAACATCCATACATCAAAAAGTAACGAAGATGCAGAGTACAGCCGATCAACAGAATGATTGGGCTTCACATAGAAGCACAACACCTCCCAATGGTTGTGAACAACTTCCCCCGTCCTTGAATGTGAATGAACCCCTTCAATTCTCACTCTCGACGGTTTTTCCATTCTTCAACTAAAGTGTTCTAAGACACCTAAATTCGTTTGAAACATTCGCTTAGCAGTTTAGTTAGGCCGTTCAAACAATCCATTTTAGAATAACCAATCGCATCAAGTCACAGAGACCCAAGGCTGCAGACAACGTTTCTTTTCTTGATATCTCAAAGAAAATACCAGTAAATTACCGATATTTACGGGATATCAGGTCAGAATGCGTGCAGCAAGAAGGTTTAGTCAAGGATGTGCAGCACATAGCAAGCAATGTTGCATAATGGACAGGCAAAACGAGCTTCACTTGGCTATTGGTGAACTAAATTCACAATAAAGCTAATTCTGTCCCGAGGCTCTTTGGATTCACTGAAAACCTTGGATCGTTTTATATAAGATGCTCGGAGGACACCAAATTATCATAGATCGATAACACTCATTAACTTCATTCACTCTTTTCCCCTTGCATTCATTACTATCTACACCACAAAAACCTTTTATTATCCAACATGCAGATATCACAAATTGCACTTTCCATGCTCGTTGCCTCTGTGGCCGCAGCTCCTCACCAAAATTTAGATAAACGTCAAAGGAGCCGTGTTGGAACTGTAGCGAACGAGTAAGCAGACGTCCTCTTCCAAAACCTTGTACTATTTTTGCAGTATAATGCACAAACAGCCTTCTGATATGGTACCAGATTTACCAATGGTGGTTGTAAAGATGTTATCTTCATTTTCGCCAGAGGCACAACTGAACCCGGAAACATGGTGAGCCACTAACAACCTGGTACAAAATACATAACTAACAGCTCACCTTAGGGAACTATCGTCGGCCCGCCCACTGGTCAAGGCCTCAAAGATGCCCTTGGAGCAGACCGTGTCGCAGTCCAAGGTGTTGATTACGCCGCAGCCGTAAGCACCAATTTGCTCCCAGGAGGAGGCGACCCAGCAGGTATCAAAAAAGAACAAGACCTTCTCACTTCCGCGGCAACCTCCTGTCCAGACTCCGTACTTGTAGTTGCCGGATACAGTCAGGGAGCCGCTGTCGCCCACGGGGCTATCGAAAGTCTACCCGCCAGCGTCCAGAGTCGCATTGCAGGTGTAGTCACCTATGGTGATACTCAGAACAAACAGGACAACGGGAAGATTGATAACTTTCCGGCCGACAAGGTTAAGGTGATTTGCAATCCTGGCGACTTGGTGTGTTCAGGAACATTGGTTATTGCGGCACCACATCTTGATTATGCAAGACGGGCAGGCGAGGGCGTGGATTTTTTGGTTCAGAAGATCAATGCTGTACTCTGAGAGTCGTGATGGCTGGTCTTGGGAAATTCTCCTGGCAATTGGGTTTTCTTGCTAGTTGGTGTTTCTTGGTAGTAAGTGTTCTTGGGGGTTGGGATATTGGGTACGGGGTATGGGAGTCGGTTCTTGTTGGAATAAGCGCAGAGGCAGCTTTATAAATGAAATTATGCATATTTAACGTCACCAGTTCAAGTTTACCATTTTTTGCCCATGCCCTGGAAATGTATATCACTGCAAGCCCGTGTTCCTCTATGCATTCCAAGGAATAGAGAGGCTTTCAACACTGGGAAGCAACATGCTTGGTTTCCCGAGGATAATTCGTACGAGGAAGATTTCCACCAAAGCTACGTGTGTATGAATGAGCTTTGATAATAGAATCCCTATGCAGTAACGTGACTACGTTTTAGAGCCGATGCATGCGAATCCTTCAATCTGAAACGACGATTAAGATATCGGAGCTATATATACAAAGCTTAAAGGAAGCTGCTGTGGTTGAGTCTTGTTAGCTAAGTATGTAGCATGCTTAGTACTGATCGCTTTCGAGGCTTGATACAATCATTAGCCGTGCATGTTTGTCAAGTAAACATGAAATCTTTTGAAAAGAATGCTAGATAGGTAATATTATGTTTGAATTCATCCTTTTTACTACAAATTACCGTCAAAGTCCATACCTCCTTCAATCATCTCACCATCTGTGATGCAGCCGTGACTTGCATCGCTTACCTGCCGTGCATATTTTGCAAGCGTACCCTTTGTATACTTCCATGGCTTTGGCACAAATTCCTTCCTCCGCTTAACCAACTCTGCCTCGTCAACAACTAGATCCAACAACCTGTTCTCTGCATCAATGATAACTTTGTCCCCATCTCTCACTAATCCGATTGGACCACCTTCTTGAGCCTCAGGGGTGATGTGTCCGATCAAGAACCCGTGAGATCCTCCCGAAAAGCGTCCATCGGTGATCAGAGCTACGTCTTGGCCCAGACCGGCACCCATGATTGCGGAACTTGGCTTCAGCATCTCTGGCATTCCTGGTCCTCCCTTTGGACCTTCATATCGGATTACAACAACCGTTTTTTCGCCTTTCTTGATTTCTCCTCGCTCTAGAGCCTCAATGAAAAGATCCTCAGCATCGTAGCACTTGGCTTTTCCTTCAAAACGGAGACCTTCTTTGCCAGTGATCTTACCAACCGAACCACCGGGTGCAAGTGAACCACGTAGAATTTGGATGTGTCCAGTCTCCTTAATAGGATTTGAGAGAGGTCGGATAATTGTCTGGTCAGAAGGGAAGTCCGGGACATTCTCCAGATTCTTAGCCAATGTTTGTCCAGTGACGGTCATACCAGAGCCATCTATGATGCCTTCCTTTAGAAGGAACTTAAGGAGGGATGGCGTACCACCAATGTTGAAGAGATCTGCCATGACATATTTTCCAGATGGCTTGAGATCGGCAAGGAAGGGAATACGATCAGATACAGCTTGGAAATCGTCAATGGTAAGCTTGACGCCAACACTGTCAGCCATAGCAATAAGATGAAGAACGGCATTTGTTGAACCTCCAGTGATGTTTACGAGGATCATAGCATTCTCAAAGGCTTTACGAGTCATGATATCCTTGGGTCTGATATCTTCTTTCAGAAGATGCTTGATAGCTCCACCAGCGGCAAGACATTCTAGGTGTTTTGCCTTAGATTCCGCTGGATTGGAAGATGAGCCTGGGAGGGACATTCCAATAACTTCAATGGCCGTAGCCATAGTATTGGCCGTATACATGCCGCCACATGCCCCACCACCTGGACAAGCATGTCGGATAACATCAAATCTTTCCTCCTCGGTGATCTCGCCGGTAATAAATTGGCCATAGGCTTGAAAAGCAGACACAATATCAATATCCGCGTTTCCTTGTGTAGCAGCACAGCCTGGAGCAATGCTTCCGCCATAGACCATCAGAGAAGGTCGGTTGACACGTCCCATGGCCATTATAACTCCTGGCATATTCTTATCGCATCCGGGGATGGAAATATTGGCATCGTACCATTGACCACCCATTACAGTCTCGATGCTGTCCGCAATCAAGTCTCTTGACTGAAGGGAATAGCGCATGCCCTTTGTACCCATAGACATGCCATCCGAAACTCCAATGGTGTTGAATTGATAGCCGATGAGACCAGCTCTCTCCACTCCTTCCTTTACTCGGTGGTTGAGATCCATAAGATGCATGTTACATGGATTTCCCGAATACCACACAGACGAGATACCAACCTGCGCTTTATTCCGTCCTTCTTCGGTCATGCCAGTAGCGTATAACATAGCCTGAGAAGCACCTTGGGATTTGGGCTGTGTGATGTGGGCTGAGATTTTGTTGAGTTTGGGTTCGTCATTGGATCGGTATGAAGAGGTTGCTGAGAGAGAGCGGCTATGTAGATTAGTTATTAGTTTTGTTCTATGAATCTAATTGAGCGCACTGTTGCGAAATGACTACATGGCTCCAACCTGGATATATATGATGGTAGAGGTTATCAACACGCCGGGCTCTCTTTCAAGCTATTTCGTATGCACAGTTTAGTGGCCATGAGGCCAGGGCAAAAGTTCTGGTTTCAAGCCATCTGGTACCTTGTTTCTTTCCCTTTCCATCTCGATAATATGAAAGAAGCTTACATGTATTGAGATGTCCTTCTTGAGGTTAGGACATTTGCCCTTGTCCTCAGCTGTGGGAGCAGCATTCCAAGGGTAATGGCAATTTCAAAGCCCAATTGGCTAGGGGTCAGCTTAACCTATGTCTAGTCCGACGTAGATATGATATTTTTGGGTTTGTGGGTGATGTTGAAGCTTTTTGTTGGGGAGCTTTGAATGAATCATAAAAAAACATTTCGATATCGGAGTTGTGCATGAGGCGCCCTATTTCAGCCTTGCTTAATAACCGTCCTGTGATTGGATAAGGCACCGTATCCAGCGTAACCTTGTAAGTGTAAGCCTAGCTTAGGCAAGGCTACGCTAGGTAGTGTATGGTGGTACGCTACCAAGCTACGCTAACTCGCGAAAGAAGTACAGTCTGACAGTACAGCTTGACTTCCCTGTTTCGCAACCACTGCTACTATTGCCTAGGTGCGTCTCTAGTGATGAGGAAGATAAGCTTTATTTCACTGGGTCGTTCGTTTTGTGCTTAATTTATCTAACACGGGAGAATTAACTTAGCAGGAATTAGGAGTATTCACCTTCATAAAAGGTATCATGGGCATATGTTCTATTCTATTGCTGAGGGTACGATTGTTCTTCTGGTTCAATTGCTAGAACCCTGGACCCCCAAATGAAACCGACACATTCAGAGTATGACCAAACACATGCGGCCTCGGATTTTTCGGCATCCTTCCAGCATGTGAGAGTTACACACAGGCATCATGGTGGAGTGTGGGGGAAGCTGCTCCAACGGTCATCCATCACATCTCAAGTCTGAGTTATTACATATAAGATCACCTAAGATCACCTAAGATCACCTCAGATTCTACTTCTTTATTCTTCAGAATCCTCCAAGACCGAAACAAACAAACTGCTCCATAATTGAATTCAAAATCAAATCTCAAAAACTCTATACAGCTCCACCACAATCCTACTCCAATCCTCCATACTAAACCATGGCTGCCCCTCCAGAGAAGAATATCGGAGATCTTAGTGGCCAATGGGTTCTTGTAAATCTCTCTCTGAAGTCAAAAGCTCGATATGACCGGCTGCTAACAAGCACTGCAGAACAAGTCCCTCTCCGACAACCTTGAGCCCGTACTCCAACTCCAAGGCATAGGTTGGTTGACCCGCAAGGCTATTGGCCTCGCAACCGTTACTCTCCACGTCAAGCAGTACGCGGACAGCGACAAAATCGTCCATATCGATATCGACCAAACCGCCACAGGCGGCATCAAAGGTACCTCGGAGAGGCGCAAAGTCAACTGGGAGTACTTGGAGCATGCCGATCATATCTTTGGTGAGCTGAAGGGAAGGAGTCGCTGGGTCACAATTGATCTCGTCGATGATGACTTTCTGAAGCTGGAATGGCTCGATGGCGAGGGCGAGAAGGGCGGACCTGCTGGAGAACACATAATGGAGAGCTGGGTGGAGGCTAAGGCAGGGTGGACTGGAAGGCAAATTTGGGGTTTCGCCATGGTGAATGGAGAGAGGAGATATACACGACGGGTGGTGATAGCCAAGGGCGATGAGGTGCTGAAGATTCGCATGGTGTACAATTGGTATGGCCCTGAGGCTTGAGATATTAACATCATGCACGCAGATGAGTTGTTGTCTAAAGTCGACATAACAGAAGACTTTAGAACATTCACTTCTACGTTGATCTTCTGTTTCGTACTAAACGTAGAGCGAACAATAGAATTATATAGACAGTTGAGATTGAAAACAGTTGAATAATTTTTTGGTTTTTGTCTGAGGCATGTGCTGGTGGTTCATATCATCACATATTTATCGTTGATCCGGCTTCGAGGGAATCGCAGGTCCACCACCACAGCAGCATTCTGAGCCTCCGCAACAAGAAGAAGCAGCTTCCTTTGCGGTAGCTGGACAAGCTTGAATGTAACACTCGCACTCTTTCTTTGCGTGTCTGCTGTTTTCCAGCCTCACCACCGCAAATCGACAATTAGTTGGCTCCATTATTTCTGAGTTTGGTGCTGTGTCGATTTGATTCCGAGTGATGCGATTTCATGCGATTTCGTGCGATTTCGTGCGGAAGATGTATTCCAAAAGCTTATAGGTCAAGGTTTTAGTTTATCTTTCAGAACAGAGTGGACTTCACACTATTATATTGTATGGTGCTCGGTGAGGCTCAGCTAGGTAGCAGCGCAGCCTTTCTGCTCTTGACTCACAAAGGTAAGGCTGCGTGAACAATTTAGGCATCATTATTTACTATTACCCTCTCAGGGTGGACTTTCATTTATTGTAATATATTATCAGGGGGTTGTGTATGGTAAGGCTTGAAAATGCATGTCAGACAAATAGTCTTAGCAAGATAGAAGATGCATGTCTGAGATGCTCTTATGTATATTAACTATGACTGGTACATACATAACCATTTACAACATCAGGCTTTGTTTCCATTTTTAAAACACCATACTGGAAGGCGACCAATAGATCCAAGTTGAAAATCGTAGCATACAAGAGACACCGATATCATATAGGTCAAATTCTCGTGTTGCGAAGAAGTCCTCTGTACTACATGGGGTACATGCAATGCCCAAAAAGAAGCACAAGAATCGTTACAATCCCGTGGCAACTAATCCATTGTCTCCCATGGTTCTGGTGCAGCTAACGTATCTACTTCATGGTTTTGGTCCTTTTTTTTTTTAATTCTCTTTTTCCGCAGTATATTCATAAAGGTTATCGCGCAAACTCCTCGTCCTTTCATGCTAACTCAGCATAAGGTATAGCATAAATTGGAAGTCATAGAACTGGGGATGAGCATCACGTGGCCTGACTGCCACCAAGCAGCCAACAAGTAGCCGATTGTGAGCTTTGTTCTTCATCGATTAGGCTAAACATTCTGCTCCTGAGATAATAAGTGAGCTTTTGTGAAAAGTTTCGTCCACTCTATTTTTGTCAGCGTGAAACTAAACCTAGCTAGGTCCGGCACTTCTTGAAACTGCTATCATCAAGCATGGATTAGCGAAGGTAGTAGCCGAGAAAGTTTTGCAAAAGAGCGAGGAGACAGACCAAACAGAACAGCGATGGGCAATAAATCAAGTATAATTAAGATAGGGAAAGAATTATGTCAAGCATGCCTGTTCAATAAGGTATAACACAGAGAAAGTTACAGGTACATCTATATTCAAGGATATTGTCTTTAGGACAGAATCAGATCTTACAATGAACTACATTCCCCCAGTCTTCCACCACCTACTCCTGGCACGTAAAATTAAACAATGAACAAGAAATGACTTATATGAACAACACCTCTACCACAACCGATATCTATCCTGGAGCTATCTACGCGGCGGCTATACATGCAGTTTGCTGTGAGACACACTGAGCAAGGGTAGCACCATTTCCTTTACCACCATTTACAGCATCCGAACAAGCATTGTTCTGAATGTCACAAGCGCGTTGGACAGCAGCGGCCTTGTTGACAAAGGTGTTGCCATTGACAGAAAATGGTCTGTCCTTGTTACCAGAGTTTGTCACTGCTGGTGCCTGTTGAGACTGGTCAGTTCATGTTACTCGATACAGGAGGAGAGAAGGGTACTTACGGTGGCACCTGCAATAGCTCCACCAGTTGCTGGCTTAGCTGCGGCAGAGGTTGCAGCGGCGGCTGCTGCTGCGGTTGTCGAAGCCTTCCCGGTATTGGCAGCGTTGGCTGTGTTACCACCTTTACCAGCGTTTGCGGTGTTGCCACCTTTACCAGCATTTGCAGTGTTGCCAGCATTGGCTGTGTTGCCAGCATTGGCTGTGTTGCCAGCATTGGCTGTGTTGCCACCTTTACCAGTATTTGCAGTGTTGCCAGCATTGGCTGTGTTGCCACCTTTACCAGCGTTTGCATTGTTGCCAGCGTTTGCGTTGTTAGCACCTTTACCAGCGTTTGCGTTGTTTCCGCCATTGCCAGCGTTGTTTCCGCCATTGCCAGCGTTGTTACCGCCATTGCCCCCAGCATTGCCAGCTCCGACAGTGAACTTCTGACAGTCGTCCTGAGCACCACGTTGGGCAACCGGCATGAGGACTGGCTGATGGTTGGATGCGGAACTCATAGTACAGACTCTGTAGTTGCCATTTGGTAAACCACCAGTTACGGTGGCAGAGAGAAGCCCGTTTCCATTGCCCTTGTCGTTAATACCCTTGAAAAAGACAAAAGTCTTAGCATCTAATGCTTTGGTAGGTGTAAGAGAGTTGCCCATATCTTGCACGGTAACGTGGGTGTGTCCAATAATTTGCCCGGCTCCATTAACATCCTGTGGCGCGGAATAGTAGGTTGCTTGCGCATTGGTGAAGAAACCTGCAGAAAGACCAGAAGTTTGTACTGAGATTGTGAAATCTTTGTTCGCCTGAAGATTTTCGGCTGGTTTTGGTGAAACAATGATAGATGAGACCATGTTGTTGGTAGATGGAATCTTCCCCATAACAATACCATTGCAGGAACCCTCCTTTACTTGTAGTCCATTCGTAACCTTTGAGCCAGAGCAGAAGTTGATGAAGTTCGCCTTATCACTAATATCTTGTCAGCGCAACACCCAACGCAAAGGGGGCCTTCACATACGTTTTTGAGGCTACCTGTCCCGCTGCTGGGACTTCTTGTCCATTTGATTCACTTCCTTTCTGAATCAGGTTGGCCTGTAAGCAAGTCGCGCCATTGTTGCCGCCGTTGTTGCCGCCATTGTTGCCGCCCTGGTTGCCGCCCTTGTTGCCTTGACGGCGAAGAATCATGTTAGGCTCTAAGTCTATATTTCTTATGGACAATCCCTGGGCGACAGCCACGAGAGACAGAAGAACGGTTGACCCTTGAAATAACATGATTGCTGTTGAAGAGAGAAAAAAATGTTTTAAATAAAGCTCCAGGCGTTTGAAAGTAGGATCGAAGAGATCGAAGAGAACAAAGATAGCGATAATCGGACGGAAAAAAAAACGACGTGAAGGAATCAATCCAAAAGAATGTAAAGGTCAAGTGCTAGCAAAAGAGGAGAGTAAAGAGAAACAAGACTGGGCGCTCAGGGTCAGTTATATATGAGATGCATGATCTGGTGGACATCAAACACGACCCACAGTCGAGTGGAAGTCCTGTGGCTGAACATCGAACTTGAACCCCGACCTGCAAGTAGTTAGTACTTGGATGACTTGGATGACAGCACGGAGAGGATCCGATTACCCATGTAGTTGATTTGTTCTCGAAACCCCCCCGTTGGTGTAAACGATAGCCCCTGAATGGCTGTCACGGCTCGCATTGCAATTGTGATTGGTGGCAAGATAATGCCAGAGAGCGATGGATCCCCGACACGCTGGTACTTTCGTAGATCTGAGCAAAAGCTTCGCTGCTCTTGGCACCCGGTCTTGCTTCACTTTGTCATGGTTTGTGGTATGGTAAGGAGGTTTCATCATGTTCTCCGACACAAAGCATTCACCGAATCGGTCGCTCTAGCGTAAAGTTAAGCTTTCGTAACCGCATAGCCGCCGCATAGTTGCGTACAATGGGCACTCGTCTTAAACGGTCTTCTTCCTCGGCACGACTTGCAAGCAGTGCTGCTGCTGTGTGATGTTCGCTCTCTGCTCAAAGGATATATCTATATTTGACGAAGGAGCACAACACTCATGGTCTTTACAACGAATGGCACGGTTATGAGGATACGAGACACCAACACTTCCGTCCTATTTTTGTTTGGAAGCCCAAGAACGGACGGACTTCGTACATATCGATCGAAATTGAACCAACCGTCCGAAAATACTGCATCGCAGGGTAACAACCATCAGCAAAACGTGAATTACTCCCCATCCAGTTAAGTATATATATATCGGTGAGAAAATGATCTGATTTATTACGATTATGCTTGGCGCCTCTATCCTATTCGGGCCATTTACCAGGCGAAACTTGAGACGAAAATAAGCGAATGGACGACTCCTTGTCTCAGCGCCACACTTTTGAGACCGAAGATGTTTGGTGCAGGAGATTGGACTTCCATAACAATCACTCTTTCCGTTCGAATTAATTACGCTTTGACGTTTCTTGTGCACATTTGTTTTGGGACAGCAAGGTTGCTCGTCGACTTACCCAATGCTCGCCTAGCATTTCAAGTCCAATTCCCGCTTACTTAATGCAAAATCTGGTTGGTGCCTTACAATTTACTCGAGGTCCCCTCTTCTGTATTGCAGAGCTGAAATTTTTAATGCTGTGCGATGGTGGGAACAAGAATTAGGCTCAGCCGTGTTCTGATATCTGGGGCATGGCTGATAATGGGAAGTACATGCTTGCCCTAATTTCAAGGCGATTGTTCAGAGATTGATTCTGCCCTGTCAAATGATTCAATTATCCATCATAACCACGACGTTCTAAACGGAGCATCTAACCGGGTGGACTCCTAATAAGCTTTCCAAGGAGGGTTTCCTGCGGTGATCGGAGTCCTTGCTCTCACAGTCTCACATGGTTGTGTGTGGCATAGGAAACATTCCCAAAATAGCCGCCAATATGTTTATTCACAGACTGATTAGAATACCAAATTCTATTTTTCACATAACACAATCGCATCAAAATTCTGGCAAAATGAACAGCCAGTTAAGCTGTCGAGGGGTAATCGTGCAGCCTCCTCTGGATTCCAAGGGTAGTAGTACCTGACTTTGTTTCATCACTAAAATCAAATATGCAAGTCTAGCCTTTCATATATTGTAGGGATAACAATCCTTATTATCATATTGCTATTCCTGTCCATTGCTTTCAGATTTCGTTGACCTGTTAAATGTCTGAGCATTTTGACAACTCTTCAAATCACTGAACAAAATCACCCGTCTCATATTCTACAGTCAACATGGTTGAAGCCGAGTTGAAGCCGAGCTCAACTACATCTATGACTCAATTAAGGACACATAGGTTCGGACAGTAGCTTTTAGTAGATGATATTCATCTTGGAAGCTGATCCGAGAGGACTGTCTGGATGTGAAATTCTTCTGTCGCATCACCACAATTCTTTTACGGTTCCGAGTCCCGGCAAAATATGTATCACGCAGCTAAGTCTAATCGCCTTGTCCCTATTGTAAAACATCGTGCTTCATTTGTGGAATAAAGATGAGCGGGGGATGTCGAAAAAGGGCACCGCTATTATTAGAGTTGAGTATGATGGTTTTGGGTGGTTTGAGAGTTTTTAGACCAGGTCGTTCGTTACACGCACAGGATCCTGAGAGGACGACAAATCAGTTCCGCCTTTCTGTGGGCGATCTGGATTATCTGTTGACCGTAATTACATCTTAGGAAAACATGGAATGCCCATTATGAATGCCCATTTTCATGGTACTTGCAAATGTATCGTAGGCAGATGGTGGGAAATATCGTGTCCTTTTGGAAGTCTTCAGGTCTTGTCTCCACAACGTGGGGCCGCATGACGGTGGCCCTACTGTAGATCGAACTTGACCTCGGCGTATGACACTCGAAGCCAAACTTACAATATCAAGTTACTTGTTAGCTTTAGCTCCTAACATAATGGACCTTCCGCTACCTACAGATATGTATCACCCGTATGGTCGAAACCGAGCCTGTGTGTTTATCTATTTGGTGTGGCTCCGCCGCTACACTGAACCCAATGCACGACTTAAAGAGGAGATTGTTTTAAGTTCGGATTTCTTTTGTCAGATCTAGGTCGTTTACGCTAAACTTCACCATTCACCGGGTCAAGCCTATAGGTATATAAGTTGCAAAGTTCAAGTACAGTACATAGAGGTCCTGGGTTGGTGAGGTTTGGCGATCAGCAGTATAATAAACCCTATCTATTCAATTAGGTTTCCTCAGAAGACGAATGAATCTTTGATTGAGTTTTGCCATTTTCGTTTTTGATTTTTGCAATCGCCATACCTCCTCTCTTTTTTGCGCTGCCATTGAAACCGATGTATGAGCCGGTGCTTTCATTTCTAGATTCATTAATAGCTTGACGTTCGCGTTGCTATTTACTCATCCATGAGCCCCGTACACCAAGGAGATCGCAGAAGTACACAAGTCACAGCAAGATATTAGCAGATGCTGTTTGAGCATAGCCTGTTAGTCGTAGCATTGATATTAGACCCGTCCGATATAAGCCGTGGAATTCTGGGTAAACAATAATTACCAAAGGTTTTCCCTACCATGTAGCTTACCGCCTTGCATTTATATTGTTGTTGGCTACTATCAATTTTTATAGATATAATATTCACAATTTCTATTTTGATTACGAAGATGAGCTTTCACTAATCTTTGGTAGACTGCGATGCGAATAATAACCACTTCTAGTAATAGTCGAGGATTCTAGACGAGTTGGAACCACAACAGACGGGTTGCGGAAATCCAAGGCTCCTAAAGCAAAAGCATCCAGAGCATTAGGGTTACTAAAACCACTACTATAGTGCAATGCACCTTCTTTTATGTTATGAAGTTTCAACTGGGTGGCATGGATTAGCTCTCATTCTTGAAATTGTTCCTATTAGCTATACTTACATACATTAGTGAGTATGTATGTAGGAGCTGGGCAATCCTCCGTTGAGGCACGATAACAATCTTTCCCCCCTGCTGCCCAAGCTTTCCTTTCGGGAGCTGAGGGTATGTGCCAGACTGCCAACAGAAGAGATCTTGGAAGCCATCTCGATCTTGGTCATGAGGAGGTTCCCTTTTTGTCGTTGGCACCACTCTGGGCTGGGCAGCCTTTGCGGCGGGGCGGCCAACCGATTGAACTTATCCTGACTAGGCAGGCCGTTGGTTCTTAGTTCAAATTAACTTCAGCCCATTCAGCCCATTCAGCCCCAACCATGGTGTTGGTTTCCCCCACAATCTCGATAAGAAAGAGAGAAGGAAATAAAATACAAAGTAGCCTGTGAATTTTGAAGAGAAAACAGAAGGTAGCCTAGGAAGCAGAAGCAGAATAAGAAGAAAGAAAGAAAGAAAGAAAGAAAGTAAGAAACCAAAAGAGGTGGTGAGGAGTGGTATAAGAAAAGGGGTGAGGCGAGGTGAGGTGAAGCGGGACATTCCTTTACCCCACACACACCACTCCAAGGTCATCCCAATAACCCGGGTTCTGGCTACTCGGTATACCATATTTACTCATCTCTCCCTCTCTCACTCACACATCATACATACATACCCACACATGCACTATTATCTAATAAAAACAAAAACCACATATCTTACATCACATATCACATATCACCACCACCACACCACCACTATCGGAAAAGGCCTCTTACAATACCGCCCTTATCATACACAGCACAACATGAGATGGCATAACATAACATAACATAGACAAGTGAAAGTTCCGCTTACTTATCTGGCAAAAGTGTTATGGACACTATCCATCCACTTATCCATCCATCTACTTCCTACCTACCTACCTCCTTAGGTAAATAGCCGGAGTAATAGAGAGACCGGTAGAACAATGGGGAGTTGATCTTATGCCTTTATGTTTGACTTTTCCCGCGGCACGTACTGTACTATACTGATTAGCCAACCTAAACTCAACCTAAACCTAAACTTAAACCTAAACCTGAAACTGGAACGTACCTGAACGTTAACTGAAGCTAAATGTATCTGAAAGATTACTACTACTACACAGTGAACTCATTCACACACATACATACATGCATACATAAAACACAAAACTCATGCACATTGTATCCTATCTTACTTCTTTCCACTTCTATTTCTTGCCTTACTCGACCCTCTTACTCTTTATATAAGTGGGGTGTGTGTGTGTGTGTGTGTGTGAGAAAGAGAGAAAGGGGGACCCCCCCCCCCAAAAAGTAGACCACCAACAACCACAATAATAACTGACAAAAAAATTTTTTAAACAACCTATACAAACAAAAACAAAATAGAATATATTAACGAGTAATGCGTTTTGACTAAATGATAAAAAGAAAGAAAAAGATCACCGTAACCACCGCTAAAGAGATAGATAGATTAGATAGATAGCTACAAGAATGGACGAAAGAAAGAAAGAAAGAATGGATAAATACACCAAATAAACTCAAAAAACCCCAAAGAAATTAAGAATATTTGAAGGAGCAATGATGGCGATGGTGGGGAAGGAAAAGGAAGCTTGTGTGGGATAGGCAAATATTAGTGAGATGGTTTCTCTCAAAGGCTGGATTTCTTATATTAGAAGAAAACAAGGGGGGAAAGAAAGGGCGAAGGATGAAATCGTCAAGATGGAAGGGAATTTCTTTCTAAAAAAATAAAAATAAAAACAAAAACTTATACTCGAACAGACTTGTTCGATTAACACTTTATTTGTTCAATATACAGCTCAATCGCCAATAGGTGTGCCTCCGTGACCGAACACACCCAATAAACTTGGCACGTCTCTCTATATATACATAAATAAACTTGGTCGTAGTGCCCATTGCATCCCTTCGTAAAAATATATAAAACGGCAGAAAGTCGGAATACCGATTAGCTAGCAGACGCACACTTCTTTGAAACCCGGAACGACTTATCAGATCAGTTCCCCAAACGGCCACGATGCCGCCAAAACACCGTATCCGGCGCCTTGTTTATTTGTCTTTCCAAAACGCCTCTCCCAATGCATGCGTGTTTGTGTTTAAAACAAAAAGGAACACTACCCAAGAGCCACGCTATGCTCCGCTCATAACAAACATATATATGAGAAGAGAAAAGGCAAAAACTGCAAATATTATCATCGTTTGGCTCGCTTCCCGCGATTGGCATTAGCAGGCTTGTCGTCGTCCTCTTCTTCCTCGTCGTCGTCTACATCCATCTCGTTTCCGTCATCATCGTCATCGTCGCCCGATGGTTTGGCGCGCGAGTTCCCTTTTTTCACTGGGATCAAGCATCCTTGAGCCTTTAGAGACTTCGTCAATGTTGTGCTGGCGCGCATGCCTCGGAAGTCCTTGGCATTGAACACTTGGAATGGGTTGCTTTTGACCGTCGCTACGACCGGGGCTTTGCATCCTTTTGTACCCATTTTTCGATAGTCGAGGACTACAAGTGTAAACCGCAGGCTGTATGTGCCTGGGGTTCTGACCGACAGATCAGGAAACGTGAAGAAGCACTTTTCAACATTGTGCTCATCCTTGCCATAGAAAGGGGAGGCGATGTTAGTGCCCATAAGTCGCCTCTGTTGCCTTCTCTCAGTCGAGACCGGCATGGCGCTATCATCTTCATCCATATCCGGATTCCAGAGCGTGCAGTGAACAACATACGTCTCGGCCCTGTCATGGGGTTCGTCGATGTCCAGTACGAGAATCGGAGGTGGATCTACCACTCTTCGATCTCTTTCTCCGAACCCACAAGCACGAGCAGATTCAGGCTGCTGACGAACAATAAGCCCATATCTCAGCGGTGGAGGCTCAGGCTGGCCGCTATCAGTGTTAGTTTTTCAAGTCCAGCCTAGTTGCAAGAGATTCCTCACCTGGAACTCGTGCTGAGCAGATTGGAGATCGGTATAGACTTGGACTGAGTCATATCTCGGGGTGTTATCTGAGAAGGAGAGACCATGCTTTGAGGGCTATATTGAGCTCGGTCCGGCTCGTATGGGCGTTGGTGCTGAGGCGAGTGCCGTTGGACGGGGCTTTCCAACTGAGCCGGGAACCTGTTAAGCTGTTCATTCTCTTTGGGGAAGAAGTCGCGCCGCTGACTGATGATCTTGGACTGCCGCTGCTGAGCGACGGGTGGTTCATACTGTGTTGGCGATAGGCTATCACTGGCAGGAATCAAGACCGGTGGTGGTTGATAGCTGGCGCAGTTTGGTTGGGGCGGGTGGTAGAGATGGTGCAGTGGGGCGGACGGATTGGTCTCACTAAACTGAAGGGGATGGTTCAGATGCGAAGGAAAAGGGCGCTGATGATAGGCGACTTGTCTCTGTTCTGATTCCATCGGGTGTCTCTGGGGCTCGGATCCCGCCAGGAGAGACGACATGGAGGGCAACGATGGTAACTGTATCGTTGGCCGCTCGACGCTGTCGGAAGGGAAGAGTGGACGAGGCGGGCCAGCGTATTGGTCCCGTGGCTGCGCCATTATCATGCTTGAAGGTATTCCCAAAAATGTCGTTGAAGGTTTGGCAGCTACCTGCACCGTTTGACTATTTGACAATGCGAATGGTGCAGCTCGGCGGGGTTGGATCGGGAGATCGGTAGACGGCTGGATTTCTGGATTTCTGGATGCACATGCACTCTTGACTTGGACCAGGGAGGGAATCAGCCAACTTGCATGTCCACCACCGAGAAATTTGGCTTTGGATTGGATT
>Ga0247734_1001195_pt1 | contig 20120 bp, 13 predicted proteins | sample UWRJL103311B2_FD_180933 | JGI IMG/M metagenome (GOLD analysis project Ga0247734, IMG submission 180933) | Plant litter microbial communities from Arlington Agricultural Research Station in Wisconsin, United States - UWRJ-L103-311B-2 | ecosystem: Environmental > Terrestrial > Plant litter >... | reverse complement strand
ATCAATAGCAATATCGAGGTCAGGATATATATCAGGTCCGACTACAATAATTTCTTCATCAAAAAGTGAACGCAGCATCTTTTGAATAATGGGCGTCATAGCTGGTACAACACTGCACAAAACCACCGTTTCGACATCTCCAAACCATAATGCAGCTTCCAAAAAATGTAGCCGTAACTGCGATTCATAATGAGCTTCGCTTTCCTGCACCAGCGAACGCATACGCCAGATATGATCCCAGGTTCCTGCCTGATAAAGTCCAAAAACTGTGTCGGTATTACCAACGTCGACGGCTAATAGCATAAAGAAATTTTAAATCAAGGCGACAAATTAAAAGTATTATGGAAATAAAACTTCATCTATTGATTTATTTCACGCCTGTTTCTTTTTGTTTATATCTAATTTTGAGAAAAATTACCCGTTTAAAAACCCTCAAAGCAATTACTTCTGATAGATTTATTTTTTCGTTTAAGTCCAAATATGTTACATTTTTCAAGCTGCCGGTTTTACATTAAACTTTTATTTTTATTATTTCTTTTTTGCTCAGCTATTGCTCAAAAAACTCCTGAATGGCAGGATCCTGAAATAATCAGTGTTAATACAGAACAGAAACGAGCCGATTTTACGCCGTATCCGGATGAAAAGAGCACTTTTCAACCCGAAAAAAAATCGCCATTCGTTACTTCACTCAACGGAACCTGGAAATTTAAATGGGCTTCGCATCCATCCAAAGCATTGGTTAATTTTTTTGACCCGAATTTAAATATTTCTAACTGGGACGATATTCCGGTTCCTTCGAACTGGCAGGTAGTTGGAGCCCGCGAAGGACGTCGCTACGATTTGCCCATTTTTACCAATATTAAATTTCCGTTCAAAGCGAATCCGCCGCGCATTGTAGCCGATACAAATTCGGTTGGTATGTATCGTAAAACTTTTACAGTAGGAGAAGATATTAAGGATAAAACTGTTTTCCTTCATTTCGGTGGCGTGCAGTCGGCTTGTTATGTTTGGTTAAACGGTGTGGCAATCGGCTATCATGAAGATAGCATGACTCCTTTTGAATTTGAAATAACAGAAGATATAAAACCAGGTGTTAACAACCTTGCCGTACAGGTAATCAATTGGTCGGATGGAAGTTATCTGGAATATCAGGATTTTTGGCGTTTGTCGGGGATTTTCCGCGATGTTAACCTGTTAATTCGGCCTAAAACAATTATTGCTGATTTTTCTGTACAGACGGATCTGGATGAAAATTATGAAAATGCTGTACTTAAATTAGGTGCTTATGTGAAAAATTTTGGTGCTCAGGCTATCCATGCACATCAGTTGGTTTTTACTTTATATGATGCAAAAAATTTAATAGCAGCGGATCCTATAAGTCAGCTGATTGGTACACTGGAAGCTTCCAAAGAAACTGCTGTCAGATTAAGCCTGCCCATATCCAACCCTGCCAAATGGAGCGCTGAAATTCCATATTTATATACTCTGACGATTCAGCTCATGAATTCCGATGGAAAAGTACTGGAAGCGGTGAGTCAGAAAGTGGGTTTTAGGGATGTTAAAATTAAGGGCGGACAATTGCTGGTGAATGGAAAAGCGATTACAATAAAAGGTGTAAACCGCCATGAATTTGACCCGGAAACGGGACGTGTCATCAGTCGGGAATCGATGATTCAGGATATAAAACTGATGAAACAAAATAACATTAATGCAGTCCGGACATCGCATTATCCCAACACTTCTGAATGGTATAATTTATGCGACGAATATGGTTTGTATGTCATGGACGAAGCTAACATTGAAAGCCATGAATTGTGGCAAAAAAATATTATCCTGGCTGATAAACCTGAATGGAAAGCGGCATTTCTGGCAAGAGGAAGTGCTATGGTCGAACGGGACAAAAATCATCCCTCCATCATTATCTGGTCTTTGGGAAATGAATCCGGTATGGGAGAAAACTTTACTGCCATGGCCGATTTTATACGCCTGACCGATCCCACGAGGCCTGTTCATTACGAAGGCCGGAAAGATTACAAACCAAATACGTTAAGCAATTTCGATATTATTTCAGTCATGTATCCGTCGACTCAGGATATGATCGATCTGGTGAAACAGGATAAAACCCGTCCGCTTATTATTTGCGAATATGCACACGGAATGGGCAACAGCATTGGAAATCTGAAAGAATACTGGGACGTGATAGAGAAATATCCAACCATGCAGGGCGGTTTTATCTGGGATTGGGTGGATCAGGGCTTGAAGTTGAAAAAACCGGACGGTTCCACTTATTGGGATTATTTTAATTATATCGACGGCGCCAATGCTGGTGACGGATTAGTAAATCCTGACAGAATTCCTCAGCCGGAAATTAACGAGGTTAAAAAGGTTTATCAGTACGTAAAATTTGAAATGCCGGACACGCTGCGCTCTGGTCAGAAAACGGTTACGATCCGGAATAATTATGATTTCCAATCTCTGAATGCTTTTGAACTTTCGTGGTCGTTGCAGGAAAACGAAAAAATTATTGGTAAAGGAATTATTCAAAATCTCAATGTAGCTGCACATCAGACACAACAACTCACTATTCCTTATGAAATACCTGCGAATGCAAAATCTGCAAAAAGTGAATATTTCTTAAATCTGAGCCTGACTTTAAAAAATCCTACACTTTGGGCACCAAAAGGTCATGAAATTGCATGGCAGCAAACGCCGGTTTTGACGGTTTTACCAGAAATCAAAAACATTAGTTTAACCAAAAATACAGCACTTCGCATTGCGCAGATAAGTAGCGGACGTGTTCAAATTAGCGGACAAAATTTTTCTGTAACTTTTGATAAAAAAACAGGCAGGATAATTTCTTTTAAAAATAAAAAAGAAGAAATGCTGGAAACCGGCCCGTTTGCTAATTTCTGGCGCGTACCCACAGATAATGACGAAGGAGGCAAAAACAGCTTTGCATCGGAATGGCGTAAAGCAGGATTAGATAGTTTGAAACTGGTTTCCTGTGACATGCACACTGAAAAGATCAATACACATGCTTATAGAATTATCTTAAAAAATGTGTTGAGAAGTCAGGCTGGCGAAATGCAGGCAAATTCTGTTTACACCGTTTATGCAACCGGAGATGTTCATGTAAAAAATACCTTTACTCCTTCCGGTAACTGGCCCTTTCTGGCAAAAGCCGGACTCCAGCTTCAAATGCCTGCATCTTTCAATAAAACGCAATGGTTTGGTAATGGCCCGCATGAAACTTATTCTGACAGAAAAACAAGCGGGCGTGTTGGCTTGTATGCAGGAACGGTAGCTTCCCAGCATTTTCCTTATATTTCTCCACAGGAAAATGGAAACAAAACGGATGTCCGCTGGACAACTGTTTCCAATTCGGAAGGTGTTGGTTTATTGGCCATCAGCGATTCATTGTTCAATGTGAATGTACATGACTACTCGGATAAAGAACTCAATGCATCCAAAGGAAGAGGAGCTGTTTTGGCAAGAGGAAATGTAACGGAAGTAAATCTTGATCTTGCGCAAATGGGACTTGGCGGAGACGATAGCTGGTCGCCACGTGTGCATGATAAATACAGATTACCTGCAAAATTTTACAGTTATTCTTTTAGGTTAAAGGCAATTGATAATCTCACAAATCTAGAAGAAGAACTTAATTCTGTATTGCCCTATTTGCCTGGAAATACAACTATCATTGAATCAGACAATGAAACTGCATCTCTTGAATCCGATGAAGATCCGCAAGAAGAGGAAGTTGTTGCACCGATAGCAAAACGTAAAACTGCTGTTAAGAAAAAAGCTCCGGCGAAAAGAAAGACAACTGCTAAAAAGAAATCTTCAAACAAGAAAAGGAGGAGGTAATTTATTGTTAACTGCGAATAATAAAGTTATGCGTTTTTAAATATTCAGATTGTGAGTATTTAAAACGCATAACCATGAACCAGATACTACTTCTTTAAAGGAGCGAGTGTATACTGTGTTTTTACATCAATTTTCTGAGCAATTTTTACAAATACAATTTCCGGTACATCAATTTTATGATCGGTCAGAGCAACCTGAAAATTCGAAGCAATTGAAATTTTTCCGCTTTCAATTTTCATCTTCCCGCTAATGGTCCTGGTCTGTGTGACACCGTGTACAGTAAATTTCCCAGTTGCCGATGCATCATATTCTCCATCTTTGGTATAATCAATTGCCTTATCTATTTTTCCGCTAAACGTAGCTGTTGGATATTTAGCCGACTCAATGTAATTTTCATTGAAATGCTCCTGCATCAGTTTATTTGGGAAAACAAAATCAGTCATATTCATCCGGATCGCCAGTTCACCGGTAGAAGTATTCAGGATGGCCTGCGTTTTTTTATTTTCTGCATTAATATTTTCCAAAGGAGTTTCGGATGAAAACCGGGTATTGCCGCCGTTAGTCGAATACAATGCATTTTGTGCATTTACCTGACTCGTTTGACATACCATTCCAAGCACCGTTAAAATAACGGCAGACAACAGGTATCTTCTCATAACAGTTTGGTTTTTTAATTAGGTACTCTTTTACTTTTCTTGTCAAAACTAAATGTACGGGAAAGATTGAACCCATAATGAATATCACCTTTACCCCATGTTCCGGTTGTTTCCCCTATAAACTGTTTTTCAATCATACCTAAGGAATTGGTAAAATGCAGCTGGAAAACATGGCCTCCGGTTTCAATATCAACTCCAAATGACATGGAATCGTGGTATGGTGCTGTTATCGTATTTTTTTCACGGGCGGTGTAAAAGTATTCAGCATTTAAAGAAACGCGTTTTGATAACTTATATCTTCCGCCAATTCCAACAGCCAATAGAAGTTTTTCATCGCCGGTAACTTCCGGATGATTGCGAAACAGCCAGGTTGGAGAAAGCTGTAAGGAAAATTTCTCTCCGAATTTGCGTGCAATCAGCACCTGCGCGGTATAATAAATCTTATCCTGAAATTCCAGTTCTTTGTTTACAGTTGCTATTCCGGTGCCCCCAAATAAAGTAACGGATATGGGTATATTACGGGCACCAGTGGACTGTTCGATCAGTTTATACTTACCAAAAAAATCATAAACTTTTTGTGAAGTACTTCTTCCTACGCCTACCATGAATTTATCAGTCAGTCCGTATTCAAAGCCTAATCTCATAGTAGCCTGATCGAGTCCGAAAAATTGATAAGCTCCGGAGTTGACGGCTCCAAACCTGTGGGAAATACGAAAATCCATGTGGTTTTTCTTCATAGTTTCCACAGAATGGCCATTTACAACTCTTGTGGATTTGAAAGTGGCAGTAACCGGAATGGTTCTGGCACTGTCTTCCTTTTGTAATTGGTTTAATAAATCGTCTTGTGCGAAAGCAAACATTGGCAAAAGAACGAAAAGAAGTATGCGGGCGGAGTTCATAGCTCTATTCATTACGCTGTTACGGTTAAAGTTTTTCCATCGGCTGAAAGTGTTGCCTTGTAGGCTTTTAAAGCTGCGGTTGTACCACCGGTAACGGGCCCACTTTCAACTGCACCTGTTGTTGAAAATTCGGAAAAATGGTTACTACAGTATAAATCATTGGTAGCACTTCGATATTCTAACACAGTGCCTTGATGCGTACAAGCTTTGGAAAGAGCCACATAAGCATTGGTAGAAGTAAATGCAACTAAAACATCTCCGACAATTTTATAGCTACCAGCTGTTTTTAACGAGGAATAAGTAGCGTTTGAAAGATCCAGGGTAAAATTAATGCTGCTTCCGGTGGTAGTGCCGGTTAATCCGGTTCCTGCTCCCGGCACTACCGGTTCAGGTTCTTCCGTCTTCGATCCGCATGCTGTCATGGTAGTTCCAAGGCAATAAAATGCCATTAAGCTTGCTGTGCTCATGCCAAGACTTCTTAAAAATTCTCCTCTTTTTAACGTTTCTTCTTTTGAAATTTCCATAGTGAATAATTGATTAGCAGGTAGTATGAGTGAATAATTATTAAAATACGGTATTACTTAAAAACAGGAGTATATCTTATCGACAGCCAAACGCCGGCTGTAAATAAATCAACTTTGCCATAACCCACTTTCTTGATCGGGATTTTCACGTATGGTTCGGCAAGAAGGGAAAGCTTATTTGAAATTCTATGTTCGTATCCGGCAGACAGATTGACATGGCTAAGCAAGTACCAGCCGGTCTTTGTTTCATAATCCTTCCACTTTATATTGTAAGTATGTGGTGCATAGTTATAAACATATTTTTCATTCTGCATGTGGTATGATGACATCCCTGCGCCTGCAAAAACTCTAAACCGGTTATTTTGAATAAGATCATACCGCAAATTCAGGGGAATTTCAATGATTTTACACGTAGCATCCGTACTGATTGCCCTTGGTCCTGTTTTCCAATCGGCCGGCCATTCGTATTCGCTTGAATCTGCGAAGTATACTTTTTCACTTCTCACTACGCCTGTCTGCAAATAGAGCCTGCGTGATAAACCATATTCAACCATTAAAGAAAAAGCAGAACCTGGTTTAGAAAAATTCTTCAATCCTACTGAACTCATATCAGGAGAATATCCAAAGCGTATTGCTAATTTTGGAGATGGCTCGTTTTGTTTAACCTGCTTTGGAGGTTCTATGGTCTCCGTTTGCGTCCAGGTAATAGCTGGAAATTGTAAAGCTGTTTTTTTATTAAATGGCAAATGATCCAGCGCACTTACAGACAACAATAATTTATCTTCTGCTTCCTTAGTTGTTATATCCTGATCTTTTGCTGCTAAATTTTTACTGCTTAAAATACTGATAGCGTCCTGAACTGCATCATTACTTTTGTCAGAAACAATAACCGGTTTTTTCCTGGTTAAATTATTTTCCCCAAACTGGTTTTCAGTAATGTTCTCATCCCCTATTTCATTTCTCCTGATTACAGATCTATTCTTTTTCAAAGGTTTATTTTGAATAGAAGAAAATGCCCCGTCGCCTTCCTTCCCTTTTGAGCGGTTAGGCTCTAAGTACACTCCGCCTGCCTTAGAGCGGCTTCGGGGCAATATTTTTGAAACTTCATTCTTATCTAAACCAGCCTTTTCAGCGGTTTCTTCGTTAGATTCCTCTACATGGTTTCCAATGCTTTTACTTTTATTTCCACTTTCCGGCGCGTTGTTTTGCGGCACATTTTCAGCGGATGCCAATGGTTCTTTTACTTTTGAACCCGGAACTGGTTTTTCACTTTCTGGTTTGGGTACTGCAACCGGCTCAGGCGATATAATTTTAGGACTTGATGACTGTGTTATCTGTCTTTTATTTGAATCAGCACTATTTATCCAATAATATCCTGCTAAACCTGCCGGAATCAATAAAGCTAAAACTACCGCAGGCCACCATTTACGAAACCAGGCGGCCGGAGTTTTCCCATCTTCCCGATCTAAACGCCTGCTTAAAGCATTCCAATCCTTTGGTTCATAATTTGGATCAAACTCTTCGGATGACTTTCTGAAGAGTTTATCCAGTTCGTCATCTGGTAACTCTATCATAATTGTCAATGTTTATTTTTGATAACATTTCTCTTAATTTTTCTCTTGCACGAGACAAATTGGATTTTGACGCTCCAAGCGAAATACTCAATTTGTCAGCAATTTCTTCGTGTGTATAGCCATCAATAACATATAAACTGAATACAATACGGTAGGAAGGCGTTAGTTTCTGGATTAGCCCAACCAGCTCTTCGTGAGAAAGTTTACTGATAACTGTTTCATCAACAGACACATGATCAGCAGCATCGACATTCTCAAATATATCTCTGCGCACTTCCTGTCTGTAATGATCGAGAGCCGTGTTAATCATAATCCGACTCAACCAGGTTTTAAAAGAACGGCTGTTATCAAAACTTTCCAATTTTGTAAACACTTTAAAAAACCCATCGTTCAGTATTTCTTTTGCTTCCTCCTTACTTCTTGTATAGCGCAAACATACGCTCATAGCGTAGCCATAAAACTGCTTATACAGCAATTCCTGGCTTCGGCGGTTTCTTTCCAAACAGCCGTCGAGTAGTTCTTGAAGAACGGCGGAGTTATACTCGGGCATGCTATTTTTAGTTTTTTTACTATTACGGCTAAATGGGATGGATGGTTGCGTAAATATTTAAATATGAGAAATTAAATTTGTGAATATTATTATTCTAATGATGGCTAAAAACCTATTCTGACTTATAATCACCTGTTAACGTGACACTTCGCTTAAAAAAAAGTAAGACAAGATCTGATTTATTTTATATTATTAATTTACATGAGGCGTTTTACATCAATAAATTTATTGTAATGGATGATATTTATAATGGATCACAAACACAGACTACAGGAACTCGATGCACTTAGAGGAATAGCAGCTTTAAGTGTTTTATTATTTCATTTTACTATTAATCAGAATGCAAAAAAATTAGGCTGGCAGTTTTCTTATGGGGTAACCGGAGTTGATATTTTCTTTATGATCAGTGGATTTGTCATCTTTCTCACTATTCATAAAGTTAAAAGCTGGAAGGAATTTGCAATTTTTCGTTTTGCCCGTTTGTATCCGACTTATTGGGCTTGCATGTTATTAACTATTATTTTCATACTTCTTTATGATCCTGTTGCTTTTGATCCGGTTCAGATAGCTGCTAATTTAACCATGTTTCCGGCTTTTTTTGGCATTGAAGATCTGGATGGATCTTATTGGACTTTGGTCATTGAGCTCATATTTTACTTATGGATCTTAGTTATTTATCTGACAAAAAATCTTAAAAACATCGTACAAATAGGATTCTTCTTTACTGTTGGAATCATCGCTTTTCATTATTTCAACTCTTATTATCTTGATTTTTATTTATTTACGCAAAGAAAATTACAGTTAATTAATCATTTTCCATTGTTTCTTTCAGGTATATTATTTTATAACCTAAAATTTAAGTCATTTTCTTTCAGAGACTTAGCTTTAATATTTTTCTGCCTGGCAGCTGCATTTTATCTGCACGACAAAGGTGGCAGGGCAAGGCAGGTTATTTCGGCCACAGAGCATGATCTGATCTTAATTTTTTATCACCTCACATTTGCATTATTTATCTTTGGCAAACTTACTTTTCTGATACGCCCGCCTCTTCTCTTCCTGGGCAAAATTTCTTACAGTCTGTATCTTCTTCATCAATATATAGGTCTGCATTTGATAAATACATTCAATGAAACATTGCATTTGAATATATATCTGGCCATTATCTCAACCATTTTAATTTGTATCGGCCTGGCATATCTGGTAACTATTTACGTAGAAACTCCTGCTATCAGCCATATTAAAAACTGGTACAAAAGCAGGGAAAACAAATATTTTGAAAATAATGAAAAAGAGGCAATGCTTCCCTGATTTATTATTGGCTGCAATTTTTCAACCAGGTACATCTGCAAACTACCTTACATCCCTTTATCACTGCTTACCTGATAATAATTACGTATTTTTGAATCCATAATTATTTTTAATAAAAACCAGGAATTTGTTATACAATTAAAATGTATAGATTCCTGAATGTTCAAATTCCGAATAACTGTTCATAAATGGCTACTAGTGATAATAATAAAGAAGTACCACCTGCAATAGGTGAACCTTCAGTGGGCCAATCTGCTTTTTCGGTTAAGAAAATAAGTTGGCATGGCTTAAAAATAACCATCAAACTTTTCAGGTATATTCTTCCCTACAAAAATATTTTTATTGTAGGAATGATGTTTCTTGTCCTGTCAACAGCCACTTCACTGGCCTTTCCGAAACTCATTGGAAGTATTATTGAAGTAATTGAAGGAAAATCAAAATACACGATCAATCAGGTTACACTTTTCCTTTTTGTCATTCTGATATTTCAGGCTATTTTCTCCTTTTTTCGTATCTATTTGTTTACGATCGTAAGTGAAAAATCAATGCTGCAAATTCGTTCCGATGTATTTAGCAAGATCATCACTTTACCGGTTTCCTATCTGGAACAACGACGCGTTGGAGAACTTACAAGCAGAATTACTTCGGATGTCTCTCAGTTACAAGGTCTTCTTTCGTTTACCATTGCTGAGCTTTTCCGTCAGATTGCCACTTTAATTGTTGGTATTGGTATTTTATTTTATACATCATGGAAACTTACTTTGTTCATGCTGGCCACGTTTCCTGTGCTTGTTGTTGCTTCTGTTTTTTTTGGCAGGCACATGCGGCAGCTTTCCAAAAAAGCACAGGATGAACTTGCAGCAGCCAATGTAGTGGCAGAAGAAACATTACAGTCTGTGAATGTAGTAAAGGCATTTACGAATGAGCATCTGGAAATTAACCGTTATATAACTATCCTGAAACGTGTTGTAGACCTCTCACTTTATGCAGCCCGATTCCGTGGTGGATTTACTTCCTTCATTATATTGGCTTTATTTGGAGGCATTGTGGGAGTAGTATGGTTTGGAGCCGGTTTAGTACAATCCGGTGAAATGAACCTGGCTGATCTTTTTACCTTTATACTTTACACTACTTTTATAGGTGCATCTATTGGTGGAATGGGAGATTTATATGCCCAGATCAATAAGACAGTGGGTGCTTCGGAACGTCTTTTTGAAATTCTTGAAGAAGATGCTGAAATTACGATTGAAGAATCGGCCAACGTAAATCCGGCAATGATAGAAGGGAATGTTTCTTATCAGGATGTTCATTTTTCTTATCCGTCCCGTAAAGATCTCCCAGTATTAAAAGGCATATCTTTCGATATTAAAGCGGGTGAAAAAATTGCATTAGTGGGTTACAGCGGTGCCGGAAAGTCGACGATCATTCAATTGCTATTACGTTTTTACGAATATCAGTCGGGAAAAATACTGGTGGATGGTAAACCACTTACTAAATTTGGAATTTCTGAGATTCGTAAAAATATTGCCATTGTTCCTCAGGAAGTAATGTTATTCGGCGGTACTATTCGTGAGAATATTTTGTACGGAAAACCATCAGCCAGCCATGAGGAAGTTTACGATGCCGCCAAACGTGCACATGCACTGGAATTTATAAATACTTTTCCTGAAAAATTTGATACAATTGTCGGGGAGCGGGGAATAAAATTATCTGGTGGCCAACGTCAGCGGATTGCCATTGCAAGAGCTATTTTAAAAGATCCGAAAATATTAATACTGGACGAAGCCACTAGTTCGCTGGATGCAGAATCAGAAAAACTGGTACAAATTGCATTGGATGAACTGATGAAAAATCGTACAACCATTGTGATTGCCCACAGGCTGGCAACGATTAGAAAAGTGGACCAGATTTATGTGATCAAGGAAGGACAGATTATTGAATCAGGTTCACATCAGCAATTAACGCTGATGAATAATGGCTTATATGCCAGTTTAATTAAATTACAATTTGAAACCGCAGAAAGCCTTTAATGGAAAATAATAAAGAAATCAATAAAAAGGCATCTGCTGATTATTTCGAAACAGAATTACAAAAAGCTGCTCTTGCGGAAAAAGAAGAACAAAAAAAGTTTAACACATTTGCTATTGCAAGGTTAATCGTTTTTGTAGGAATCATAGCTAATATTTATGCATGGAATCAAACAGGCAACATTAGCTGGGGCGGAGGTGTGATTATTCTCACGATTATCTTTTTTGTGCTGATGAAAAAACAGCAGGCTGCCAGAAGAGAACGTGATTTCCAGCGAAATATACAGACTGTAAATGAAGACGAACTGGAAAGATTATCCTTTCGTTTCAAAAGAACTGATACGGGAATTTCTTATCAGGAAAAAAACCATTCTTACGCAACAGATCTTGATATTTTCGGAGAATATTCCCTTTACCGACTACTTAATCGTACCCGAACCGCAGAAGGCAGCAGACGACTTGCCAATTGGTTGAAAAACCATGCTCCGCTTGAGGAGATTTTGATGCGCCAGGAAGCTTCCGAAGAATTTAAGAAACAGCCAGAGATTCGTCAGCAATGGGAAGCAACAGCTTTACTACATGAACACGCCGCGCAACAAGTCGGTGCTTTTCGCTCCTGGTCTGCTGAAAATTTACCGGATGATCTTTCCAAATCATTAAAATGGCGTTTCTGGCCGCTTGCAACATTGGTAATCGGCGGATTGGTTTTGGCAAAATTGATTCCTGTCTGGGTATTGATCCTAAGTTTGGGATGGCATCTTGTAATTTTAAAACGTTTTCAGGCTGCGATTATGTCTACCACAAACCGCACAACGGCGCTCGGATTTACATTAATAGCTTACGCTGAATTACTAGAAAATGCAGAATCCGCTCCTTATCGGTCACGTTGGTGGAAGGACAGAAAAACATCCATAACAGGCTCGGCCATTGCATTAAAACAGGTAGGAGGAATTTTTGAAAGACTTGATTATCGTAATAATGTATTTTTCTCTCTTTTTATAGGTATTCCTACTTTTTGGGATTTACATTGTCTGGCAGGTTTGGAAAAATGGAAACAGAACCACAAATCCCAACTCAATAACTGGCTGGATGTTTTGGCAGATACGGAAGCAATGAACAGTTTAGCCGGACATGCTTTTGCCTATCCCGACTATACAACTCCACAGGTAACATGGGAAAATGGCGTAAATATTGAAGCTCAGAACATGGGACATCCGCTTATTCCAATAGGAAAAAGAATTAGTAATGACTTCAAAATGAGTGGTATGGGCCAAACCATTCTGGTTACCGGATCCAATATGTCGGGTAAAAGTACATTTTTGAGAACCATTGGACTCAATATAGTTTTGGCTCAACTGGGCGCCGTTGTTTCGGCTACAAAATTTGCGTGTTCGCCAGTCAAGGTATTCAGCAGTATGCGTACACAGGATTCATTGGAAGAAAACACATCCTCATTTTATGCTGAACTGAAACGTCTTCGTCAATTGCTGGAAATGTCTGATGAAGTGAATCAATCGCCTGTTTTTTATCTTTTGGATGAAATTCTGAAAGGTACTAATTCAGCAGACCGTCATCGCGGTGCGGAAGCATTGATCAGACAATTACATGCAAAGAGATCAGCAGGACTGGTTTCAACCCATGACCTGGAATTGGGTGAATGGGGAGCAAAAGAAAATTATGTTCAAAACTTCCACTTCCGTTCGGACGTGGCAGATGGCCAGCTTCTTTTCGATCATAAATTGTATGATGGTATATGTAGAAGTTTTAATGCATCAGAACTGATGAAGATGATGGGAATTGATATTGATATGACAAATAAAAATGCCATTTCTTAGTAATGGAAAGCCATTATAAAGGATATCACCGCTTTTACGTAACTTTACAGTTCCGAATTACGTTTACAAGATTGGAGAAGCATTCATTAAAATGCAAACTTCGTAACTGATTGTCTTAAACAAATAACAAATAAACGCTTACAAAGACCTGAATGGAAGTAATAATCATGGCGGGACAACTCATTCTGGGATTGTCCATATTAGTAGGATTGCATGAGTGGGGGCACATGGCCGCTGCAAAGATGTTTGGAATGAGAGTTGAAAAATATTTTATTGGTTTTCCACCAAAGATATTCAGTATACAAAGAGGTGAAACGGAATACGGAATAGGAGCAATTCCACTGGGTGGTTTTGTGAAAATATCAGGAATGATAGATGAATCAATGGATACGGATGCGATGAATAAAGACCCTCAACCATGGGAATTTCGCTCCAAACCAGCCTGGCAAAGACTTATTGTTATGCTTGGCGGTATCGCTGTCAATGTGGTTGTTGGTGTATTTATATTTATTGTAATTGCTTATAATGAAGGAGAAAAAATTCTTCCAAGTTCTGAGGTTAATAAATATGGTATTGTTGCGGGAGAACTCGCGCAGGAAATTGGTTTAAAAACAGGGGACAAAATTGTAAAGGTGAATGGAAAATCTTTCACCAATTTTAATGATGTTGTAAGTTCTGAAGTATTTCTTGGCTCAAACAGTTCTTATACGGTAAACCGTAATGGTCAGGAAATTGACATTGATATTCCAAATAATTTTATTGAGAAACTTTCTGATCCTGAGGAAAAAGGAAATTTCATACGTCCTTTGGAACCGTTTAAAATCGGAGAATTAGTTCCTGCTTCACCTGCTGAGAAAGCCGGGTTAAAAACAGGCGATAAAGTAGTTTCGATCAATGGAACAAGTATTCAGTTCTTTAACGAACTACAAAGCGAGCTGCAAAAATTAAAAGGCAAAAAAACGACTTTGGTTGTACAAAGAGGTGCTGAGCAAAAATCTTTGCCCATAGAAGTAGCTCCTGAAGGAACTATCGGATTTTACCCTACAAGTCTGCTGACTTTTACAACTGTTAATTATACACTTGGACAGGCAATTGCAGCTGGTACCAAAGATGCTTTTGCAGTAGTTTACAACAATATTAAAGGATTTGGTAAGATATTCCGTGGTGAAGTTTCGGCTTCTAAGGCACTTAGCGGCCCCATTGGAATTGCTCGTATGTTTGGTGGCGTTTGGGACTGGGGCAGATTCTGGAGTTTAACAGGTCTTCTTTCTATGGTTCTTGCATTTATGAACGCCCTGCCAATTCCTGCTTTAGATGGCGGACATGCTGTTATACTTTCGTATGAAATTATTTCCGGCCGTAAACCATCTGATAAATTTCTTGAAAATGCGCAAAAAGTGGGAATGGTATTGCTGCTGGGCCTAATGGCATTTGCGATTTTCAATGATGTTTGGAAAGCTGTATTTTAAAGGATTGGAGTATGGAGGAAAGGAAAAATGGAAAACGGGACGAAGGGGGAAAGGAAAAAGGACTAAAGATTTTAGTATGTATCCGGCAACAGAATTATACTAAAAAGCCAGCTAATCTTTTCTTCCATTCCTTCATCATTCTTTCCTCCCTTTTATTATTTTCTGCCAGTCCTAAGCACGATTATCACGTTAGTGTTACACAAATGCAGTATAACTCAGCTCTTAAATCTTTTGAAGTAAGTATTAAAACTTATACAGACGATTTTGAAAGAGGCTTATCGGCAGACAATGATAACCGTCGTTTTGTAGTAAAAAATAATGATCAGAATGATCCGTTTGTAGAACGATATATCCGGAAAAATTTTCTAGTTGCTGATAATCAAAAAAAAGCACTTAGTGTTCGTTATGTTGGAAAAGAACAGGAAGAAGACGCCACCTGGATCTATCTTGAAATTCCTTTTCAAGGCGCATTGGAAGGTTATAAATTGCAGAATAGCATTCTAACAGAAGTATTTGAGGATCAAGTTAATATGACCAATTTGAAATTTTCTTCACTGAAAAAAACATATCTCTTTAAAAAAGGGCAGGTTGTTCATTCCCTTTAAATGTTTACTTTGGAAAGCCTGCCATTGTAAACAATGGCACGGCTATTTTGTTTGTTTATTCCCTTTCTTTTGAAAGTCATTATTTATATATTGGGAAAAGATTTTCTGTCATATTGACAGACCGCCTATGAAATTTGAACCTTCTGACTTGTATAGTCGGCTGCTAATGTCCGATTCGGATATGGATAGCCTTGAAATTGTCCCTCTCGGTGGCCCTGATGGCTCCGATGAACCTTTTGATCTTCCCAATGAACTTGCCATATTACCAATAAGGCAAACCGTTCTCTTTCCGGGGATGGTAATTCCGGTTACAGTTGTCCGTCAAAAAGCTATTCGTCTGGTAAAAAAGATATACCGTAACTCTGATATTAATCTCAGGATTTTAGGTGCTGTTACACAAGCCAAACCAAATAAGGAAGACCCTACCGCAGAAGATTTGTATAAAGTAGGTACTGTTGCTCAAATCCTTAAGATGATCACTTTGCCTGATGGCAATGTAACAATCATCGTACAGGGCAGGCAACGTTTCGAGATTTTGTCAATTCTAAGCGAGGACCCATATTTAACTGCTTCCGTGCAGGCAATTGACGATACTTTTGTAGCCCCTACCAAAAAGGAGTCGAAAGCATTATTGCAATCACTCAGAGATGGTGCACATAAAATTATGCGGCTGAATCCGGAAATCCCTCAGGAAGCCCGGATTGCGCTGGACAATATTGAAAGCCCTGTATTTTTGATCCATTTTCTCTCTTCAAATATCAACGTAGAAGTCGCTGATAAGCAAAAACTGCTTGAAGAAAAAAATGGCCACAAACAGGCAACGCTGCTGTTACAATACATGATGCGTGAGATTGAGATGTTGGAATTGAAAAGAGAAATTCAATCCAAAGCCAGCTCTGATATCGACCAGCAACAAAGGGATTATTTCCTCCGTCAGCAGATTAAAGTTCTGCACGATGAACTGGGAATGGATAGTCCTGAACGCGATATGGATGAAATCCGGTTAAAAGCCAGTCAAAAGAAATGGTCTGATAGTGTTCGTACTCATTTTGATAAAGAACTGATCAAGCTTCAACGGATTAATCCAATGGCTCCGGAATATCCGGTTACCATGAATTACCTTGAAACACTGGTTGATTTACCTTGGGGACAATATACCAAAGATAATTTTGATCTTGTAAGAGCTCAGAAAGTTTTGGACGCAGATCATTTTGGACTTGAAAAAGTGAAGGAACGGATCATTGAATATCTGGCGGTTCTTAAACTTAAGGGTAATCTTAAAGCTCCGATTCTTTGTCTATACGGCCCTCCTGGTGTTGGTAAAACATCATTAGGGAAATCTATAGCAAAAGCACTGAACCGGGAATATATCCGTATGGCATTAGGCGGCGTACATGACGAAGCTGAAATCCGTGGGCACCGCAAAACTTATATCGGTGCAATGCCGGGGAAAATTATTCAGAATATTAAAAAGGCTGGCTCTGCTAATCCTGTTTTTATTCTGGATGAAATCGATAAAGTAAGTTCTGATTACCGTGGCGATCCTTCTTCTGCGTTATTGGAAGTACTTGATCCTGAACAAAATTCATCATTTACAGATAATTACCTGGAAGTTGAATATGATCTTTCACGGGTATTATTTGTAGCAACGGCCAATGCACTCGATACAATTCATCCGGCTCTTCGGGATCGTATGGAAATTATTGAAATGACTGGTTACACAATTGAAGAAAAATTACAGATTGCAAAAAGATATCTTGTTCCGAAACAACGTAAAGATCACGGATTAAAATCAACCGATGTTAAATTTGATGATACAGCTCTTGTCAAAATAATTGAGGGATATACAAGGGAATCGGGTGTACGTAATCTGGAACAAAAAGTAGGTGCAGTTGTCCGGAAAATTGCTAAATCCGTGGCAATGGATCAGGATTACCCTAAAACCATTAAGGCAGAATTAGTAGAAAAATATTTGGGTGCAGAAATTTTTGATAAAGATCTTTATCAGGATAATGACTTCGCCGGTGTAGTTACAGGCCTTGCCTGGACTTCTGTTGGTGGTGAAATACTGTTCATTGAAACCAGTCTGAGCCGTGGAAAAGGTGGCCTTACTTTGTCAGGACAGTTGGGTGATGTAATGAAAGAATCGGCTGTTGCTGCTCTATCTTACCTGAAAGCCAATGCGGACCGTTTAGGAATTGATTACCGGATCTTCAATCATTACGATTTGCACGTCCATGTTCCTGCCGGTGCAGTACCGAAAGATGGCCCGTCTGCCGGAGTTACAATGGTCACTTCTATGGCATCTATTTTTACCCAGCGACGCGTGAAACCATTCATTGCAATGACGGGTGAAATAACGCTAAGAGGAAAAGTACTTCCCGTAGGTGGTGTGAAAGAAAAAATTCTGGCTGCACGTCGGGCCGGAGTAAAAGAAATTATTCTTTGTGTTAAAAATCGCAAGGATATTGAAGAAGTGCCAGCCAACTATATCAAAGATCTGACATTCCATTATGTAGATCAGATTGATGAAGTATTGGCAATAGCTCTTTTACCTGAAAAAGTAAAAAATCCAATTCATTTTGTTTTTCCTGAAGAGAAAAAAGAAAAAGAAGAAAGCGGATATGTAGCTTTGAATGTTTAATAATTTTAAACATTGCAATTTCGATTTGATATGAAGAAAGAGACGCCAAACCAGCGTCTCTTTTTTGATTAAGGGTTAATATTTAAAAATTGCGTCTTCTTTTTGAACAAGAAATATTTACAAATGTCTTTATCACAACTTTCTCCGGAACTGTTAAATCATCGTCCTGACTTATTGCCGGGCTATACGCAACTTCTTACTTTACCAGAAAAAATCATTCAGTTTGGTACAGGAGTTCTTCTTCGTGGTTTGCCTGATTACTTTGTCAATAAAGCTAATCAGCAAGGAATTTTTAATGGGAGAATTGTTGTAGTAAAATCTACTAATACAGGTGGAACAGACGCTTTTTCTGAACAAAAAAATATTTATTCACATAGTATCCGGGGAATCTCAAATGGAAAGCAGCTGGATGAAATTGTGATCAATACTGCTATTAGCCGGACATTGGCAGCAAGTACCAATTGGGCTGAAATTTTAAAATGTGCACATGATCCTGAAATAAAAATTGCAATTTCTAATACAACCGAAGTAGGAATCCAACTTACTGAGGATGATCTTTTTGCTTCTCCGCCAGCTTCTTTTCCAGGCAAATTAACTGCTTATCTTTATGAGCGCTTTAAAGCGTTTTCTGGTTCTGCTGAATCAGGAATGGTGATTGTACCCACAGAATTAATTGTTGGAAATGGGACCAAATTACGCGAGATCGTTTTAGAACAAGCAAAGCGTCATACACCGGGAGATGATTTTATAACATGGCTTGAAAACCATAACCGCTTCTGTAATTCACTGGTAGACAGAATTGTTCCTGGCAAACCAGATGCTGAAACAGTAGCTGAACTTACAGAAAGACAAGGATTTAAAGATGATTTATTGATCGTTTCGGAAGTTTATAGTTTATGGGCTATTGAGGCAACCGGTGACTCAGGAGTAAATGATGTAAGTGCTGTATTAAGTTTTGCACAAGCTGATCCGGGAGTTGTCATTGCACCGAATATTGATCTTTTCCGTGAGCTTAAATTACGTTTACTTAACGGCACACATACTTTGGCTTCCGGATATTGCTATCTGCAAGGCCTTGATACAGTTCGGGAAAGCATGGAAAACTCCGAAACTGCCAGTTATATTGCAGCTGTGATGCTAACTGAACTAGCTCCTGCGATTCCTTACGAGCTGGATTTAAACTATGCCAAAGAATTTGGAAATCAGGTTCTGGATCGTTTCAGGAATCCATTTATCCGTCACCAGCTGATTGATATTACGGTTCAGTATACGGCTAAAATGAAGATGCGCAATATCCCGACTTTGTTGAGCCATTATCAGAAATCCGCCGCTGTACCAGTACTTTTCGCAAAAGGCTTTGCAGCATTTTTACAATTTATGAAGCCGGTTTCACAACAGGAAGCGCAATTTTATGGTGATCGAAACGGTGAACTGTATCCAATTCGTTGCGATTCAGCGGCTTATTTTAATGAAAAATGGAAAAATGCAACCTCTCCGGTTGACCTTGCACAAGAGGTACTAAGTGACGAATCTTTGTGGGGTACCAATCTAACAATTTTACCAGGATTTGCTGATGCCGTAAAGGGATTTATGACGGTATCTTTAATAGCAGAATAACTGGTTTTAGCTGAATATGAGATTCGTAAATCTCATATTCAGCTAATTATTTTATCAAAGTCCTGTTTACTTTGGTATAATTAATATACTTATATTTCCCCAAAACAGACCTTTCAAGCATCAGTTTATAATTTCCCCAAGGATATTTTACTTCTGTTTCCAGCATTTCCTTCTTTGGAATTTCCTTTTTCAAATCCGTTTTTTTATTCAGGAATTCTGAAATAATTCTCCCGTCCATTTTCGGTGGAACCGGTATATCATAAATGCTTAGAACAGTTGGAACTATATCAACATTGGAAGTCGGTAATTTTCCATTAAATGACATTTTGAAATCCGGTCCTTTTGCAAATAAAGCAATGTTAATTTCATACGGACTTGATCCGCCATGCCCTGCCACGCCACCGGAAAAATCAGTACCGGCAAAACCCTTTTCATTTTTTCTGTCGTCCCAATTCATGACCACAAGAATATCTCCAGAACGGGAATGATTATAATGAATGGCGTCAAACGATAATGTTCCGTTAACCCAACCTTTTGTATCTCCT
>Ga0247734_1001194_pt1 | contig 20146 bp, 16 predicted proteins | sample UWRJL103311B2_FD_180933 | JGI IMG/M metagenome (GOLD analysis project Ga0247734, IMG submission 180933) | Plant litter microbial communities from Arlington Agricultural Research Station in Wisconsin, United States - UWRJ-L103-311B-2 | ecosystem: Environmental > Terrestrial > Plant litter >... | reverse complement strand
GGTCGAGCAGATCGCCTCCCGGGTCGGCTTCGGCCAGGGTGCCACCCTGCGCCACCACTTCACGGCCGCTCGCGGCACGACCCCGCTGCAGTACCGCCGGACCTTTGCCGGTGTCGAGGTGTCGGCCTAGGCGTCGCCGGTCCCGTGCTGTGACATGGGTCACCCGCGCTCGCGGGGGACGGGCCGTTCGGGGTGATCAGGACGCCACAGTATGGTTGACTCGAACGCTGAGCCAGACGTCGTCGAAGCACTAGGTGGTCATTCGTGGCAGATCTACGCCACAGCAAGCACGCAGCACCGCGTACTCGTACCCGCAAGCGCCGTTCCCTCTCCGTCAGGGCAGTTCTGCCGACGATCGGCATGCTCGCCGTCGCCGGAGCCGCGGGTGCGGCCGTCTTCCACGGCGGCAGCCCGGTCGAGGCCGGCACCGCGGCGCTGCCGCACAAGGACCTGTTCGCCGCGTCCGCCAGCAGCGGGCAGGCGCCCGCCACGGTCAGTCGCAGCGCGGAGCGTCCGCCGGTCCCCAACGTCGCGGCGGTCGAGGAGAAGATCGAGGGCCTGCGCTACGCGACGGGTGACCTCGAGGTGCACGCCGACGCCAAGTCGGATTCCCCGGTCCTGGCGACGGTGTCGTACGGCGACTCGGTCGACATCACCGGCGAGACCAACGGCAAGTGGACCCAGATCATGCACAACGGCCTGCCGCGATGGGTCGAGGGCGACAGCATCGCCGTGGAGGAACCGCTCGGCACCGCACCGTGCGCGTCCGGATCAGGCCCCGAGAAGGGTCTGCAGCCCGACACCATCAAGGTGCACCGTGCGATCTGCGCCAAGTTCCCGTCGATCGTCCGCTACGGCGGCATCGCCGGCCGCGGCGAGCACGGCACCGGCCAGGCGCTCGACATCATGATCTCCAGCGACCTCGGCAACGAGGTCGCCGCCTACCTGCAGGCCAACCGGGCCGAGCTCGGCATCGAGTACCTGATCTGGCGCCAGCGCATCTGGCGTCCGGCCACGTCGGGCGCGTGGCGTGGCATGAGCGATCGTGGCGGGGCGACGGCCAACCACATGGACCACGTGCACGTCACCACCTACGGCAACTCCGCCACCCGCTAGGTCGGGGGACGTGTTGAAGGTCGGCCTGACCGGCGGCATCGGCTCGGGCAAGAGCACCGTGAGTGCGCTGCTCGCCGAGCACGGGGCCGTCGTCATCGACTACGACGGGCTCGCCCGCGAGGTCGTCGAGCCCGGCACGCCGGCGCTCGAGCAGATCGCCGAGCGCTTCGGCGACGGCGTCATCACCTCCGAGGGGGTCCTCGACCGACCGGCGCTCGGGGCGATCGTCTTCGGTGATCCGCAGGCGCTGAGCGACCTCAACGCCATCACCCACCCCGCGATCGGCCGGCTCGGTGCTGCACGCGAGGAGGCGGCCGGGCCCGACGCGATCGTGGTCCACGACAGCCCGCTGCTGATCGAGATGGGCACCTACCGGTCGTGCGACGTCGTGATCGTCGTCGACGTCCCCGAGGACGTGCAGGTCGAGCGCCTGACCAGCATCCGCGGCATGACCGAGGCCGATGCGCGCGCCCGCATCGCCGCGCAGGCGTCCAGAAAGATGAGGACCGACGTCGCCGATCTGGTGATCGACAACGCCGGTCCTCGCGACGAGCTCGCCCGCATCGTCGGGGGTGTATGGGACGAGCTCGTGTCCAGGGCGGCCGCCCGGCCGGAGCCGGGCGACAGCTGATCTAGGCGGCCAGGTCGGGATCGGCGATCCGTCGCAGGGTGGCCAGCGCCTCACGCTCGAGCTGGCGGACCCGCTCGGCCGAGATGCCGTGGCGCTTGCCGATGTCGGCGAGCTTCTGCTGGCGACCGTCGAGCAGGCCGTACCGCGCCCGCACGATGTCGGCCTCGCGCTCGCCCAGGTTGTCGACGAGCGTCGCCACGAGGTGTCGCGACTCGTCGTCGAGCACCGCGAAGTCGGGACCGGGCGCCGTCTCGCGGGCGATCAGGTCACCCAGCGAGGTGTCGCCGTCCTCGTCGACGGGCGAGTCGAGGCTGATGTGGTCGCGACCCCACGACATCAGGTCGATGACGCGGTCGACGTCCATGCCGAGCTCGAGGGCGATCTCGGCGGGCTCCGGGTCGTAGCCGAGCTGACGCTCCAGGTTGCGACGCGCGGCCGTGACCTGGTTGAGCTCCTCGACGACGTGGACCGGGAGGCGGACGACGCGGGCCTGCTGTGCGATGCCGCGGGTGATGGCCTGACGGACCCACCACGTGGCGTACGTGGAGAACTTGAAGCCCTTGGCGTAGTCGAACTTCTCGACCGCGCGGATGAGGCCGGTGTTGCCCTCCTGCACCAGGTCGAGCATCGGCATCGCGGACCGGCCGTACTTGCGGGCGATCGAGACCACGAGGCGCAGGTTGGCCTGGATGAACTCCTGGATCGCGCGGTCGCCCTCCTCGACGAGCCAGAGCAGCTCCTCCTCGGTGGCGGACTTCGGCGCTCCGCCCTTCTTGCGGCCGACCCGGCCCTCCTCGAGCAGGTGGCGTGCGAACAGCCCGGCCTCGACCGACTTGCTCAGCTCGACCTCGCGTGCAGCGTCGAGCAGGGGAGTGCGGGCGATCTCAGCGAGGTACATGCCCACGCTGTCCTTGCCCTCGGCGTTGGTGTTGCCGGTTCTGGTGCTCACGGTGCGCCTCCCATCAGTGTGTCTGTACTGATGAGAACGCGCGGAACCCTCGGAGGATTCCGCTCTCAGTCAAGTCTTAGGAGTGGCGTGCTACGGGGGAGCCGCCGCCGTGGACGGCTCCCCGGGCACGGCGACTACCTGACGGGCGCTCCCGGGCCGAGGGGGATGCCGAGGCCCCACCACACGAAGAACAGCACGGTCCACGTGAACGTCATGGCCACCGCGAGGGGCAGGGTGTAGGACGCCAGCGTGCCGATGCCGGCGCTCTTGCGGTACCGCTGCAGGAACCCGAGGGCCATCACGAAGTACGGGCTCATCGGGGTGATGGCCGTCGAGCCGGAGTCCGCGATGCGGAACAGGGCCTGGGTGGTCTCGGCGGGCACCGACAGCAGCATCAGCATGGGGACGATCACGGGGGCGGCGATCGACCACATCGCGGAGCCGCTGGTGACCATGATGTTCACGATCGTCAGGAGCACCAGCACCATGAGGAAGATGACCGGGACGGGCACGTCGTTCTGGTCCAGGAGCTCGGCGGACTCCACGGCCAGCACGTCGCCGATGCGCGTCCAGTCGAAGTAGGCCAGGAACTGGGCGATCGCGAAGAAGAGCACGAGGACGGGCGCCATCTGCCGGATGCCCTCGCCCATCAGTCGCGGCACGTCGGCGGGCGACGTCACCGAGCCCGAGCGGGCGCCGTAGATCGTGCCGCTGACGCCGAACAGCACCGCCACGACCATCGCGATGCCGTCCAGGAACGGCGACTCGGCCAGGTCCCCGCCCTCGCCCCGCAGCGGAGAGCCTGAGGGGATGACGACCACGGCGATCGCCACGACCATCACCAGCAGGACGATCCCGGCGGCGCGCAGGGCGGAACGCTCGCGCTGGGACAGCTGGAGCGCCCCGATGTCCTCCAGGTCGGCATCCGGGTCAGGGTCGAGGTCCGGGCGCCTCGACAGCACCAGCCGCGTCACGAGCGTGATCACCAGGGCCAGCAGCACCGACGACGCGATGTTGAAGTACCAGTTGCTGACCGCGGACACCGAGGCGTCCTCGTCGACGATGCGGGCGGCGGCGGTCGTGATGCCGGCGAAGATCGCGTCGTTCGGCGTGGGGATCGGGCTCGCGTCGTACCCCGAGGCGATGGAGGTGTACGCCACGACGATGCCCAGGATGGGGGATCGTCCGACGGCGCGGAAGGCCAGGCCGCCGAGTGGCACCAAGATGATGTAGGCGGCTGCGGATGCGACGTGGGACATCGTCCCGACGAACGCGACGGCGAACACCACGTAGGCCGCGGGGATCCGCGAGACGCCGACCTTCATGGCAGCGGCCAGGAAGCCCGTGCGCTCGGCGACAGCGACGCCCATGATGACCACGACGATCGTGGCCATCGGCGGGAACTCGGCGAAGTTGGTGATCGCCGTCGAGAGCGCCATCGCCAGCCCGTCACCGCTGAACAGGTTCTGCACCGCGACGCGTTCACCGTCGCTGGGGGAGACCACGGTGACGTCGAGCGTCGCCAGCACCAGGCTCAGCGCACCCAGCACGGCCGACAGGATCCAGAACAGCCAGAAGGGATGGGGCAGCCGGTTGCCCACCCGCTCGACGACGGCCATCGCGCGCATGATGAGCGGGAGGCGCTCCTCGGTCCCGGGGGTACCCTGCGTCGAACGCGTGTCGCTCATCGCTGCACCTGCGTCAGCCGGTGCTGGCGGAAGAACCGCCAGATGACCTCGGAGGCCTCGATGGTGTGGGTCACGTGGCCGCCGCCGGAGTACACGTCGGCCCCGGGCCAGACGTGCCCTCCACCCTCGATCGCCACGTGCTCGACCGCGGCGCCGTCGTCGCACCCGGCGAAGCGGTAGGTCAAGACGTCGCGGCCGATCGATCCGGTGCGCGGAGTCGGCCGGCAGCCGTCGCGCTCGGCCCACTCGGCGACCCAGTCCCGGATCGCGGGCAGGTCCCGGTCGACGTCGCCCTCGTACGGGATCGTGGCGTCTGCGACGCCGTGGACGTCCAGCACCGGGACGGCCGGAGCGTCCTCGCAGCCCTCACGCGCGCCCGGGTAGAAGGCTCCCGCGACGGGGGCGACCGCTGCGAACCGCTCGGGCAGTCGGCAGGCGAGCAGCCCGACGAGCCCGGCGCCGTTGGACTTGCCGGTCGCGTAGGTGCGCGTCGGGTCCACGCACAGATCGCTCTGCAGCTCGTCGAGGAGGTCCTCGGTGAACGCGACGTCGTCGACGCCGACCGGCGCGTACGGCGCGCCCTGCCAGGCCTGCCGGTAGCCGTCGCCGGTGCCGACGACGCCGTCCGGGTACGCCACGACGGCCGGGAGGGTCGACAGCTCGGAGAATCCCTCGATCTCGGTCCCGGTGCTGCCGCGCCCGTGGTACGCCACGACGAGGGGCCACGACGCCTTGCGGTCGTAGCCGCGCGGCAGGCGCAGGATGTAGGACCGCTCGATCCCGCCGCTGGTGATCGTGTGCAGGGCGGAGCTGCCGCTCTCCTGGTCCGTCGGTCGGTCGCACGCGACGGGTCGCGGTGGTGAGCTGCCGGCCGAGCTCGAGGCCGAGGCGGACGGCAGCCCGGCCACGGGGAGCAGGGCGAGGACGGCGGTGACGGCGATCAGACGTCGAGATGACATGGGCAGGTTCCTTCCGGGTGGGTCGAGGGTGTGCTCGACCGACCGACGACGCGATGCGTCGGCGGGTGGTGGTGACAGGTGTCAGGAGCAGGTGCTCGATCTGGTCAGGTGGCGATCCACTCCTTCACGAAGCCCACGATCTGGGCGGTGATGGCGTCGACGACGGCGCGCCCCTGGTCGGGATCTGCCCGGGTGGGATCGCCCAGCACGCCGTTGCGCGAGAGGCGGTCGTAGCGCACGGCCAGGACGGGGTGTCCTGGCCGGCGGGCGAGACGTCCCGTGGCGTCGAGCTGGTCGAGCGTGGTCGTGCCCGGCTCGAGCAGGTCGCGACGGACGAGGTCGGGGGCGACGTGCAGCATCTGTGCGGTCTCCGCCTCGCCGCTGTGCCCGTGCACCTCGCTGACGCCCATCTGCGCCACGACGGTCGACGCGAGAGGGGTCAGCGGCGTCCAGGCCAGCTCGATGTCGGGGCGGTCGTGGAGCAGACCCTGGACCAGCGTCCCCAGGGCCGCGTTGTTGCCGCCGTGACCGGTGACGACCAGGAACCGTCGCCATCCGGACGCCGCGAGGCTGTCGACGTACTCGCGCAGCACGGCCACGAACGTCTCGGGGCGCAGGCTCACGGTGCCGGCGAAGGCCAGGTGGTGCGGTGAGATCCCGACGGGCAGGCTCGGTCCGATGACCACCTCGGCGGGGAGGGCGGCGGCGACGCGTTCGCACACGGCCTCCGCGCGGATCTGGTCGGTGGCCAGGGGGAGCCCCGGTCCGTGCTGCTCGAAGGCTCCCACCGGGAGCAGCACGACGGTGCGCTCGGAGACGGCGGCCGCCGCCTCGACGGTCGTCATCTCGCCCAGGTGCGCGGTCATCGGCCGGCCTGCTCGTCACGAGCGGCCACGACCGCGGCGCGGATGGAGGTCAGGTGGTCACGGGTCAGCGTCGTCGCCGCGTCGACGTCGCCGGCGCGGACGGCCTCGAGGATCTGGACGTGCTCGGCGTGGTCGCGCTCGCGGTCGTCGTAACGGCGGCGGATCTCGATCTGGTCACGGGCGCGGACGTGCAGGAGCGCCTCCAGCGTCTCGGCGACGAGCGCGTTGCCCGATGCCGCGGCGAGCGCGACGTGGAAGTGGATCGCGGGTCGCTCGTCGGCCCGCTGCGGCACGAGCGCGTTGCGGGTGGCGGCGTCGAGCCTGGCGAGCTGCTCGTCGTCGCGCCGGGCTGCGGCCCGACCCGCCACCGGCGGCTCGAGGACGATGCGTGCCTCGATCAGCTCCAGCACCGGGTCGAGGCCCGCGCCGCTGCCGTGCGGGTTGACCACGAGGCGTCGAGCGATGCCCTCGTCGACGTAGGTGCCCGAGCCGTGTCGGAAGCGGATGACGTTCATCGCCTCCAGCCGGCGCAGCGCCTCGCGGACGGTCGGCAGGGTCACCTCGAAGCGTTGGGCCAGCTCACGCGAGGAGATGAGCGCGTCACCGGGCCCGAGCCCGTCGGCGCGGATCAGGTCGACGATGCCGTCGGCGATGCGTTCGGACAGGGAGGGCAGGTGGTGCGAGGTCTCTACGGTCACATAGTGACTAGATCACATGATCATTTAGTGTGTCAACGGTCACACCACGGCCCCACCGCGTCGGCGGTCGACGGGCGAGACGGTTCAGTGCGCTCCTGCGACGTCGATGATCCAGGCGAGCTCCCAGGCCCGCTCCTTCCACGACGCGTAGCGACCGCTGACGCCACCGTGTCCCGCGTGCATCTCGGTCTTGAGCAGGACGGGAGCGTCCCCGGTGGCGGTCGCCCGCAGCCGGGCGACCCACTTGGCCGGCTCGACGTACATGACCCGGGTGTCGTTGAGGCTCGTGACCGCGAGGATCGCCGGGTAGTCGTGCGCGCCGACGTTCTCGTACGGCGTGTACGACTTCATGTAGGCGTACACCTCGGGATCGTCGAGCGGGTTGCCCCACTCGTCCCACTCGATGACCGTCAGCGGCAGCGACGGGTCGAGGATCGTCGTCAGCGCGTCGACGAACGGCACGGCGGCCACGATGCCGGCGAACGCGTCGGGGGCGATGTTGGCGACCGCACCCATCAGGAGGCCACCGGCGCTGCCGCCCTCGGCGACGAGCCGGTCGGCGGACGTCCAGCGCTCGTCGACGAGATGACGGGCCGCCGCGACGAAGTCGGTGAAGGTGTTCCGCTTGTGCAGCTGCTTCCCGTCGTCGTACCAGTGCCGGCCCAGCTCGCCGCCGCCCCGCACGTGCGCGATCGCGAAGACGAAACCGCGGTCGAGCAGGGACAGGCGCATGACGGAGAAGCCGGGATCCATGCTGGCCTCGTACGAGCCGTAGCCGTAGATCAGCGCAGGCGCCGTGCCGTCGCGCGGGGTGTCCTTGCGCGCGACGATCGAGACCGGCACGCGGGTGCCGTCGTCCGCGACGGCCCAGCTGCGGTGCTGCTCGTACTCGTCAGCGTCGTACCCGCCCAGGACGGGCGCCTGCTTGCGCAGGACCAGCTCCTTGGTGGCGGGGTCGAAGTCGTAGACGGACGAGGGCGTCACGAACGAGCCGACGCCGACGCGGATCAGCGGCGGGTCCCACTCGGCGTTGGCGCCCACCCCGCTCGTGAACAGCTCCTCGCCGAAGTCGATCTCCTCGAGCGCGCCGAGACCGTCGTCGGTGATCGGCAGGATGCCGATCCGCGCCAGGGCGTCGCGGCGGTACGACAGCACGACGTGGCGCGCGAAGACGTCGACGTCCTCGAGTCGTGTGGTGTCGCTGCCGGCGATGACCACGGTGCTGCCGGCCAGGTCGGCGATCGGCAGCACGTCGGCCGGCACCGTGACGAGCTCGAAGTTGAGCGCACCCTCGTTGTGCAGGATGACGAAGCGGTCCTCGCCACCGATGACGGCGTGCTCGAGGGAGTACTCGACACCGTCGCGGCGGGGGAGCACGACCTCGAACTCGCCCTCGGGATCGTCGGCGGCCAGCACGCGGTACTCGCTGGTGATCTTGGACGACAGCCCGATCACGAGGTACCGCTCGGAGTGCGTGCGGCCGACGCCGACGAAGTAGCGCTCGTCGGGCTCCTCGTGGACCAGGACGTCGCCGTCGGGGTGCGTCTCGGCGGTGGCGCCGAGGGCGTGGCGCCACACCCGGTACGGGCGCCACGCGTCGTCGACCGTCGTGTAGAAGAGGTGGGACCCGTCGGCCGACCAGGTGGCGCCGCCGCTGGTGCCCGTGATCTCGTCGGGCAGCACCTCGCCGGTGCGCAGGTCCTTGACGCGGATCGTGTAGCGCTCGTCGCCCTGCACGTCGACGGACCAGGCGAGGAAGTCCTCGTCGTCGCTGACGCTGAACCCGCCGAGGGAGAAGAACTCGTGGCCCTCGGCCTCGACGTTGGAGTCGAGCAGGACCTCCTCGCCGGGGATCTCGCTGTCGGCGTCGAGCACCGGCGGCGTCCAGTCGTCCGGGTCGGTGACGGGGCAGCGGCAGCGCACCGCGTACTGCTGGCCCTCGATCGTGCGGGCGTAGTACCACCACGCGCCGTGGCGGGTCGGCACCGAGAGATCGGTCTCCTGGGTCCGGGACTTGATCTCGTCGAAGATCTGCTGGCGCAGCGGCTCGAGGTGCTCGGTCGCGGCGTCGGTGTGGGCGTTCTCGGCCTCGAGGTAGGCCAGGGTCGCCGGGTCCTCCTTGTCGCGCAGCCACTCGTAGTCGTCGACGAACTCGTCGCCGTGGTGCGTGCGGGTGACGGGACGGCGTTCTGCGGACGGAGCGGGGACGGGCGAGGTCATGACTGAAACGTACCCGTGTGGCCCGCGGCGAGGGCCGGGTCGTCGGCCCGGAACGTGTGGACGGGGCCCGGCGGCGTCCACCGGGTCTCGAAGCGGACCGTGACCCGACCCAGTCCAGAGCCCCACACCCAGCCGTCGCCGTGGTCGGTGTGGTGGACGTCCATGCCGGGATACCAGCGGGTGGGGCGTGTCTCGGGCACCTGCTCGGGCTGCTCCTCGAGCTCCAGCTGGTCGTCCTCGTCGGAGAACAGGTCGTCCTGCACCCAGTCGGCCAGCCCGCTGACGCCGACGCCCAGCAGCCGCAGGCCGTTGCTGACGTCCTCGCCGGCCAGCAGGCCTCGCGCGGTCGCGGCGAGGATGCGGGCGTTGTCGGTGGGATTCGCCAGGGTCGACGAGCGGGTGTGGGTCTCGAAGTCGTGGTGGCGCATCTTCAGCGTCACGGTGCGTCCGGACAGGCCGTTCTTGCGCAGCCGTGCGGACACCGTGCGGGCCATGCGCTCGACGATCGTCTCGAGCTGCACGCGGTCGGAGATGTCCTGCTCGAAGGTGTCCTCGACGCTGACCGACTTGGCCTCGCGGGAGGCGACGACGGGGCGGTCGTCGTCGGCGCGCGCCAGGCGGTGCAGGGACCGCCCGGACGACTGGCCGAGCAGCCGGACGAGCTCGTCCTCGCTCTGCCCCCGGAGCTCCTCGACCGTGAGGATGCCGACCCGGCGCAGCCGCTCGGCCGTCGCCGGCCCGACGCCGGGGATCGCAGTGGCCTGCATGGGTCCGAGCACGTCGGCCTCGGTGCCCGGGGCGATGACGAAGACGCCGTCGGGCTTGTTGATCTCGCTGGCGATCTTGGCCATGAGCTTGGACGAGGCCACGCCGACCGATGCCGTGAGGCCACCGGTGATCTCGACGATGTCGGCGCGGATGCGCTCCGCGACACGCTCGACGTCGTCGGGGTCGAAGCTCTTCCCGGAGGACCCGCCGGCCGCGAGGTCGACGAAGGCCTCGTCCAGCGACAGCGGCTCGATCAGGTCGGACTCCTCGCGCAGCCGCTCCATGACGAGCCGGCTCGCCTCGCGGTACGCGTCGAAGCGTCCGCCGAGGAAGGCGGCGTGGGGACAGCGTGCCCTGGCCTCGGCCGTGCGCATCGCGGAGCGGACGCCGTGGACCCGTGCCTCGTAGGAGGCCGTCGCGACCACGCCCCGGGGGCCGATGCCGCCCACGATGACGGGTCGCCCCCGCAGGGACGGCTTGTCGCGCTGCTCGACCGAGGCGAAGAAGGCGTCGAGGTCCAGGTGCATGATCGACGCCGTGGACCGCATGCGGCCATTGTTCCTCGCGGGTGCGACAGCGGCGTCGTCCACACGCCCGGCGGCGCTCGTCCGTCGTCCACAGGCGCCGGTGCGAGGGGTGGGCCGCTGTTGCCCGGCCGACGAGCGTGGACCGCATGACCCAGACACCCTCCCTCTACGTCGCGCACGACGTGTCCGACCTGATCAACACGCTCCCGACCTTGTTCGGCTTCCACGTCACCGAGTCCGTCGTCGCGGTGGGCACCACCGGTCCACGACGGCGGTTCGGCTTCCGGCTGCGCATGGACATCCCCCCGCCCGAGCACGTCGACGAGGTCGCGAGCCGCATCGTGGCCCACCTGCGCCACCAGGGTGCGGAAGGCGTCATCGTGATCGCGCTGACCCAGGACCAGGAGGTCGCGCTCGACCTGCTCGACGCGGTCCACGCCGAGCTCGACGACTCCGACGACCTCGAGCTGATCGTCCGTGCCCGGGCCGACGGGCACCGCTACTGGACGGACGAGCCCGGATCGTCGCCTCGCGGCATCGTCTACGAGACCTCGGACCACCACCTGTCGATCGTGCACGCCGTCGCCGCGGGCCAGCAGATCCTGCCCGACCGGCAGGCGCTCGTCGAGCGGTTCGCGGCGGTGGCGGGGGAGCGGCGGCGGTGGCTCGAGCACGCGACGGCATCGATCCTGGACGAGGTCGTCCCCGTCGTCGCGCGCACCGAGCCCGACCAGCTCGCGGCGACCGGCCTCGCGGTCGTCGAGCCGATCCTGGAGCGCGCCCTGGACGGCCGGCGGGTCCTGGACGCCGACCTGCTGCGCGTCGCCGCCTGGGTCTCCAGCATCAGCGTCCGCGACGCGGTCTGGGCGCGGATCACCCGGGACAACGCCGAGGAGATGCTGGGCGTCCTGACGCTCGTCGCCGGGACCGTCGTCCCACCGTTCGAGCCGGCGGTCCTGAGCCTGGCCGGCTTCGCGGCGTGGCTCAGCGGTGACGGTGCGCAGGCCCTGATCGCGATCGAACGGGCCCTGCGCGCCGATCCGGACTACTCGATGGCGAGGCTGTTCCTCGAGGTCCTCGAGAACGGTGTCTCGCCGGCCCACTGGCAGGGCTTCGACCTCGACGAGGACAGTCCGTCGCGTCCCGGATAGCCTGCTGCCCGCTCCCACCCCCGCAGCCGGATCCGAGGACCCTCATGCCCGCCAATCTCTCCGCCGCCATCTTCTTCCTCGTCGTGGCCCTGGTCATCGCGCTCGTGTGGGCCGGGCGGCGCCGGTCCGCGGGGACAGGAACGGGATCCTCGACCGCCCGCCTGGTCACCCGCTGGACGGGACTCGGTGCCGTGGCCATCGCCCTTCTCGGAGTGCTGCTGCTCGCGACGTCGTGCGTCACCCAGGTCACGACCAAGAACGTCGGCGTCGTGACGTCGTTCGGTCGTCCGGTCGGCGCGCTCGGCAACGGCCTGCACCTCAAGGCGCCCTGGCACAAGGTCACCGAGTTCGACGCGGCCGTGCAGACCGACTCCCACAAGAGCAAGGACTCGGACTCGGCCTGCACCGACATCCGCATCGGCAACCAGTCGGTCGCCTGCGTCGACAACTCCGTGCGCTGGCGGATCGTGCAGGACTCGGCGGACGACCTCTACCGCGACTACCGCGAGTTCGAGAACGTCCGCGACAGTCTCGTCACGCGCGAGCTCGACGCGGCCCTCAACGAGGTCTTCGCCGACTACGACCCGCTCGCGGGCGTCGACACCAACGGCGCGTCGACGGCACCGAGTCTCGACGAGCTGTCGGACGAGGTGACGGCCCGGCTGCGCCAGAAGGTCGGCAACCAGGTCGAGGTGCTGAGCGTCATCATCCCGCTGGTGTCGTTCGACAAGACCACGCAGGACAAGATCAACGACTACCAGGCGGAGCTGGCCAACACGCGGATCGCCCGGCAGAAGCAGCAGACGGCCGACGCCCAGGCCGAGGCCAACCGCAAGCTGTCCAGCTCGGTCTCGAACGATCCCAACGTGCTGGTCTCCCGGTGCTTCGACGTCCTGGCCGAGATGGTCAACGCCAAGGAGCCCGTCCCGGCCGGGTTCACGTGCTGGCCCGGCGGGGGCACCGGCATCGTCCTGCCGTCGGCGGGGGCGTCTGCGCCGAGCACGGACGCCCGGTAGCGCCGAGCGGACCCGGGCGCGGGGGACCCGGCGGCCCTAGGGTGGGGCCATGGGACAGGACGTCGACGCACGGGAGTTCAGTCGCGAGGACCGCACGCGATACCGCGCCAAGGTCCGCCGGTGCCTCGACGTGTTCGCCCGGATGCTGGGCGAGCACGACTTCAGCGTCGAGCACACGCAGGTCGGCATCGAGATCGAGTTCAACCTCGTCGACGGCGACGGCAACCCGTCGCTGCGCAACGCCGACGCGCTGGAGGCCATCGCCGACCCCGACTTCCAGACCGAGCTGGGCCTGTTCAACATCGAGATCAACGTGCCGCCGGCGCGGATCGACGGGGCGGGCCTGGAGGACGTGCAGGCAGCGCTGCGTGACGACCTCAACGCGGCCCAGGCCAAGGCGTCGGGCGTCGACACCCACCTGCTGATGATCGGCATCCTGCCGACCCTGCAGGAAGGACACCTCAGCCGCGACTCGATCTCGGCCAACCCGCGGTACCACCTGCTGTCGGAGCAGATCCTGGCCGCCCGCGGCGAGGACATCGAGATCGTCATCGACGGTGTCGACCGTCTGGACACGACGGCCGACACGATCATCCCCGAGGCGGCGTGCACCAGCACCCAGCTCCACCTGCAGGTGGAGCCGGAGGAGTTCGCGCCGATGTGGAACGCGGCGCAGGCCATCGCGAGCGTGCAGGTCGCGATCGGCGCCAACTCGCCGTTCCTGCTGGGGCAGCAGCTGTGGCACGAGACGCGCATCGCGCTGTTCGAGCAGGCCACCGACACCCGCAGCGAGGAGCTCAAGGCCCAGGGCGTCCGTCCGCGGGTGTTCTTCGGCGAGCGCTGGATCACGTCGGTGTTCGACCTGTTCGAGGAGAACGTCCGCTACTTCCCGGCCCTCCTGCCGATCGTCGACGACGAGGACCCGGTGACCGAGCTGGAGGCCGGGCGGGTGCCCAACCTCGCGGAGCTGCGCCTGCACAACGGCACGGTCTACCGCTGGAACCGGCCGATCTACGACGTCGCCGACGGCCGCCCCCACCTGCGCATCGAGAACCGGCTGCTGCCGGCCGGGCCGACCGTCGTCGACACGATGGCCAACGCGGCCCTGTTCTACGGACTGGTCAAGGTGCTCGGCTCGAGCGAGCGCCCGGTCTGGTCGCAGCTGTCGTTCCGTGCGGCCGAGGACAACTTCCACCAGGCGGCCAGGGCCGGCATCGACGCGGAGATCTACTGGCCCGGGGTCGGCACCGTCGCGGTGCGCGAGCTCGCGCTGCGGCAGCTGCTGCCGCTCGCGCACGCGGGACTCGAGCAGATGGGCGTCGACGCCGACGTCCGCGAGCGTCTGCTGGGGGTCGTCGAGCAGCGCTGCATCACGGGGCGCAACGGGGCCACGTGGTTGATCGAGGAGTTCGCCCACCAGAGCGCGACCGCCGACGGACGCGCGGAGGCGCTGCGGGCCACGACCCAGGAGTACGAGCGGCACATGCACGCGGGTGACCCGGTTCACACGTGGCCGACACGGTCCTGAGAGGACCCTGAGATGCCGGTGCTTGGGCATCCGTGACACACTGGACTCAGAGGTTGACCACAGGCCTCATTGTTGCGCCCATCTACCGTTTGTGAGGTTGACGTGCCGGTGAATCCCGCTGCAGGATCACGACCTCGGGCCGTCACGAAGCCGCTCTCGAAGCCGTCGGACGAACTCTCAGAAAGCGCTGAGAAGGACTCGTCGGCCGCCCAGAAGACCACATCCCCTGCGAAAACAGAAATGACCGTGACAAAGACTTCCACGAGCACCGCCAAGAAGACCGCCGCCAAGAAGGCTCCCGCGAAGAAGGCCGCCCCCAAGAAGGGCGCCGACACCGTGGAGGAGGGCAGCGTTCCCGCCGCCGTCGACCTCGCCGAGGCGTTGGAGACGCCCGCCGTCGGCGACGCGACCGTCCAGGTGGACGCGCAGGGCAAGAAGATCCTGCCGGACATCCCCGACGAGGAGTTCGAGAAGGATCTCGCGACCGATCCCACGCTCAAGGAGGACGAGAAGTCCTCCTACACGCTGTCGGCGGCCGACGAGTCCGACGAGCCGGTCCAGCAGGTCATGGTCGCCGGTGCGACGGCCGACCCGGTCAAGGACTACCTGAAGCAGATCGGCAAGGTCTCGCTGCTCACCGCCGGCCAGGAGGTCGAGCTGGCCAAGCGCATCGAGGCGGGTCTGTTCTCCGAGGAGAAGCTCGGCAAGGGCGGTCGCATCTCCGAGAAGATGCGCGAGGAGCTGGAGTGGATCGTCGTCGACGGTCGTCGCGCCAAGAACCACCTGCTCGAGGCCAACCTGCGCCTCGTCGTCTCGCTCGCCAAGCGCTACACGGGTCGCGGCATGCTGTTCCTGGACCTGATCCAGGAGGGCAACCTCGGCCTCATCCGCGCGGTCGAGAAGTTCGACTACACCAAGGGCTTCAAGTTCTCGACGTACGCGACGTGGTGGATCCGTCAGGCCATCACCCGCGCCATGGCCGACCAGGCCCGCACGATCCGCATCCCGGTCCACATGGTCGAGGTCATCAACAAGCTCGCCCGCGTGCAGCGCCAGATGCTGCAGGACCTGGGCCGCGAGCCCACCCCCGAGGAGCTCGCGCTCGAGCTGGACATGACGCCGGAGAAGGTCGTCGAGGTCCAGAAGTACGGCCGCGAGCCGATCAGCCTCCACACGCCCCTGGGCGAGGACGGCGACTCCGAGTTCGGCGACCTGATCGAGGACTCCGAGGCGATCGTCCCGGCCGACGCGGTGTCGTTCACGCTCCTGCAGGAGCAGCTGCACGCCGTGCTCGACACGTTGTCCGAGCGCGAGTCCGGCGTCGTGTCGATGCGCTTCGGCCTCACCGACGGCCAGCCCAAGACGCTCGACGAGATCGGCAAGGTCTACGGAGTGACGCGTGAGCGCATCCGCCAGATCGAGTCCAAGACCATGAGCAAGCTGCGCCACCCGTCGCGCTCGCAGGTCCTGCGCGACTACCTGGACTGATCGACCCGCGCCACCCGACGCCGCGCGTGCGGTTGTCCGGCGTTCCCGTGGGGACGCCCTGATTGAGTTAGACTGTCGCGACAATCGACGAGCGTCTCGGAGAGTAGACCTGTGCAAAAAATCGGCGGATCACGGCGCGTAGCACGCGCTCTCGGGGTGGCTCTCCTGGCGGGAAGCGTGGTGCTGGGCCTGACGTCCGTCGCCTCCAGCGCCGAGGACGACGCCACGACCGGCTCGTCGGAGGTGCCCGCGGGCGACCCCGCCGTGTCGTCCGGGACGCCTGATGCGTCCGTCAAGGCGGCGGCGGCTCCCTGGGGGCCGGAGTTCCCCGTCACGCTCGAGGCGAACTTCTCCCGGCCGTACCGTGCGGTCACCAGCTCGGCCAACGGCGACTTCACGCTCCTCGACGACCTCGAGCGGCTGATCCGCGGGTCGTACAAGGACCCCAACACCGGCAAGTACCTGTCGAAGGCCGTGATCCGGGCCAACACGGTGTTCGTCGCGACCTCGCAGATGCCGGGGTCCAAGCGGGTCGGCCGCGAGCTGGTCAAGGCCGCCAAGGCCGGCGTCCAGGTCCGCTTCATCCACGGGCGCGCCACGCAGTCCCCGGCGTCGCGGGCGCTCAAGAGAGCGCTCAACAGCAAGGGCCTGCGCGACTCGCACTTCAAGATCTGCGCGAAGGGCAAGAGCCTGGCCTGCCTGTCGGGCCTCAACGGCGCGATCATGCACTCCAAGCTCGTCATGGTCAACAACACGTTCACGCGCGACGGCAAGCCCGCCAAGGGTGCGGTCTGGACCGGATCGGCCAACCTCGGAGGCCGCAGCGCCGAGCAGACGTACAACAACGGGCTGACGATCTACAACGACCGCAAGATCTGGGCGCAGGCGTCCCAGCTGTGGAAGGACATGTCGGCCGAGCGGAACGTCGGCAACGACTACCTCAACTACGTCAAGAAGAACTCCGGCAAGTACGGGTACCCGACGGCCGACGCGCAGGCCGCCGGCTACTCCGAGGGCTTCGCGAAGTACGGCATGTTCTACTCCAACCTCGCGAACGTCACGATCTACCCGACGCCGATCCGTGCGACGCCGACCAACGGCAAGGACCCGGTGCTGAACCTGCTGAACCGCATCGTCCCCGACGACCAGTGCCGCATCCGTCTGCAGCACAACCGGTTCAAGTACCGTCGCATCGCGGTGGCCGAGAAGCTCGTCCAGCTGTCCAACGGCGGCTGCAAGATCAGCGCCGTCGCGTACGAGGACAACCTCAAGGTCAACCAGAAGCTGCACTGCCAGCAGCTGATCCGCATCTGCCGTCCGATCCTCGACGTGCTGAAGACCTCGAGCCAGCGCATCGACGTCGCCTGGGCCAAGCCGCACGACAAGACGATGCTGGTCGACGCCAAGCTGCGCCGCAACACCTTGAACCCCGAGGAGGCCCAGCCGGACGGCACGACCAACTGGCCCGCCGAGGGTGTTCGCACCAAGCTCGTGCAGGCCGGGTCGGCGTCACTGACCGGGTCGAACCTCGTGGTCAGCGACGAGATCACGACCGAGACGACCGATCCGTCCATCTACGAGGACTACCTCGAGCACTGGAAGGCGATCTTGAAGTCGCACGAGTACAAGGCCTACGCCTACTGATCAGCCGGACGTGAAAGAACCGGCCAGGAATTCCTGGCCGGTTCTTTCACGTCTGGAGCTGAGGCGGACTGGCCGCCGGCGGGCCTCAGGCCTCGTCGTCGACCAGGTCGGCCGGCGAGCCCGAGAGACGCTCGGTCTCGTCGTGGATCAGCGCGGACATCTCGCGGAGCTTCTCCTCGTGCTGGCGAGCGTGGTGAGCGCAGAACATGAGCTCGCCACCTCCGCCGAGCGTCACGCGAACGTAAGCCTGAGCGCCGCAGCGGTCGCAGCGGTCGAGGGAGCTCAGCATGGGGGCTGTCAGTGTTGTCACGGTGACCTTCTCTCTGAGCCATCGGCGGTGTGTCCTGAGTCAACATCCAATCACGGGGCCGTATTCCGCGTGGTGGTTCGTGACCTATGACATAGATACTCCCCGACGGTGACAAACGCAGGCAGGCGCGCGGCGCGGCGCGTGTCCGGCCGCGTCACAGCCGACCCGCTCGATATCCTGGGAGGACATCACCAGCCGAGAGGGCAGCGATCATCGACAGCACGTACGACGCGCGAAATCTCCTAGTGCTCGAAGGGCTGGAGGCGGTCCGCAAGCGTCCGGGCATGTACGTCGGCTCCACCGACACCCGTGGGCTCATGCACTGCCTCTGGGAGATCATCGACAACTCCGTCGACGAGGCGCTGGGCGGGCACGGCTCGCACATCCTCGTCGCCCTGCACGACGACGGCTCCGTCGAGGTGCACGACGAGGGACGTGGCGTCCCCGTCGACATCGAGAAGAAGACCGGGCTGACGGGCGTCGAGGTGGTCTACACCAAGCTGCACGCCGGCGGGAAGTTCGGCGGCGGCTCGTACGTCGCCACGGGCGGCCTGCACGGCGTGGGGGCCTCGGTGGTCAACGCCCTGTCGTCACGCCTGGACGTCGAGGTCGACAAGGGCGGCGCCACGTGGGCGATGTCGTTCCGCCGCGGTGAGCCGGGCGTCTTCGCCGGCGACGGACCCGACGCGCCGTTCACGCCCGGCAACGAGCTGCGCAGGATCGGCAAGGTCGCCAAGGCCAGGACCGGCACCCGCGTGCGGTACTGGGCCGACCCGCAGATCTTCATCAAGGGAGCGAAGTTCGCGTACGACGAGCTCGTCGCGCGGGCGCGGCAGACGTCGTTCCTGGTGCCCGGCCTCGAGCTCGTCATCCGCGACGAGCGCGGAGACGAGCCGCACGAGGAGAAGTTCCGCCACGACGGCGGCATCGCCGAGTTCTGCGAGTTCCTCGCGGCCGACGAGCCCGTCTCCGACGTCCTGCGCCTGCAGGGCGAGGACGTCTTCACCGAGACCGTCCCGCTGCTCGACGCGAAGGGACAGATGACGCCGCAGGACATCGAGCGCACGCTCGGCGTCGACATCGCGGTGCGGTGGGGCACGGGCTACGACACCGAGCTCAAGTCGTTCGTCAACATCATCGCGACGCCCAAGGGCGGCACCCACGTCAACGGCTTCGAGCGAGCCGTCACCAGGACCTTCAACGACGTGCTGAAGACGACCCGGCTGCTCAAGTCCGGCGATCCCGACGTCATCAAGGACGACGTGCTCGAAGGCGTCACCGCGGTCGTGACGGTCCGACTGGCGGAGCCGCAGTTCGAGGGCCAGACCAAGGAGGTGCTCGGCACTCCCGCCGTCACCAAGATCGTCAACCAGGTCGTCTCCCGCGAGCTCAAGAGCTACCTCACCTCGACCAAGGCCGCCGACAAGGCCAAGTCGCGGATCGTCATGCAGAAGGTCGTCGACGCGTCCCGCACGCGTCTGGCCGCCCGCCAGCAGCGCGACACGCAGCGCCGCAAGAACGCCCTCGAGTCGAGCGCCCTGCCAGCCAAGCTGGCCGACTGCCGCAGCAACGACGTCGAGCGCTCGGAGCTGTTCATCGTGGAGGGCGACTCCGCGCTCGGCACCGCCAAGTCGGCACGCGACTCGGAGTTCCAGGCGCTGCTGCCCATCCGCGGCAAGATCCTCAACGTCCAGAAGGCCAGCATCGGCGACATGCTCAAGAACGCCGAGTGCTCGTCGATCATCCAGGTCGTCGGGGCCGGGTCGGGTCGCTCGTTCGACGTCGACGCCGCTCGCTACGGCCGCATCATCTTCATGGCCGACGCCGACTCCGACGGTGCGCACATCCGGTGCCTGCTCGCGACGCTGTTCTTCCGCTACATGCGCGATCTCGTCGACGCCGGCCGGGTCTACACAGCGGTGCCGCCCCTGCATCGCATCGAGCTGACCAATCCCAAGAAGGGTCAGGAGAGGTACGTGTACACCTACTCCGACCCCGAGCTGCAGCGCACGATGGCCGAGCTGCGCCGCAAGGGCATCAAGTGGAAGGACCCGGTCCAGCGCTACAAGGGCCTCGGCGAGATGGATGCGTCGCAGCTCGCGGAGACCACGATGGATCCGCGCCACCGCACGCTGCGCCGGCTGACGGTCGACGACGGCATCGAGGCCGAGAAGGTCTTCGAGCTGCTGATGGGCAACGAGGTGCCGCCGCGCAAGGAGTTCATCGTGCAGGGTGCCTACGAGATCGACGCCGACAAGATCGACGCCTGACGAGACACGCTGCGGCCCGGCCCGGTGTCAGCGGTCGCGTCGGGTCAGCAGCCCGTCCTGCTCGAGCCGCTGCTCGACGTACGGGGTCATGCTCGTGATGTAGGTCTTGCTGATGTGGCTGACGTCGCGGTAGACGTTGACGCCACCGATCACCGCAGGGCACGACGTGTCGGTGCAGTAGAAGCTCGTGAAGTCGTAGAGCCGGCTGCCCTCGACCTGCTTGACGGCCCCGATCAGCGGATCGTAGTTGGGAAACGCCTTGTCGCGCGGCAGCGCGCAGCTGTCCGCCGTGATGGTCGCCTCCTGCGCGAGGCAGT
>Ga0247734_1001193_pt1 | contig 20175 bp, 17 predicted proteins | sample UWRJL103311B2_FD_180933 | JGI IMG/M metagenome (GOLD analysis project Ga0247734, IMG submission 180933) | Plant litter microbial communities from Arlington Agricultural Research Station in Wisconsin, United States - UWRJ-L103-311B-2 | ecosystem: Environmental > Terrestrial > Plant litter >... | reverse complement strand
AGCACTAGACGCGTTGACGCGACTACGAATGCATGAGCTGGTCCTGGCACTTTGGCGCGTCCACAAACCGGCGATCCTGATCGTGACCCATGACGTGGAAGAAGCCATTGCGCTCGCCGACCGCGTGCTCGTCCTCGCGCATGGCCGGATCATTGGAGAAGAGACGATCGACGCCCCGCGTGGCCAGCGCTCGACGCTTGTCCGAAGTATGCGATCGCGATTGCTAGGCTTGCTGGGGGTGGAAGTTCCCGAAGGTTCCTATGCCGACATGGTTTCGAGTTCGAGCGCTGAGCTGTGACCGTTGATCCGAAGAATCCCGCACGCTTTGAGACACTGATCGACCGATTTTCGTCACTGCTTGATTCCTCCGTCGACGAAGCTCGCATTATTGAAGGCGGGGGGCGCTTGCTGCGAGAATTGGTCGCTCATGACGATTGGTTGCCAGCACTTTATGCAGTGCCGGGAAGCGATCGGTATCAACAATATCTTTTGCATCGCGACCAATACGATCGGTTTTCCGTTGTCAGTTTTGTGTGGAACCCAGGCCAGTCCACTCCGATCCATGATCATCGCGTTTGGGGGCTTGTAGGCGTCCTGCGAGGCGCGGAGCGAGTGGTGACATATTCTCGCGACCAAGCCGGTAATCTTTTCCCCGATAGTGAGGTTCGAATCTTGTCTGCCGGCGACGTGGAGGCCATCAGTCCGAAAATTGGGGACATCCACAGCGTGTCCAATGCCCGTGAAGGCGACGTTTCCGTTAGCATCCACATCTATGGCGGGGATATCGGCCGCATCGAGCGGGCCACGTATGACGCCTCCGGGCGACCGAAACCGTTCGTATCGGGGTACGCCGACGCGCCTACTCTTTCACGGCATTGAACCGGCGGAATTATGACGAAGATTTATCCCAGCCAGATACGCCACGCCTTGCTCGTTAAATCGGAGATAGCCGTAATCGATCTGCGAGACGAATGCCTCTTCGCGCTCGATCACCCACTTTTCGCCGCCCAGATTCCGTTCGATCGTCTCGAACTGGAGAGTGAATATCGGCTACCCCGCCGCACGACGCCGGTTGTGGTTTACGACAACGGCGAAGGGCTGACCGACCGGGCCGTTCGAACGCTTGGTGCGCTCGGTTATCACAATGTCGGAATCCTCGACGGGGGGCTGCAAGGGTGGCGGGACGCGGGCTATGAGCTGTTCCAGGATGTAAACAGCTACTGCAAAGCATTCGGCGAACTTGTTGAGCATCGACGGCAGACTCCCTCGCTGACCGCGGCGGAACTAAGCAGACTGATCGACAAAAAGGCTGACATCGCTATCCTGGATGCCCGTCGGTTCGATGAATATAACACCATGAGCGTCCCGACGGCCACGAGCGTTCCCGGCGCGGAACTGGTATGGCGAGCCGGCTCCGTTGCGCCCGATCCCAATACGCTGATCATCGTCAACTGCGCCGGTCGTACTCGAAGTATCATCGGCACCCAGTCCCTGATCAATTCTGGCATCCGGAACAGGGTGATGGCTCTTCGCAACGGGACGATCGGGTGGACGCTTGTTGGTCAGGGCCTGGACACAGGCCAGACTCGCCGAGCGGACGCGCCCTCTAACACCGAAGCAGGCCATGCGCGCGAAGCCGCACGACAGGTGGCCTATCGCGCCGGCGTAAAATGGATTGATCCTGATGATTTGGCTTTGCTCGGCCACGACGGCAGCCGAACCACCTATTGTTTCGACGTGCGCCAGCCGGAGGAATTTAGGGCTGGCCACATTCCGGGTTTCATCAATGCACCGGGTGGTCAGCTCGTTCAGGAGACTGATCATTTTGCGCCAGTGAGAGGCGCCCGGATCGTTCTTGCAGACGATGCCGGCCCCCGCGCCGACATGACCGCATCATGGCTTGCTCAAATGGGCTGGGACGTCTTGGTTTTGACCGGTGGTTTTCATGAAGGGCTATTGATGGGAGACACCGACAGTCCTCCGCCGCGGGGATCAGAGGGATGCTACAAGCGGCCCTATGAAGGCACCGGGAATCCCGCTGAGGCAATGCAGGCATATCTCGATTGGGAATATGGTCTGGTGGGTCAGTTAGAGCGGGACGAAACTCATGGTTTCGTAGTCATTTGAGACTAAGGCCGCCGCCTCTGGGATAGGCTCGATTCCAGCGCGCCTAGGATGTTGCAGGCCTTGGCAAAATGTCGACCGAACGCGATCGGCAGTGGCTGCGGGACAATCACGGGCGGGATGCCGCCAGATGGTTAAGAACCCCCTGCAATAGAAAAAGTTGTGCGGGCTGCATACGAATCAGGCTATAATCTCTACCAATTTAGTGGAATAGCGGTTGGGAACAGGAAGCCCGATGCCAATCAACCTCCCCACCAATTTATTGAGGAATTTCATAGCGATTGTCGACGCCGGGTCGATGCTGAGTGCATCGACCCAGGTTTATGTCACGCAGTCCGCACTCAGCCTTCAGGTCAAGCGGCTTGAGGACTTGGTCCAACAGCCCCTTTTTATCCGCGAAGGTCGACGACTCGAGCTTTCCGAAGCTGGTGAGGTCCTGCTGGACTATGCCCGCCGCCTGCTTGCGCTTCATGACGAAGCGGTCGTTGCCGTTGGTTCAGGGACATTTTTCGGCCCGATCCGTGTCGGGGCCGTCCAGGACTTTGCCGATACACTTCTCAGCGGGTTGCTGGCTCAATTCGGCGAGCTTCATCCCGATGCCCAGATATATGCCAAAGTCGGAGGGACTGCCGAACTCCAGAGCTTGCTGGACCGCGATCAGCTCGACATGTTTATCGGTTACGCCGCCGCCGACGATCCAGCCGGACTAATCATTTCGCCAATGGGGTGGTACGGACACGAGGATCTGATGGAGCGCGAAATCGTGCCATTGGCAGTTTTGGAAAAGCCCTGCCGTTTCCGTGAGGCGGCGCTCGCCAGCCTCGAGGCTGCAGGACGACCGTATCGGATAGCTGTCGAAACGCCCAATCTGTCGAGCTTGCGTGCTGCGGTCGAGGCCGGCCTGGGTATCACCTGCAGGACCGGGGCTTTCATCGTCAACGATCCGGCGATTGCCGCGGGGCGGCTGCCAAACCTACCCGCTGTCGCCTTGGTGGTGCGGTATCGCCGCGGCCTCGATCAGGCTCCCGCGAAACTGGCAGAACTGGCCACGACACTCGTTCGGCAAAGCTAGCCTCGTATAAATCAATTTCCGCTCGTCCTGTGTCAACCCTTAGACAATCGGCGAGGCGGGGATCATTCGGTCGGTCGTACTCTCGGGAACAACCCGCTTGCTGGCCCCGGCAATACAATCCAAGGGCGAGGACCTGCGTGTCACTCCTACAAGGCGCTGCGAAAGGTTAAGTCGGTTCAGCCGTCGAGACCTCGGCGACCAGTTGCAGAACATCGTCAGCTTCCGGTCGCTTGAGCCAATCGGGGCTGACCATCACTGAGGAGACTTTGGCGTGACGATCCAACACCACCACGGCAGGCTGTGGTAGCTCCCAAGTCCCCGTCCCGGTTACGTCCCCGATCCAACCCTGGGGAGGGGGCCCTTCAGGCAGGGGGCTGGGCACAAACGTCAGGCCCAGATGTCGAGCAAGTCGATTGTCGGGATCCGATGCGATAGGAATTTTCAAGCCCAGCTGTTCGCGAAACGCATTCAATCGCTCGGGTAGTTGAGGGCTGACGGCGAGCAACGAGACGTTCGCGCGCTCCAGAGCGGGCCTCAGATGAAGGTCGTAGTGGGGCAGGGCGATGCTGCATGCGGGGCATCCGCCAAACCGGAAAAATAGCAGTACTGCTGGACCTTCCTCGACCAAGGTCTCGAGCTTCAGTTCGCCGCCTTCCACCGGCAACAGCGTGAACGATCCCAATCCTTCTCCCGGCTGAACGATCTGCGCCGGGTCGAAGCGATCGATTAGATCTTGGCGCTCCGCTGCGTTCTTGGCCAAGCGGCCTGCGGGCCAAGTTCTTTCCCGCTCCGCGATCAAAACTGCGATTTTATCAGCAAGGGTCTGGAAATTCGCCGACATGGTTACGCCTCTCATCCGGTTGTGGCGGACGATTTATCGCAGTGCCGCATGCCCGACTAACAAGAAGCAGAAAGCGCTGCTTGATCTGTGCTCATATGGACGATCCTCGCTACGGCGCCCGACGGCCTTCTCGCGGTTGCGTGGTCCGGTTCAACACTATCCTCCAGGTCGTCCGGGATGGAAGAGGCCTAGTGCAGACGGTTGGCTAGGCGTAGGAGGACCAGCCAGATTATTTCGCCACCGATTGCCGATGAGGCCGCTTATGACTCTGCCAAACGTGCTCGTACCCACTTACATGCAAATGCTGACGGCGTTGTCGGCTTGGCTCGAAAAGGCCGAGGTGCAGCGGCCGGGCAACGGAGCCGATGCCCTTCTTGCCGCGCGCCTCGCCCCCGACATGTTCCCGCTATCCACCCAAATCCGCCTTGCGTGCGTGCAAGCACAAGAAGGTGTGTTCCGGCTCCGCAGCGAGGCGTTTCCAGCCTCCGTTTCAGTTCTGTTGGAAGAGGGGCGCAATGCGGTCGAGCGTCCCGGCTCTATTGCAGACGCGCGTGCGAGGATCGCCGAGACCATAGAAATAATCGAGGCTGCCGTACTGGACATGTCCGCAGTCGATCTGGCGATGCCGATCGCCCATGCTCTGCCACAAGGTAAGGTGTTCGACCTCACTGCCGAGCAGTATGCTCGTGACTGGGCGTTGCCGCAGTTTTATTTTCATCTGGTGACTGCCTACGCGATACTGCGCGCGCAGGGTGTCGGCTTGGGCAAGGCTGACTATATCGCGCACATTTTTGCCCACCAGCGCCCTAGTCCGATACCGGCGCACTAGGTGGGCACCAAGACCGCGCCAAGCGCGCATCGCTATTTCCGAAGTTGACAGGCGCGTCCCTGAATCCGCTGGCAGTTTGGATGACCGCGGTGCGAGAATCGTCGCGCGCAAAGATCGAAGGCCGCGTCGTCCCGGGGGCCGCAGACGCGTTATCAGATGGAGCCGAGAACCTGGCGCGGTTGCCTCGGGTGCGCGGAAGAAGGGGGAGTCGGACGGTATCCGCCTTTCACCGGCTGGCGGCATCGGATATCGAGAAATCCGTACGGCTGACAGGGTCGATCTATTGCGAAACCGGGGCAATCGTTTCCCACACGCAAAGCGTGAATGCCAGCTTCGGTGGCAATCCGAATCAGAGCATCTCATATCGCTTCAGTCAATTCTCATAACCAAAGGTCGCCATAACTGTTATGGAGAGGGCGTTGTATGGGCCTTTATTTTATATAGCGCCGTCCCGATAAGAAAGATCAATCCGACAATGGCAACCACCTTTAAAGAACTGCTGGAGAAAACTGGCGATCTGCCATTCGAAGTCCGCCTGCTTCAGCCCACTATCGGGGCTGAAATTCTGGGGCTGGACCTCTCCTTGCCGCTTACGCCTGAACTGCGCGATGGCATTCGCGCGGCAGTTCTTAAATATAAGGTGGTCTTTTTCCGGGACCAGGTCCTCAACGACGAGCAGCACACCGCGTTCGCGGAGAGTTTTGGCCCGCTCTACACGCCGCCAAGTGCTCGTGGGATCCCAGGCGGTTCGCCGATGTATCAGATAGCAGCCAAGAATAATTCCATCATCAAAAAGCGCGTTCAGCGGGATTATGGTCCCGGAGACAGCTATCACTCGGATACAAGCTGGCGTCTGGTACCGACCTGGGGGGCGATTTTACGAGCCGTCAATCTGCCTCCGGTTGGCGGAGACACGATTTGGGCCGACGGAAATCTTGCTTATGAAGGCCTGCCGGAAGCCATAAAGACGCGGGTCGAGAGCCTCCATGTCACGCATGACTATCGTGAATGGTTGGGTGATGTGGGTCTGGACTATCCAATCGTCGCGCACCCTATCGTGCGGGTGCACCGTGAAACTGGGCAAAAGATTCTCATGGTGAACTTTACCTTGCACCCGCAGATTCTGGGCATCGAGCTCGATGAAAGCCGTGCGCTGCTTGATGAAATCTTGCGTCAGTACAAACGGCCCGAATTCCAGGTGCGATTCGCCTGGGCACCTGGTTCGGTCGCTTTCTGGGACAATCGTGCAGCGGTTCACTATGGTGTGAAAAACTACGGTGATTTCCCCAGACTTCTGGAACGCACGCTCATAGCCGATGAGGCGCAATACGCTGATGTCTAGAGGCTGTGCTTCGGCCCCGTAACTCGGCCTGTTCCGCGGCGTTGCCGCGACGAGACCAGCAAAAAAATAGCAACGAACCGGATCTAGTCGGGCGCCGATCGGGCGACCTGCAGATGCTCAAATTCGCTTTTGTAGAATGGTTACGAAAGCAAAACTCTTCGAAATCTCAGCGTGACGGTAACAAAATTCATTATGCAGTTTGATCGGCGATCTACCTTGGCTTTGCTCGGTGCGGGCATGCTGACGAGCTGCAGGGCCCCAGGCGCGGTGCCGCTGCGCGTGGGTAGCCAGCGCGCCGGAATGAAATCGCTTATGCAAGCCAGCGGCGTGCTTGAGGGCTTGGGCTTTCCACTCGAATGGGCCGATTTCCCTGCGGGGCAGCAGCTCCTCGAAGCACTGGGCGTTGGGGCAGTCGATTTGGGCGGAGTCGGCGATGCGGCCTTCTTGTTCGCCTATGAGGCAGGAAGTCCAATCCGCTCGGTTCGAACGACGCATCATGAGCCGCGGAATGCAGATCTGGCGATCATCGTTCCCAAACTCTCTCCGATTCGCAAGGTCGAGGACATGGTGGGGCGCAAAGTGGCAACCGGGCGGGGCTCCGCTGGCCATTTCTTGTTGCTTCGCGCGCTGCACAATGCCCGCATACCGATAAAGTCGGTCAACATCGTGTTTCTGTCACCAGGAGATGCTAAAGGCGCGTTTGGTTCGGGCGCGGTGGATGCCTGGTCAACGTGGAACCCCTATGCGGCCACCGAGCTGCTCCACAACGACGGGCGGATTATTGCCGATGGCCGGAATTTTTCTGCCGGCTATGGATTTATTGCGGCCCATATCCCGGCGATCCAGGCCAAACGCGCGCAGATCGCCGAATTCCTCAAGCGCTATGTCCAAGCTGAAGCATGGGCCACCAAGAATGTTGCCGCCTTTGCAGATGTCCTGAAGCACGAGACAGGCCTGCCGGCTGATGTCGCATATTATGTCGCGGATCGCACCCGGGTTGCGGTTCGCATAGACGCACGCGTCATCAACGAGCAGCGCGAAGTTCTGAAGACGTTCGAGGACGCGGGTATCGTGAAGGTCAACCGTCCGCTTGAACCGGCGTTTGATACAAGTTTCGACGAGGGTTTGCTTGGCTGACTCAGGCGTCAGACTCGCATTAGCAATCAGGGCGGCAGTGGCCGCGCGCAATCTCCAGGCGGCCCCGCCGCACCACCAATCGACAAAATAGGGGTATTGATGTCCATACGGATGTTTCTGCTGGCGACGACGGCCTTTGTGGCAATCATCGGCCAAGCACAGGCACAAACGCGTGTTACCTCTTCATCCGCAGCGCCGGAGATCGCTTCGGAGCAGGCGGACGCGGAGGCGAACGCGGGGGTGATTGTCGTCACAGGCGTGCGTGGCAACAGCGCGCGCACTGTCGCCAACAGTCCGGTGCCGATTGACGTAATCAGCGCAAAGGAGCTCCAGTCGACGGGGCGTACCGGCCTCAAGGAGATTCTGGGAAATATCATACCCTCGCTAACCATGCCCGCGCTCGGTGGGGGAGGGACCTCGGCCAGCGTCCGTCCGATCTCGATCCGGGGACTGTCGGGCGACTATTTGCTCGTGCTGGTAAATGGCAAGCGCCGCCACACCACCTCGCTCATCAACAATCTCTCCCGTATCTCAGGTGGTTCGACCCCTGTCGATATCGATTTGATCCCCACGAACGCGGTCGGCCGAATTGAGCTGCTGCGCGATGGAGCGGCAGCGCAATATGGCTCCGACGCCATCTCCGGGGTGATCAATCTCATACTCGATTCAGAGCCGGAGGGTGGACAGATCAGTTTCACAGGGGGGCAGCAATATTCGAAGGGGGCCCCGCTGTACCAAACCCAGCTTGGCTTCGGCACTGCGGTTGGAGAAGGCGGTTTCATCCGCGTAGCGCTTGAAGCAAAATATCATGATCGAGCCCGCAGTTCCGCTGAACCGGTTCCATACGTCTACCCGTTGATTGGCGGGCAACCCGATCCGCGTGAGGGCAACGTGGATCACGTCATAGCGGGTGGCTATGCCCGCTCGAACAGAGACGTTGTCGTCAACGGATCCTATAACGCCGAGTTGCCGATCGGTGATAGTACGACTTTGTATAGCTTCTCGACCTATAGCTACAGGAACATCAAGGACGGGCGCGCGGGTATCGTTCCTTCCCCGACGGGTTACAATGGCGTCGCAAACCCGCTCGTCAACGCGGACTTGACCGAAATTTATCCCGATGGCTTCCAAGTTTACCGTCGTATTTCAGAGCATGATTTTCAGGCCACCTTCGGCGTGAAGGGGGAATTGGCCGGCTGGGGATGGGACGTTAGCACGAGCTATGGGCGGGATCGCGCCCGTCTGGGCGGTGAGAACACGCTCAATCCGACGCTCGGGCCGGCAAGTCCTACCAGCTTTTACCTTGGGACCCAGATCCAGACGTTGTGGGTCAACAACCTCGATTTCACCCGCGATTACGATATCGGTTTGGCGAAACCGCTTATCATCTCGGCGGGGTTCGAGCATCGCTGGGAGAAATTTGAGAACCACGCGGGAGAACCCGACAGTTATCGCGATGGCGGCTATCGTACGCTGCGTTATCCCAACCTTGCGCCTTTTTCGCCCGGGTTGGTGGCATTTACCGGTACATCGCCGGCCGACGCAATTTCACTCAGTCGGAACAACGTTGCTGGCTATTTGGATGTTTCGACCAGCCTGACCAGCAGATGGTTCGTAGGCGCTGCCGGGCGCTTTGAGCATTACGACGACAGCGCCGGTAATACCGGAAGCTGGAAAGTCTCGACGCGGTACGAAATCACTTCGCACTTGGCCGTTCGCGGAGGAGCAAATACCGGTTTTCGAGCGCCCTCGTTGGCCCAGCGCGGCATCTCCGCAACGCAAAACAACAGTACGATCGTTGGTAACGAACGTATCCTGACGACATCCAAGTTTTTGCCTGTAAACAGCCCTGCCGCGCTGGCTCTGGGCGCTAGGCCGCTCACGCCCGAAAAGTCGCTGAGTTTCACCGCGGGCGTGACCTATGAGAACGGGCCGCTCCACGTGACGGTGGACGCATATCAAATTCGGGTTGATGACCGCATCGTCAAGACCGAGTTCATCGGGACCGGCGCAGCCGCTGCCGAAATCAAGGCGATCCTCACAGCTGGCGGCATCACGGGCGTTAATAGCGCCCAGTTCTTCATAAACGGCGTTGACACCCGCACTCGCGGCCTCGATGTCGTCGGTGAATACACGATACACACCGAAAATGTCGGTACAATACGATTGGGGGCTGCCTACAGTTACAGTAGGACCAAGCTTCTTAGAATCGCGAGCAACCCCTCGCAGCTGTCATCGCTACCCATTCCGATCGTTTTATTTGGGCGGCAGGCACAAAGCGATATCACGTCCGCTACGCCACGGGATAAAGTTGTCCTTTCAACTGATTGGTCACTCGATCGAGCACATCTGCTTTTGCGCACCACCCGTTTTGGCAGGTATGCGGAAGCCAGCACGGTCGCGAGCGGCGACAGGAGCTTTTCGCCTAAATGGGTCACCGACCTGGAATTGGGTTACGATATGACCGACCGCATCAATCTGGCTGTTGGTGCCAACAACCTGTTCGACGTTTATCCCGAGAAGAATGGTGTCATCGCCTATGATGGCGCCGGAGCCTACGGCTACTTCGCTCCGTTCGGGCTGAGCGGTGGCTTCTACTACGCCCGGGTTTCGTTGAAAATCTGATGGGATGAGGGTCCGGTGCAGGCCGGACCCTCATTTGTGTCAGGCAGCTGCCTCGGCCTGAAATTGGTCGACGGCCGAAAAGATGGCAGGCGCTTCGGTCCTCACAAGCCAGTCGGGGCTCACCTCAACAAAGCGGATCGTTCTGTCCCGATCAATTAGGATTACGGATGGCTGCGGGAGTTCGGCGGTTCCTGTTCCGGTAAACTCGCCCGTCCAACCTGGGACAAGATCTCCCTTGGGGATCTCGTTCTTTGCATAGGTGATACCGATCCGTCTGCCGAGGCGATTGTTGCGATCGCAGACCAGCGTAAAGCCGAGTCCGTGGCGTATCTTGATTTCCCCTAAGCCTCGTTCAGGAAGGTGAGGGCTGATTGCCACGAGTTTGATACCTCGTTTCTCCAGACCGGGTCGGACCTGTCGATCATAGTAAGGAAGCGCTAGGTTACATGCGGGGCAGCCGGCGGAACGGAAAAAGATCAAAAGTGCCGGGCCATCCGCCACGAGCGCGTCAAGACTGATGGAACGGCCGTCAGATTGGGTGAGGTCGAGTGGTTCGAGTATTTCGCCGACCTTTGCAATCTTGGCAGGATCAAAGGCTGCGACGAGGGCCGCGCGGGTGGCGACGTTTTTTGCCAGCTTTTTGGGGTCTAGCGTGCGTACGCGCTCGGCGTGCAGTTTCTCAAACTGGGTCGTCAGACTTTCAGGTGCGGTCATTTCATATCCGTTCACGGCGGGAGCGGAGTCCTCGGCAACGTCACACCGTTGAGAGCGACTTCAAGGGGCGCAATGGGATATTCTAATGACTTCAGGCTGTTCGAACCAATGAGAATTGGCTCGCTTGCTTGACTGATACTCATAGCTGCGACCGAGCATTCCACGGCCTGTTGCAGTGTGTGCTCGCGACAAGCGCGGCTTAGAACCTTGGCTGACCATGACCGCGAACCAGTGGAACGATGCGCCGACCTTCACGACCGGGGCCGGCCAGTTCGTCTCTCGCAACGACGATGGCACGCTCTCCCGGCGCAACGCGGACGGCACCTCGAGCTTTGACGTCTCAAGCGGCATGTCGAACCTCGGCTTCATGCTGCAGTCTTCCCGTGACTACGGGAGCTCGATGCAGAAGGGGCTCACGCAGGGGCACAGCGTCCTCGCTCAGAAGCGGGAGGCTGCCAGCGACGCCTCCAGCGCCACCTACAGCGAAGGGGCCGCCTATTCGAAACCGCGCAGAAGTCGCGGTCGTTTGGCCGGGACGACGGGGGAAGTTCTCGTCGTCGATCTCGCAGATGCAGAACTTAGAAAGCACTTGGTCGGAGACACTGCAATCTCAGTTTGGCTTCACGAAGGAAGCGGCAGACCGAACCGCGCGAGAAGCGATGAGGACGGGCGGCGCCGAATTGAAGTTTGGCGTCGGGCGGGCCTTGGCGCAATGTAATTTCTATTTGAAGTGCGAAAGTCGATTGGCGGGGTAGCACTTTGCCGAGGGTGGGGCTCGCCCCACCCTCGGCGGCAAATTCATCCGGCTTTGACGACCTCCTCTTTCAGGACCTCCAGAAGCGGTTTGTAGCCAAGGCATTTCCGCGGTGTGCGATTGAGGCGGTCAGCGACAGATTGTAGATGGTCATCTGGGATCACTGCCAAGTCGGTATCGAGAGGCAGGAATCGCCGTAGGCGGCCATTGCCGTTCTGCTAGGGCGCCGACGGCTTGCAGAAATAGGCGTCTACACCAAGGGTGGTCTTGAGTGTTCGGAAGCCTGCGAACTCGGTGCCACGATCGAATGTAATCGTCCGTCTGAGTGCCGGGGGAAGGGGGCGCAGGCAGCGTTCGATGCCCGCCATCACGCCGGTCGCGTGCCGGCTCGGATTGCGGATGAGTACGATATAGCGGCTGCGCCGCTCGACCAGTGAGGTCAGGTTCGCCTTGCCGAATTCTTTGCGAAACCCGACCAGGTCGCCCTCCCGGTGCCCAAAACTGGCCCGCGAGCCGATGTCCACGGGGCGTTCGGCAATGGTGTTGGCGAGCGGTATGTTGAGCCCACGGGGCTTGCGCGCATAACGCCGACGGCGATTTTTGCGCGCTCTTGGCAAGAGCTGCCAGAGGTCCTGCCGACGACCTTCGGGACTGTAAACATACTGGTAGATCGTCTTGTGACAAACCTTAGGGTCAACGCCAGCGATCCGGGCATGGCCGGCTATCTGCTCAGGTGACCACGCCAGGCGCAAGCCTTCAGCAATGCTGGTGGCCAGCGCCGCATTGCGCGCGATCTTGCTACCGCGCATTCGCCGGGATCGGGCTATGCGATGTGCTACGCGCGGAAAATAGCCGCGGAACCAAGCATCGTTATCGTAAAAGACGTTGCGCTGCAGCTCACGGTAAATGGTCCACACATGCCGTCCAACCTGCATGGCGATGTCGCGAATGAGTCTTCGCGAGTCCCGCAGACGAAAGATCAACTCACGTTCGTCGAGATCAAGCTGATGGTATCCACGTGGCATCCGGTGTTCTTTCGAGAGGGGCTGTCAAAGTCCCAGAAATCCTCGAAATTCGCACTTCCAATTAGAATCCACCCATGCCTGTCATGCTGAACCGATAATATATCTTATGTTAAATCAACGACTTACGCGTCCCGGTAGAATGCGCTGCGACACTACTTTCACACCGATGAGTCCGTGACAACTTCGGGCACGCCAGGGCATGTATCCAGGTCTCGCGCGAACAGATATTCATTGCAGTGGTCATACGTTGCCCGCTCACTCACGCCGTCAACGAGGATGCGTTATCAACCGCGTAGGTTTTGAGAGGCCGCGGTGTGCGACCCGTCAAGATCATAACATCGTCGGTCACTGCACTGGTCCACCCTTCGCGAACGGGATGGAAAATCGACGCTAGTAAGCTGGCGTTATCGCCCGGAACACCAACCGACTTCAGCCTTGCGATGAACGTCTGTTCCGACGTCGCGGTATAACGTATGGGTTTGCCGATCACATCCGAAAGGATTGCCGCTGCCTCCGCATAGGTAAGTGCTTCAGGACCGTTTAGGTTGAACGCTTTACCGTCAAAGGCTGTTGACGTCAGCGCCATGATGGCACTGTCCGCGATATCCCGTGCGTCTATGAAGCTTGACTTGGCTTCGCCGGCAGGCAGCGCGATGTTACCCAGGTCGAGGTCTGCCTTCCAAAAACTGTGAAAATTGTCGGAAAACCAATTGGGGCGCAAAATTACGAATGGCGATCCGGATTTTTCGATTGCTATTTCGACCCGGCGATAGGGGATGCTGTCATCGGCATCGGCGCCAATCACGCTCTGGAAGACCACCTTGGCTTGGCGCTTCGCGGCTTCGGCGACAATTGGCAACAGCGCTTCCTGCACACCCATATAGCCAGATGGTATCAACACATACGCACGATCAACGTCGTCGAACGCCGACGAGATCATCTCTGGGCTGTCGAAGTCGAAAGCGACGCCTTCCGCATCGCCGACTGGTTTCCCGCCGCGCGAGGCTGCCTTAACTCCTTCGCCGCGGGCAAGCAGCCCGGCAACCACGGGCCGACCAATAGTACCCGTAGCGCCCAGAACCAATATTTTCTTCGACATGTTGATCTCCAAGAGAAAATAAAATGACGGACCGTGCCGTCAAATCTCGTTCGTTTCCAACAGCCCTTCGGCCGCCAATGCGGCCCGGACCGCCGGCCGCGCTTGGATCCGATCCATCAGTGCCCCCAGCGCGGGCAGAGCGTCGAGCTTGATGCCAAAGTGGGCCGCCCAGCGAGTGACGACGAATAGATACAGATCGGCGACGGTGAGGCAGTCCCCAAGCAGATAGGCGCCCGTTTTCGCCAAAACTCCTTCCAAATAGGTCAGTCGCTTGATGACCTGAGCTTCCGCTTCAGCGCGATCGGCCTCATCAGCTAAAAGAAACAGGGGGTTGTACGATTTGTGATATTCCGACGCCAGATAGTTAAGGATCTCCTGCAAACGAGTGCGGTCGAGCGTTCCATATGGCGGGACGAGCGCGGGAGCGTAACGATCGCCGATATATTGCAGTACCGCCGCACCTTCGGTAAGTATGCCGCCCTCGGTAAGTTCGAGAGCAGGAACCGCGCCCTTGGGATTAACGGCGTGGAAATCCGTCCCGTCTTCCAGCTTATTCTGCCACACCTTGACCAGGTCAGGCGCGATATTTCCCTCAAGCAACGCGATATGCGAGGCGAGAGAGCAAGATCCTGGTGAATAATAGAGTTTCATTGAATGCGTCTTCCGGCTGACGACTGCTTTGCCTTTGAGATTAAGGAAGCGAAATGCCTGGCACTTTGGAGCATAAAATGCTGTTTCAAAGACTTTTGCCGCGGACTGTGCGGATCGCTATTAATGAGGCAACGATCGAGACTATCGCGGCCACTGCGAATGCAGTACTAAGTCCGGCCGTGAATTTACTTGGTACCGCGCTAACCGCATAAACCGCGGTGATGACAGCAAGCCCTAGAGCGCCACCGACCTGCTGGTCCATCTGGAGAAGCCCCGAAGCGGCCCCGGCGTGCTCGTCAGACACGCCTTCCATAATGGCCACAGTGCCAGGTGCAAAGACAAGCGCTACGCCGATGGCGTGCAGGACGAGCGGTATAAGCACGGCAGGGAAGTAGGTGCTGTCGCTATCCAGCATCGCAAAACCGATGAAGCTCGCGGCGACAAGGACACCGCCTGCCGCGAGAAGCGCGCGTGGCCCGAATTTCACGATGAAACGGGGCATGGTGGGCGAAATCGTAAATATTGTGACGGACAACGGCAGATACGCGAGACCGGCCACAAGCGGCGGGAAACCCAAAACCTGCTGCAGATACTGCACCATCAGAAAAAGCATCGAGAAGTGCATGCCGACAATCATTGCCATTACGGCCAGCCCTCCGAGCCGGGGCCCGCTATGCAGCAGTGACAAATCGAGCAAAGGTTGAGTGGCTGATTTCTCGATCCGGAAGAATGACACGAGGAGAATTGCGGAAAAGACAAAGGACAGCACCGTCGTTATCGCGATCCATCCATGCTCGGCGGCGCTGATAAAGGCGTAAACGAGTGCTACTGATCCAAATGTCGCCGTCAACGCGCCCGCAACGTCGAGCCGCGCTGGCTTTGGTTCCGTTTCCTTTACGAGACGTCCGATCAGGAAGAAAATGACCGTTCCGATCGGGACGTTGATCAGCAGAGACCAGCGCCAGGAAAATAAATCGGTCAAGGCTCCGCCAAGAATGAGCCCGACGGACGCCCCCACCGAGGAAATAGAGATAAAGAGCGACAACCCCCGGTTTCGCTCCGCTTCATCCCGTGCCATCGTTGTGATCAAGGCCAGAACGCTCGGCCCGGCCAGCGCCGCACCCACGCCTTGCAGAACACGAGCAATAACGAGCCAAAACGGCGTGCCCGATACACCACCGAGCAGCGAGGCCGCAACGAAGATGGCTATGCCGATCTTAAAGGTCTTAACTTGGCCATAGATGTCGCCGAGCCGGCCACCAAGCAGTAGAAGGCCACCGAACGCCAATGCAAAGGCGTTTGGCACCCACGAGAGCCCGGCTGGCGTAAAACCAAGTTCTGTTTGGATCTTAGGCAGGGCCACTAGCACGATCAGAAAATCCATAGTCAGCATAAGCTGGGCTGTCAGGATCGTCGCGAGCGCTATTGTCGGCCGGAGAGGTGAAGAGATCGAGGACATTTGCTTTCCTTCGCTGGCCGCCATCTCACGCCGCCCTTTTTAGAAGATTATTTAGAAAGCTTGGGCCAAGCTATGCTCAGCCAGCGATCGTGAGGCCGGGAAAGCGCCGTCGATAACGAGTCTGTCGGTGAGCTAGAGGTAACGCTGCCCACAACACTGATGAGCCGGAGACACCTTTAGCCTGGCCAATCCGCCCGATAATGGTGCGGCCCCTGAAATCGACGCATCTAGGCCGGGAAAGCGGCAAGCTTCTCCTGATGCCGGTCGATCGCATGTTCGCCCCCTTCCGGAGGTGCGCTCTTGTTTGCCGGCAGGCCGGCTGCACGTGTAGCGCCGACAAACACGGCGACCTTATCCGACAATGACATTACCAGGCTCCTTGAAAGCCATATCGAGATAGTGACTGCTACATATGAATCAACCTCAGCGTCAACAAAAATGTAGTGACCGCTAAATTTGGAAACACTGTTCCTTGGGGTTGGCATTACTGCTGGCGCGGGCGTACGCTGCATGAATCAGCATCTTGGCACAGACCTTTGGAGTGGGTTGCAGTGCCTCGAATGCCGCCCGAGGGACAAGCCACTCACTGTTCGTGTACCTTTTAAGTCACCACGTGAACAGCATGCTGCCAATCACACGCGAGCACACGTCGCCATCCACATCTACGATGCGCGGAGCGGCTTGGCCCGGGCAAGCCATCGAGCTACGGACTGGCGATGGAGCGAAGCAATCAGGATGGCCGCTGGACGGGCAGGCAGGGCGAGAAGACATTCGACCTCCAATGCTCGCTTCAACACATCACATGCAATCGCGCGAATGAAGACGATAACGGTTGGGACTTTTTCATCCAGTTCCCCGACAGACTGTCCACGCCATTTCTTGCCGACGAAACGTCGTCGGCGCTATGCGCTCTGGTTCAAGTCAAAACAACAAAGGGTCCGATAAAGAACTGGTCGATTTCGCTTCAAAACGCACTCAACCTCGTCAGGTCGCCGCTTCCCGTTTTTATCGTCGTATACGCGATAGACGCCGACAACGAAAGCAAAGCATTTGGAATACATCTCTGGAATGCCGAGATTGCCCGGGTCCTGTTCGCCGTTCGGCAGGCTGAAGTCGAAGGCAGTACACGCCTTAATCACCGGTCGATCACCTTTCCGTTTGGCGAAACCAACCAGCGGTCGGATGTCCTGGGATGGATTCGCAGTGAAATCGAGGCGGCCGGCAACGACTACGCATCGCAGAAGGTCCGCCTCAGAGAAACCATCGGCTACGAGCCCGCGCGTGATGTTATTCGGCTCGACGCCCGTGATTTGACTGAAGAACGGTTCTTAGATCTACAACTTGGTCTCGTCGACGGCATCGACGCCGATCTGGTCACAATTACCAGCAGGCGATTTGGCATCGAGGCTCGTCGGCCTCGGCTCTCGTTCGAAGGGGTCCGGTTTAGGTTTGTTTCTGTGCCGACGCGGGGTCGTTTGCGATTGCAGGCATCAGATGGGGACACTTTCTTCGTTCCCGCAGAGATTTTCTACGCCGAATCTGGCAGTTCGCGCCGCCATAAGGTGCGAGTGCTAGCCGGTTGCCTTGAATTGGTTTGCGATGACAAAGGGCGAATCGTTGTGGACGCTCACCTTCCCTACGACAAGATCGTGCCACTGGACGACATCGAGGCATTTGGGTTTCTGCAAAGCCAAGGGGATCGCAAAAATGTCTACCTCCAGCTAGATACGCTCGCCGGCCCCACCGATCTTGGCCTGCTCCGTGTCTACTCGACCGCCACAGATCGGATTTCTTGGGCCCAGATGCGATACAACATCGCTGCGCTGAGAGCGATTGCCGCCTACGCTGGCACCCTTGTTATAGAGACGAGCGTGGGAGCCTTAGCTCGCGTGCTTGGGCCTCTGATTGCCCTCGACGCTCTTACATGTCGGAGAAGTATGACCATCGAAATAATGCCATTCGTCGACGGAGATACGGCTTATTCCGAGCACCTCGCGTACGGCTCCGTGCTCATCGATGGCCATGTCATCGGCGCCGTCGCACGACGGCCGATTTTAAGCGACCAATCCGCAGGCGCCAAGCGAAGCATCTATCTTGGTCCTGCCAAAATCATCGCTGCGATCCATGGCGGGGATGCCACGCAGCTGCGGCGGGCCTATATGGAAGAACTCGACCGTCTTTCCGAGCACCACACGGTTTTCGCTACCGGGGATATGATGAACGTCCTCAGCGGATCTGCAAAGGGTTTTCCCCTTATCATCGACGAGCCACGCAACAGGGGAGAAATTTTAGACCCAGCAGAACGGCAAGGCATAGCCGAATAATTAGGCCCTACGGTGACAGCAGAGCGCCGCCAAGGTGCGGGCAAGGACTTGTGCTGTCAACGGCGGCGCAAAAGTCGGCCACGGGGCGGAGTAAAACCAGGCCAGTGTGGCGCACGCCCGGGGGAGTGGCGTGAGGGCGTAGCCCGAGGGCCACTCCCCCGGGCGTTGGCTCGATTTTCAGGGGTTGGTTTTGGACTTGCGGGCGCGGCTATGGGCGAGGCGGTAGCTTTCGCCATTCATCTCCAGGATGCTGCCGTGATGGGTCAGCCGGTCGAGGAGCGCGCCGGTGAGACGTTCGGATCCGAAGGTCTCGGTCCATTCGTCAAAGGGCAGGTTGCTGGTGATGAAAGTCGAGCCGCGTTCGTAGCGCTGTGAGATCAGCTCGAACAGCAATTCGGCCCCGGTCTTGGAGAGCGGCACGAAGCCCAGTTCGTCGATGATGAGCAGCTTGTATCCAGCCATCTGTTTCTGGAAGCGCAGGAGGCGTCGCTCGTCCCGGGCCTCCATCATCTCGCTGACCAACGCGGCGGCGGTGGTGAAGCCGACGGACAGCCCTTTCTGGCATGCCGCCAATCCGAGCCCAATAGCGATATGCGTTTTGCCCGTGCCCGATGGACCCAGAGCGATGGCGTTCTCGCGGCGCTCGATCCATTCGCATCGCGCCATCTCGAGCACCTGCATTTTGTTGAGCCTGGGGATGGCGGTGAAGTCGAAGCTGTCGAGGCTTTTGACGGCGGGGAAGCGCGCCGCCTTGATGCGCCGCTCCACCATGCGACGCTCCCTGTCGATCATCTCCATCTCGATGAGCCGGGCGAGGAAGCGGATATGGTCGACGCCTTCGGCGGCGCATTGCCGGGCCAGTTTCTGATGCTCACGAAGGCAGGTGGGCAGCTTGAGCGCCTTGAGATGGTGGGCGAGCAGGATCTCGGGGGCCTGACTGCTCATGCGGCCTTCTGCCCATCGGAGAGCAAGCTCATGTAGGCTCTGGCAAAGGTCTTCTCGACTTTGGTGCGTGGGAGGAAGGGATAGACGTCTAGGTCCAGCCTGGGCGGCACGCGTTCGACCCGGCACAGGACGAGATGCTTGACGGCATCGAAGCCGACGGCGCCCAGGTCGATAGCCTGCTCCACCGCCGCCTGGAGATCGGCGATATCGAAGCTCTCCAGCAAGCGCAGCACCTGCACATACTCGCGCTTGCCATGCTTGTGCATGCGCGCTTCCATCAGGCGTTGCAGTGTCGCGAACGCCTCGGGCAGTTCCCATCCCTGCAGCGGCGCCGCCTGGTCCAGCGCATTGATCTTCTGTTCGATCAGCGGGAGATAATGAAGCGGATCGAAGATGACCTCGTCCCGCCGCCAGCAACGAGGATGCCGGGCGATGACCTCGCTGCGGCAGCCGATCACCACCTCATCGACATAACCCCGGACCCAGACTTCCTGATGACCCCAGGCTACCGGCACCGAATAGTCGTTGGTCTTGTAACGCACCAGGGACTGCGACGAGACACGTCCGCTGGTCTGGTCACAAGCCTCGAAGGGCGAGGCTGGCAGCGGCTGCATCGCGGCAAGATCGCGCTGAAGTCGCTCGCCGATCGTCTCGCTCTCCCCCCGCAACTTGTCGTCCTGACGTTTGCGGCACTGCTCCTCGAGCCACAGGTTGAACGCCTCCCAGGTCGGGAACTGCGGGATCGGCACCATGAAGTTACGCCGGCAATAGCCCACCAGCCCTTCCACATTGCCCTTCTCGTTCCCCTTGCCCGGGCGTGCGTAGCGATCGCGGATCACGTAATGCGACAGGAAAGCGCTGAATAGCGATGCGCGCTGCCTCGTGCCGTCGGGCAGGATCTTCGCCACCAGGCAGCGATCGTTATCGTAGACGATCGAACGGGGCACCCCGCCAAAAAAGGCGAAGGCATGGATGTGACCGTCGACCCAGGCTTCGGCCACCGCAGCCGGGTAAGCACGGACATAGCACCCGTCACTGTGCGGCAGATCGAGCACGAAGAAGTGCGCTTTCTGCGTGACCCCGCCGATCTCCACCAGCGCTTCCCCAGAATCAGCCTGCGCATCGCCCGCCGGGTGGGCCAGCGGCACGAACATCTCCCGGCTACGCTGCTCGCGCTCCCGGACGTAATCCTTGATGATCGTATAGCCGCCGGTGAACCCATGCTCCTGGCGCA
>Ga0247734_1001192_pt1 | contig 20183 bp, 18 predicted proteins | sample UWRJL103311B2_FD_180933 | JGI IMG/M metagenome (GOLD analysis project Ga0247734, IMG submission 180933) | Plant litter microbial communities from Arlington Agricultural Research Station in Wisconsin, United States - UWRJ-L103-311B-2 | ecosystem: Environmental > Terrestrial > Plant litter >... | reverse complement strand
CAAAAAGCCACTCTTTCCTGGGAAGTAGAGTTTCTTGGTTTGTCACCTTGCCATAGCCACTTACATCTCGATCGCATTCCCAGAACAACAAAAGAAAACTCAAAATTGGCAGATACACATATACACATACATATACATACACACACACACATATATATATACGTTCTGACGTATGCATAGATTTAGAATGCCAAAAAGAATGCGTGCGCACGTATCCAGCAGTCCTACTACGAGACTTGTTTCCTTCATGCCGATTCCAACCATCCATCGTTTTTCCTTGAGCAGCATGATTCACTCGGGGAAAGAAATGATAGGCTTTGCACAACACACCCCCAAAACGAGTTTGATCCTCCTCCTTTCCCAGATACCTACAACCGAAAGCACCTTTTCCTCTCCGTCGGCAATTATTCATAATAATCAGCCCTTCCAGTTATTGAGTTCCCAAAAAGGCACACCCCACAAAAGTGAAATCGTAGATCTAGTGAAGGGAAAAGCTGTTGTTAGGGGTGACGAGAAACGTAGATTCATATGAGGAACGCGCATACATACATACATACATACATACATACATACCTCTGTTACAGTACATACATACCTCTGTTACAGTACATACCAACGTTATCCCCTTGGTGGTAGGTAGAGTAGCATCCGGAGCGGCACATAAATTAAAAACAAGAACCCTAACCTGGGAATGCGACTTCAACATTCATTACCTGTTTAAAATCTCCGAATGGCAAGGAAAACGTAACAGTACTTCCGAGTTTCCAAGATCTTTCTCTTTTTTTTGTTCTTTCCTTTCATCGACATAGGATGTGCAAGGCTAGCTTCCGTTTCTGGTCGACGAACGACCTTTTTTGCAAAGTAAGGGAGAAAGATACACCAAAAACTGCAGGGCAGAGTTTTCCATCACGCATCGGATAATACCCCCTACCTCCCCCCTTCCCCCCTCACTAATAAAGCGCCACTGGGAAAGAAGCGATTCCTCCGAACTATCGCGCGTATGATAATGAATGTATAGTCAGGACAAGGCCAGGACCAAGTATAGAGTGCATGTGCAAATGCAAGTTGAAGTGTAAGTGCAAGTGCAAGCGCAAGTGCATGGCCAGCTCGCTTACACCGTTTTCTCGGGGGGAGCAATCGTACAGTATTGTGGAGATAAATCTTGCGGTAAGACAAAGATTTATATCATTGTGGTTCGATTGGATCGCAAATCCAAGCCTGAGGGATGTTTTGTGGTTCTTGACTCCGGACGATCTGTAGATCTTGTCAGACTTGAGCCACACATGTCACACAGGGGGGAGGGTTTGTCAACCTTTTTGTTGTTCTTTGCCCGTTTGTGTGGCGTGTCGTCCGTTCCCACGCAGTGTGTGCGTGTTTTGTTACGCCGCCAGTTTTCAACTCTCACGTTTTACTGGTAAACCTATTCCCCCCTCCCCCCAAGGATGAAAATAAGGTGGAGACCAAAGTTTACTGGCGATAGAGATTGACTTTCAGATCCACGATACGGCAGCCGTGATCCGCGGGTTCCGAAAGGGTAAACCCTTAATGTATTTATTTATTTCCGTGTGGCCTTTTCTAGGGGTGTTCTGGGGTCTGATGGGTTTCTAGGGTCTGATAGGGGCGTGTCGTGGGCTTTTACTTTGCATTTTCTTGATTTCATCGACGGGACGGGATGGATATATATATATATCTATACAGATGTGAATAAACACTTAATTTGACTTACTCTAAAGTGAGGGAAAATAGAGTGCAGGGAGGGAGGAAAGGAAGGAAGGGGAGAGATGAATAGGTGAAACTAGGGAGATGATAATATAATAAATAAGTGATGGCCATTTATTATCATTTATTTAGTAAGCTGCTGGAGCAATGACAATAGTAGTTAGGTGAGGGAATAATAAACTAAGAGAAGAAGTGCGGGAAGAGAGTGTGAGGTGAGTATAGTACGAGAGATGTACCGAAAGGAGTGAATATGGAACCGTAGTTATTATTAGTTACGTAGTTACTTAGTTAGTCACCCAGGTACCTAGTGAGTTAGATCATCATTTAGCTGGATGATTAGATGATTAATTAACTAATTGATTGGTTGATTAGTTTCATTGATTCGTTACTGTCGTAGTGGGTGTGGATGTACAGTACAGTAGTAGTGAATCTAATCTACAGGAGTTAGTCGTATTCTACTTATTTCTCCTCGCAGCGACGCATGCTCGGCACACACACACACATGCACAGCCGCCTGCTTTCCTCGCTCTCATTCGTATTCATCTCCTCTAATCAAACATCTCCAAACCTTCAATACTTTACATTACTCAGACCTTCTGGATTGATTGATTGATTGATTGATTGATTGATTATAACTTGCAATTGATTCCACCCATCAATCCCATGCTACTATTTGTTTGGTGCTGTTCTACTATTCCACCATCTATCTATCTATCTACGTTACATTGTCTGGTCCACCAGTTCCTTCTACTTACTATACCTCCACCACCCGAACTTGAACCAAATATATCCATCCATCCATCCATCCATCCCTTTGTTAGTGTGCAGCAACAGCAAGTGCAAGCGACGGATGAGTTGGTTCGACGAGAAACCAAACGCACCACGCTCTGGACATCACCAACCATCATCATCCCGGGTCACACTCATACAATCACACTCAAGATACTCACACTCAAGACACTCACACTCAAGACACTCACACTCAACTCTCAACACTCAACTCTCAACTCTCTCACATCACAAAATCCAAAAGCCACAAACCATACCCAAATATTCCCAGAACCGCCGATAAGATCCACATCCACATCCACCGCCACCACCACCACCACTTATCGTATCGGGGATCATCTCTTCCCGTCCCCTGGCAAAGCAACCACGTCATAATTCCCCCCCAAATCCCAGCAATCCGCAACAGGAACAGCACCAACCACACCACCTCCACATACCACCCATACACACCATACACAACCATACAACAACCATACACAACCATACAACCATCATCCATCCATCCTATACTATACTATACGAAGTATATTATAAGTTTTACACTATCCTGGAACTCCTCCACCACTACCACCACCATGGCTGGTCGATCCTTCAAGCCTGCTGCTAGCTATCTTGCCAGCACCGCCCAATCCCCAAAACTCAAGCCTGCCCGCCCTTCCTATGCGCGCACCGCATCCAATTCATCGGCGCATTCAACCCATTCAACCCATTCCGACGATAGCTTCATCTTCTCCCTCAAGGCATTAACCACCACCACCACCACCAACCCCGCGGATGAACACGGCGGATATTTGAGTGACGGCGCCAGCCCACGTTCCCATACTCCCGGTAGGTTTGCTGCGGCTGCACGACGACGGGAATGGCGTCCTACCCCGCCATCCCGTCAACCTCCTTCTGCAGGCATGGGGCCTTTTTTTCATTTAATAACGAGTAATGCAGGTAACACCACCCACACATCGCTGGACGATTATCCTCCAAGGAAGCAAAGCCTGCCCATTCCCATCGAAGCTGCTGCTGCTGCTGCTGCGTCCGCAAGAGATCGGCCGGCTTATACGCCGTTGTCTGCCAGAGGAGATCTACCTGGGTAAGGTTATACTCGTCCCGTTCTCTATAAAATGACTTCAGTGCAGTCTGCGCCAGTTGAATAGAGTCATCTTCATTTGAGATGATACCACACGAAGAATACTAACACGCCAGCAGAGGATACTTCCCCAATCACGCACCACCCCTCATCAAGCCCTACCGCGCAAACCAACCCTTCTCCCAATCCTACCACCACCAGCAATATCCTGCTGCTGCCAAATCTCGAACCACCCATCAATCCAACCTCTCCTATTCCTCACGATCAAGCAGCGCTTCCCCCGAAACCGAAGAAGCCTCCATGTCCGATACAACACCGCGAGTAAACCCACCGCCAACAGCAACATCCGTCATGCGCGAGATGAACATGAAGCACCTCATGCAGCCAAAGGGTAAGTACCATCCCAGCAACTACCAGCTATCACCCGCAACACCAACCGCCCACAACCCCACAATCGGCGTAACCACCGTTCCGGCACAAATGGACATGAACAAGCTCTACATCCCCACAAAGCACAACAAAGCAAAGCGTGAACAAAACACCGGCCATGAGCGCAAACCCAGCGACGTCAAGAGACAACTCCACCAATACCAGCGTGATATGATCGTTGCGGCCAGAATGACACAAGCTGCAGGAGGAGGTCCATCGCCGAAACCAAAGAGCCCACAATTGCTACCGCTTGGGAGCCCCGGCCCGATTACACCGTTCGAGCTGGAGGAAGAGCAGGGGGGCTATATATTTGCGAGAGGACCAAGAGACATCGGAGGTGAGGTTGAAGCTGCAAGAGAAAACGACCGCAGAGCGGAGAACCGTGACCTCGATGGCTTCTGAGCAAAGTGAACGAACCCGCGGAGTCGCTTGTTGAATTTCTTCATTGCGATATCCATCTGCATGCGTCGCGATGTTTCGTACGACGGCAGAGATATCCACCTACAGCACACATGACAGGCAGGCAGACATGACCAAACCAAACCCCCCATCACATGGACCGAATTTCTATACTACAACTACATCTCTTACTATGATCCTTACTATGATCCTCATCACGAATTACACGCCAGATTGCATGAATTGAACTTTCTACACCAAGTGCTGGTTGTGGATCTGGAGGCTGGGAATTATTCAGGTGTTACTTTTTTTTCTTTCTTTTCTACGTTTATATTCCCCCGGTCTGATTGATACGATTTCACAAAGGGGTGTTCAGGGAACGGGATGCATTATCGGATAGACAAAATAGCATTGCATATGTTATTTTAATTCATTGAACTTGAGTGAGTGATGGATTTAATGATTACTTAATCGTCTGAATATGGAGATCGTTATTGGGGACAAGTACAAACATAAGATGAATGCAGTGTGAAGAAGTTCTTAACTCGATCCTAATCAATCATAATATTTGAACCATGCCCACTAAGTGCGGTACCACAGCTCAATCTACAGAACATCCCAACCCAAAGCCTTCCTTTCCTAGTCAAGACAAAGGCTAAGGGTTATGTACCATAGCATCTGAAGTCCCGTCCGACCGTTTTCTAACAATACATTATCAACAGATAACAATATTCGAACATGACCAAACGCGCCGGCAGCTAGCAAATGGAGGAAAAGATTTAATAGCACATGTGGCACCGACTCAAGATATTGGAATTGTCTATCCTGATCTGCAGAGCTGCAGCGATTTGAATTTCAGACATGTACGGTTATACTATTTGAAGCTGACAAATGGGATTAGAAGGGTATATATATATATAGATAGGTATAGATGGGGCACAGATAAGTATGCTATAAGGATTCTGTGGCTTTGCGGGAGAAAAGAGACTGGTGAGGATGATGACTTCTTATATATATATATATACATGCCTTTTTTTAACCATGAATGGAAAGATCAATAAAAGAAATATTAGAAGAAAAAAGGTAGGGCGGGGAGGGATATAGAGAGGTAAAATACTAAAATAAATTAAAAATTAAAAAAGAATTGACTTGAAAATTAGGAAATTGAGAAGGGGAAAAGATTCAAAGAGCTGGGGTACTAGGTATATGTCTCTTAGTGGAGAGGAGGCGTGAAAAGAAGAGGCAGGTAGAAAGAAAGAAAGAAAGAAAGAAAGAATGCTGTGTATTTGAAGTCGAGATACAGGTTTACCTAGCATGGCTGAATGTGTGGTATTTCAAGAGAAGTTTACTGCTTGTGACTCTGTGTGAGACTGCTATGTTGTTGTTGTTAGTTATGTTTAGTATAGGTATATGTATATATATGTTTACTGGGATACTGGGATATTGTGATACTTAGTAAACTGTAGGGGAAGCTGATGCGGGTTCTTGAATAAGCTAGGCTAAGTACTGTACACTTTCTAGATGGAATAGAGTAAGCCTTGTATGTGAAATAGAGCAATGCGTTGGGCAAAAAGCGTGGAAGTGCTAATCAAACCTTGACGAGAACATTGAAGGGATCTAATATAGGGTTTAAAAGAATTTAGAAGATAGTTTGTTGCGCCAGATATTACTCCCAACTGTCTATATTTGGGCTGTTGCTCTTTGCTTAAGCTGGTCTGCTACTAAATAAACCCTTTCGTCCAGGGGATGGAACCCCATTCGGACGGATTCTTCCATTTTAAAGACATTGATCCACTTCTGCATTGCAATACTAAAGCAAATAAACTTCTCAGTAAACATAAAGCACACCTGCAGAGAGAAAAAGTTACCAGGTAAAAAGAAGCTGGAATACTTCCCTCTGATCAAGCAGCTTTAATGGTGATATCCTAGCCTCAAAATGTGCAACTTTCTTCGGCTGATGTAGATCTTTGACTTGATCAGGGCTGTTAGGTTGAGTTGCTAGCCTAAGTTCCTTCCCCAAAGCGGTGGACTGTTTCATGTCTAAACAAGCCGGCATAGATAGTAGACGACAGGAAATTGATATTACTTTTTAACTGACAACGTGATATATATATACTCGATTCATTATGCGATTTCGTGGTGCACTTCTCCAAACCTACGGCACGTAAATTTGTAGATTTCACTTCGATGCTAGCGTGAAGAAGTCCTTGTACAGTACAAAGATATAAAATAGTCTTCATAAGTTGCAGAGTAACGTAATACTAAGCCATTTGCCCTAGTCATAGACTTGGGCTAGCAGCTAACTAAAACCAGTCGGGCACGATATTCATAAAGTAGCACGTACATCCATGAAGTTCCTTGGAAAAAGGACCGCGTATAAGAGAAATAGAATGAAAAGAATATAAATATAAAGAAAAGTTCAATGATAGTTAGAGTGCTACATCAAGGCGTTGAGTAGCCATAATGAAAATCAGGTCTTGTTTTTCCAATATCCAGCTCTTCAAGAAACAGTATACGAGCTTCCTGCTTCCTCGTTGAAACCCCTGGCTTACATAGGTTTTCCATAAGCCTCAAGCTTGGATTGAAGTTAAGAAGAATAAAGTCTGGATTAGCTAGGCCTTGTCAATATATGTAAGATCTAATAGTGGATATATCAGCAAGGCACACATCTAAAACTTTGCTAGTACTGAGTTGTGCGTACCAAAGAATTGAGGTGCCGCCTCGGCCTCTGGCTCTGCCTTGGCGTCTCTTTTGTCAATATATGTGAGATCTAGTTGGTAATGTGTGAGTGAAAATCATACATAAGGGGCTCTTCGGTGCTGAGTTACCAAAAACCTGAGGTGCTGCTTCGGCTTCAGCCTCTGCTTCTCGTTTGTCGATATATGTAAGATCTAACCATCAAGAATCAGCAAATGTTGCTATGGTATTGAGGCTTTATCTTACCAAAAGACTGTGCTTCGCGATCGACAGATTTTACAGCTTCTGCCTCGGCAACTCGCTTGTCAATATATGTCAGGTCTGATGAATCGCAGCTATCAGCTGGTGCCACAAATATCTCCATAAATATTTACCAAAGAACAGTGCCTCACGGGCAACGGCAACGTTCTCAGCCGCCTTAGGAGTAAAAGGTGCGGCAGCAGCCAGTCCAACAGAGAGGCCGAGTACAGAGGTTAAGGTGACGAACTTCATGATGGAGGTAAGAAAACTGTTGGTAAAGCAGTAGGAATGGTAGAAAAGCTAGACAGGACTAGACAGAATGGATACAATCAGTGCTCAGTTCTAAATACCATGCATATATACTTCGTGATACTATGATCACCTGCATGCCAGTTGCCCAGCCACGTTGACACTTAAAACGTTACGCCTCCTTCCTGCGTTCACCATCTCGTAAGTTAGTGAGACAGGGAATGCGAGGCGTTCTCGTTACTGGTCAACTACTGGCTTTTGTATCACAAAGAAAAGGCGTCGATACCTTATGCTTAATAACGATTGAGATACACGGTGCAACATGCTCGTAAATCTCACCCACCAAACGCTAAAACTCTTGTGACATTCCTATCTCGTTGGCCAAGAAGTCATTGTGGTACATCAATGGGAAACATCGGCTATCTAACCCCATTCCCCATAGGCTATCTACCCCATTCACAACGAGAGATGCAAGAAGGGGAAACTTGAGCTCTTGGTTCTGACACAGAATTACGGCATCCCTCTCTGCCGGCAACTTCTACCACTAAGGACAGTTACTTTCCTTGTGCTTGTTCTCTACCCGTTGAAATACTTGACTTTGAGAGATATCAGTTCCAGAACTAAAGCAATTGAAGTTGATCGGAATGGAGTTGCAATCTGCAACTAGCGAAATCTGGAAGAACGAAGGTTTTTCAGAATCCTACGATGGCGAAGATTTAAGGAATTCTCTCCTGTGGACTGCTCATGATAATACACATCGTGGCCCCTCCAGATACCACTATTCGAAGAGTATCCCTTCTCTCCGTTTATATATGTGGATGACTGGAGCCAATATCTTGCTTTTTATTATATCGGCGTTCATGATGTGGACATCTTTGGGACGTAGCCACATAACTCTTCAAGACCATTGGAGAGAAACCTCATATTACTGTATGTCACAATATATTAGATACTTACTATTGTATGATTGTTTCACCCCTATAAGTACTAACTACAGGAATAGCACCGGTATTTGATAGATTTGACATACCCAAAATCACTCGGACGACAAATGGCACCCTATTTGACACGAACCCTCCGTCAATCTGGAGGGCTCGGATTGGAGATGAAGCAGATGCCGCGTGGGATCGAATCGGCAGCACCGTCCCACCAATTCCAATTAGCGCAGACGAAGTTCGAGCCATAGGCAAAGATCCTGCCACAGCCGTCAAATTTCCAGAGGAATATGGTTATGGCCCGGACGCATACATGGCGTCTATAGAAGTCTTCCATCATATTCACTGCTTGGATAAGCTACGCAGGGAAATATCGTACGCATACTACTGGGAGGAGAAAGAAGGCCCTGCGCCAGGTGGGAAAATTCACATGGCCCACACGAGCCACTGCATAGATGTACTTGCACAGGCGCTTAGATGTACCGCGAGTATCGATATGATCACGTACAATTGGGTAGAAGGCCGTGAAATGATGTTTCCTGACTTTGCAAATAATAAGGTGTGTCGGGATTTTGATGCCCTACTTGGCTGGGTTGACAAGAACGGAGTACAAATGGGTGAAAGTCAATTGAAGGCAATGACACCTCCATCTGGCGCTCGACGAATTCCAAATCCGTTTCATATGTCCCATAGCAATTAGATGAACATAATTAGATCTCATATTTGTAGTAATGAAAAACGCCGAAACCTTCCACAAGGAACGCGGTTCCAGACGTAATTGTATTCGGACACTCATGCTGCGGTAACAAAATTCTTGTTGAAAGCAAGAAAGCTGTATTCGGATGCTAGCTAACTAAGAGACTGCATAGAAACTTCAGACAGCACTACGGCATTTCATTTCAGTCCCCTACTGTTGAGATACGCTGAGATGCACTCATTGTCATTTCGGCAATCCAAACTCGCAGCTCTCTTTCTCCGATCCAATTCATGGCGAAGTTAGCCATTTCAAGTCTCGGGTTCGAATTCCTCAGCACTCTCGAGAACAAAAAGACCCTTCAATTTTGGTGATTCTTCAGGGGATGTCATGACTTGATTGCTCTTGGAATTCCTGATTAGGCCTCATTTATGAATCTTGCTGAGGTAAGCGAACGTTCGCAGCGCAAGCATGAAGGATGGCTCCAGTCAAACCTGATTCTGGGGTGTCGATAGTGGTATATGTTCTTGACTCCCAGGCTCGTGTATTTGCTGATAATCATCATCGGTTCTGACTGATTCGGTAAGATCCCCCATATTTACAACCGTCCATACTGACAATGCGACGAAGACTGGGACAGCTTCAAAGCTGTAGAAGAATACCTCATTGTGTGCTAATTTTGCATTGGCCTGAAAGACCTGGGAAAGTTCGATAATTCGATAGAAGATCCTCAGGGAAATGGCTCCCAGACTTAAAAACAGTCCTATAGATATAAAATGCCACTGGTGCCATGTATTATCCAGCCGCTGAGTGTTGGTACTCATAGTTGAATAAAACCTTACGACCATTCCAAATAGACAGAGTAAAAACACTTCTTGAATACTGATTGTTCCAATGTAAGTTTTGATCCCCAACTGCTGAACTCTTGGAGGGTTTCCAGTCATAATCATTACACAGTTTGTCAGTTGTATGACTGTGAGAATGAGAAGTGGAATGCTAATCCAGAAAGTCGATGCGGTCACACTCCCTAGTTTTTTATCATGCTTATGAATTTGGACCATTCTCTCGAACATCAGACAGTCAAAAATAGTTATCACTAGATATGTTTTCAGTAAGCGTCCATCAATCTGTGTGGTTTCAGGCTGTCTGACATATTGGGATTATGAGGACCATTGTATCGGAAAACGCAGTAATGGAAATATTCTGTTGATACCGGGTCCCTAAAGTCCGTGCAACATATCCTGCAAACAAGCAAAACGATGCGAAAACAGCGAGCCGCTGTAGACCCATTTTCGGGTGACGAGCAGCTTGTATGATGTGACCAAGTAGGATGATGCCTGCAAGGATAGAGAATATTACCGCTGCAGTAAAGGAAGGATAGTACATTTTCCCATAGTAGCCACAAGTCCCAGGTGGCACCCAGCCGTTGCTGTCCGGCTTGATAGTGGTTGTGCATTGAGGTATACTAGATACTGGAGTGGGTGACATAGCAGCCAATATGGTTTTGATTCCAACAATTAAACTGTATTAACCTATCAGTGAATGCAATATGACTCAAAAAGAAAAGAAGTTTAAGAGATAGCTACAGTGTTTTACTACTATCTCTTAACATTTAGGAAGATGCATTAAATTTGCAATAATTCTCTAAGTCTTAATCACGCTTATACAAAACAGGTTGGTACATATACCAATGATACATGTCTGCCTGGAAAGCAATTAATATATTTGAGAAAAGTAGGAATGAAACTATGTCCGTTGGGGGAGTACACTACGTTCAGCGACAGAGCAACGCTAATAAGCGAGGATATGGGAATGGGACAACCTCATGATTGCACCGAGCCACTATTACGACGGATAAGCTGTTCAAGAGTATTAAGCTCCAGATACTACTGTGCCTCTCATTCACTTTATCTTCGCGGCGGTATTTCTTGGTATGTATGCTTAGTAGCAGTGTGAAACACGCTGACGCACACCTTCCCTGTTTGTGTTAGTAAAGCCCGAAAGCCCGTATTACATCCCTAAAGCCTCTATGTACAACTGTGGCGCGTAGAAACGACACATTGCCGGTTATATCCTCTTTTCAGCTTCAGATAGCTTCTGGCTATGCATTGAGGGAGAATTATTATCTCCTCTACATCACGAACAACTCAACCCGCTGGTAGAATACGGACTACAGTGAAAACTATGGTAAATCACAAGTATGAGCCAATCAGCGAAGCTGGCACTAATGCCTTGCCTTTACACTCTTCAATACCTCCAAAGAATGGACGTATGCTTGGTATATACTGTATAATAAATCTATTTCTCTTCGTCTTAGGACTTGTGATTGGATACTGTCTAAGTAACCGGCTTCAACCCTCTATGGCTCCCCATCATCATTTGGTACCCTGTATGCGCTGTTTCTTAACTATTGAAAGTTCGCAACTAATCATTAATAGCACCAGCAGACGAAGCCATTGATGGAAAACCAATGATTCTGAGTCTCCACGAGGAAGGAGAAGTTTACCATAATCAGAACCCTTTTATAGGCTTTCCAACGCCCGAAAAGGACGCTGCATGGATGCAACTAATGGATGGTGGGCATAAACAAACTTTTCCAAGAACTATAATTAAATTTGAGGCAGGATATGCGATTCGCGTCCCTGCGGGTTCTGTCGAAGCTGTAGGCCAAGAGAGTATACCGTTGAACGATGAATCTGGGGATGTGTGGGTATCGATGAATATATATCATCACCTTCATTGTCTAGTAAGCTCTTAACATGACTTCATCTTTGATGATAAGCGATGTTGACTTACTCATAGGACTCGATTAGGCATCAAGTAGCTGGAGTGGGCTGTAAAAACCCAAATACCCAAACCAGTGATCATTATTTTCCCTCACATATTGGTAATATGATTCATTTTAATATTGATGGCAGCAAAGCTGATAGTTCTACTTAGATCATTGCATAGAGACACTAAGGAAGAGGTTAATATGTCAACCAGACCTTGGAGTTCGGGCAGTGGCGTGGCATCCCGAGATTGGGGCCGATGCTGTTAAAGCCAACAATACTGTTAACGCAGAATGTGTTGATTGGAACTCTGTCAAAGAATGGACAAGGAAACATACCTTTTCTCCTAAGGAGGGACTTATCACACAACCTGATGGCATGTATTATTTCTCTCTTAATTGATTCGTACTAAACGAGGTTTAGGGAAAATATACAACGGGCCGTGGACCCCGCCACCTCGTTGCGGTGAATAGCAAAACTCTAATGAAAGAAAAGAGAGCCTGCTAGTTAGTCCGTTTTCGCTGTATTAACACACAAGGAAAGAGGCACAAACAGCTAGTGATATCTTATCGTAATTATAGACCATGTCTATGTATAAAGACTACCGCAACAATTGTGCGAAAAAAAGATAAGGAGTATAATAAACCAACGTGCTCAATCCGGTACTCTCAAATTTTAAGCCTAAATTTGGGGCCTAAATAACTGTCTGACCTTTGATATAATCTGTGAATCTTCTATAACACTATCAGGCACCTAGCTTAAATAAAAGTATCACCTCTGGAGAATTGTCGATGAGGTTCAATCGTGACACGTGGTAACGTAAATCATCTTCCAGAGCACAATCAGAGGCTTGTGCTGTTTAGAACTTTTCTTCGAGTATATGTTGTTCTTTTCGTGAGATAGTGCCTAATTCAAGAAATTCATTCAAGGAATGAATGATTTTTATGTATGATCTCAAAATCTCCTTTCTACTCCACTTCTACAGTGTGTTGTATTTAACTTTTATCCTGCCACTCCCAGCTTAATCAGACAACTATACATAGTACTATGACTCTGACTGAAGTGATTTGTCGAACTCTAATTAGCGTCGTTCGACAAGTATATTTTGATAGCAGTTTTGTTTTGCAGAGCTCAGGGGCTAGTTAGCTCCAAACCGGCTACGTAAGCGAGATGAGCATGGCAGTTTATTTTGACGTGCCACAAACAGGCAACCATGTATAACTAAGTGTCATCGAAAGCTGCACCAAGCCAACGTTGTCCATTACAAATCTCAATATTCAGCATGGAGTCTTCATGTAAGAGCAATATATTTCCAATCAAGTCCGTTCCGGGGCTGTTCATCTCAGAGTAAGTTTATTATCTCATGACGCCAAGACTCTTTTGCTTCCAGGTGCAAAGCTATATTGCCGTATTTAATAAAGTCTTGGATAGTGGCCTCTCTGCAAATTCCACATCCGAGCTCAGTTCCTTGAATATCCGCCACATTTTATTCATATCACGGCCACAAGATGTACCGAAATTCAAGTTCCCAGATTCAACTGCAAATTCTCGCCATTATTTTGTCACAAACCAAATTGATATTTGCGATACCTCAACGGAGGATATTTTATGTCACCTCAAAAATGCCTGCGACTGGATTGAATTAAATCTCCAGCCGAAAAGGGTCACTGAGAGTGGTGATACTTTAAAATCTTATGGGGTATTGATCCATTGCCCTAATGGCATTAGGCGGGCTGGAACATGTGTTGTGGCATTCTGTCAGTCTTAATTCATCTTACACCCTTTGAAAACCCTCATCTGTTGCATGTTCTTACCCATTATATAGTAATGCGAAATTGCTCTCTGAGCTATTCCGCCGCACTATTGCTTGCACGAGAATCGCACCATCTTATATCACCAAATCCAGGATTCGAGTTGCAACTACGCATATGGGGCCACTGCAATTACGATGTTATCGAGCCATCTAGAAAAGCTGGTAAACCAGTAAGCGAAGGGAAAGCCGCATATAAAGCATGGGAGAAGTATCGAGATGAGTTGCTTGGACGAAATGTGAATGATCCGGTTGCCAAAGCTCATTTTTCGATGGTGGCTAAATTGGCCGCTAATTTTGGGAAGCAAAAGGCTATAAGAGCTTACCATGATGTAGCCGAGGACTGATTGGGGAGAATGAAGGTATTGCTGTAATTTTCGATAGGGAATAAATCCAAGAAGTTAAAACGAATAAAGGCGACGAATATGTTAGTTTTATACAAACCTTTCAATAAAGAAGAAGACATTGCTATATATTAAGAAAACTGTATACAAATGAGACATAATCAAGGCTTGTAATTATTACCTAAGCTATCAACTATTACTTATCTCTAGAGGAAAGTACTTCTGGCGGACTAGAAAGGGAATATTCTTTTCCTCATATGGCATAATATAATAGCTTTGTCGAAATACAGTAGTAAGATCTCAATAGATAGACGTAACAGGTATATCTTTCCATCAACTTTAGTAGACCTCTCTTTAAATGTGGTCAAAACCACAATCCCAGGAAACTTGAGAATTTCAGAATTAACAAAAGAATTCAAGTCTGGAACAGAAATCTAACATCCTCATCACTCTTCACAGTCCCCTCTGTACCAGTAGATCCGGAAGCTTGTCCAGACAACTTCCTCTTATTCTCTCTCCTGAGCAGAATCCACAAAGTTGTAGCGACACCAACATTAGCTACCAAATATCCTAGAGCAAAACTATGACCGAGATACCAACGCGGACTTGTAGCTGGCCTATAAAGCTGTGTTCCCAATACCGCTCCTAGATTTCCAATGGTTATTGTCATAGCTGTAGCTGTTGCACGTTTGCTTTGTCCAGAAACATTTGCGGCGGGCCAAGAGAGCACGATTGCAGTTGAAGGATAAATACCGGCAGCCGCAAAGATGGTACCGGTATAGGAGACGCCGGGCTTATGAATAGGGGCAGTAAGAAGGATTATGTAGCCGATAATGGCGACACTTGAGCTGCCGATGACAAAAGGAGCGCGACGTTTGGTTCTCTCACTGAGAACCGCAACAATTACTGTCAGGATTGTGGCAACAGCATAGGGAGGAACCGTCAAGAGTTGAGCCTGGGCGGCTGTGTAACCAAGTTGTTTGATGATGGTTGGCAGAAAGAGGGAGAGTGTGTACAGGGGAAGAGACATGGTGTGGAATCCTAGTCCGTATAGCCAGCATTTATAGTCTGTGAGCGCTGCTTTGACATTCTTCCAAGCAAATTCCTCATCGTTAGTTGCATCGGAGTCCGTCTTGAGACGATAATGAATGAATGATCGTTCTGAGTCTGTGAGAAAGGGTGCTGTGTCGGGATAGTTGTGAATAAAAAAGTAGGCTCCAAATGCAACCACGATAGTCAAAAGTCCTTCGAGAATAAAGATCCATCTCCAACCTGCATAGCTACCCACGCCTCTCATGAATCCAATTCCGTAAGCTAAGATACCTCCAAACGCACCGGCAAAAGACGCAGCGGAGAAAAATAACGCCACTCGGTAATGGGTCTCGCTCCGTTTATACCACATGCTGAGATAATACACGACGCCAGGAAAAAGACCGCTTTCCGTGACACCGAGAAAGAAACGGGCAGCAACAAATCCGCCAAGGTTGGTACACACACCCAGAAGTGTTGCAACGATGCCCCAAGCCAGCATAAGAGTGGGCAGCCATGCTTTAGGGGTCCATCGTTTGAGAACGATGTTGCATGGAATTTCAAAGAGAACCTGAGATGTTAGTGCGCAACACTACACGTTTATTTTAGACTTACATAGCCAATGAAGTAAACCGTAAGTGTGAAAAGGTACTGGTTCCCAGTAATATGGAGGTCAGCGGTCAATCCTTCCAACCTTGCATTGCCGACTAGGTTGCTATCCTATCAGTACTGCAAAATACGCATATATTTCCAGACGGGACCAACTTACTATTGCTCCGATCTAAGAAACTCAATAAATAGAGCAGGGTCAATGGCGGTAACAGTTTCAAGTCTAATTTTCTGAGCAATTTCTTTTCGTTGATGCCGGTTGGATTTTCAAACGAATCACTGGACTCGATGTCACTGCTCCGGTTGTCTAAATCGTCGACAACAGCCTTATCGTTAATTATTGGTGCCGCCATATCGTCTTATGTCTCGCTGCCGTGAACAGGAAGTCTCGAAACCAGGAACAAAACCAACTGGCACCCTAAGCGTTGTGCAACTGGCGTGGGACTGTTCGCTATCATATAGTCATACCTGAGCGCTGGCGATCCAATATGAGGCTAAGGCAAGACAAGATCACGTCTTACGGTGTGGTGCATCAGACAAAGAAATACTCCGCATAACATCAACATCTCGGCACCGGAGATGGGAGATGTATGTTGATTTAAGTGTGGTATGACGAACCCCTCTAGAAATTTGCCCATGAGCCAGTGTCCGTCCGCCCTTATCCTATGCGGCTTCGGGGTACATGACTCTGTTGGGAGGAGTTGGAAGTGTTGTGATGTTTAGTCTAAATGTCGTGCTCAAGAGCCAACCGCATCAAGCGGTACCCTTTCTACCAGAACCACCCCCCTTCTCACACCTAAGCGAACATGTGACTTCTGACATGACGTCTACTGCACCAGTATTAGTAGTTATCTAGTTATGATAGGCTTGGGAATAGGATAAGATTGACTCTATTGTAAGCAGGGCTTGATGGTTGAACTTTACTGGATTCTAAATGTCGGTTGTGCTATCCCCATTTTCATGTTGAGTAAGGATTGTGCCAGGGAAAGGAAATAGCACGTAACAATTTACGACAGCGTGTCACACAAGTACAAATTTGTCTAATATACGAAGCAAATAATGTTCATTAAGTACCCTATCGGGCGACGCACACTGACTACTTCCTATCGCCTGTCCGGCGGTAGATTTCCAGAACGCAATGGCGCTCACTCTTTCTCATCTTTTTGAATCGCCAGCAGATTGGCAGTGGGGTATCGCAGCGCAAGCCACAAAAAACACCTTACGCGCCATGCAACGCCTGACCAATGCAAATGCTAAACATCCATGAGAATTCCATGTGATAAGAATCCCGAATAATGTTCGAAGAACACGCGGAAGGAAGAAAAGAAGAACTAATCCATACAAAGTCGAAGAAGGGGTGGTATCGATAATCAACAAAAGAAGAAGAAAGCAGGCCATTAAAATGTATGATGCCTAGAGGTTGCTGTTTTTACAAGGGGTCGTAAGAAACTTCGTGAGTAAGTCGTAAAAAGATCGTGCGGCTAGACAGCTATGCTTCCGAGAGGTAGCACCTTGCTCTTGTCGCCGAGAAACTTGGAACGATGCTCAACTACTGCTTGTGCAATAAGGTCGAAACTGCGAATCTTCTGCGCTCGTAGGTTGGTTAAGACTCCCTTTAGCCCATCACAGAAGAGTGTACGCTGTTCCCCATTAAACTCATCTGGGGATCCTAGCCTTGAGAGAACGGCATCGTCTGGAGAAAGCTACAAGTCAGCCTGTGGGACAAGAAGAAATACCAAGAAATTAGGCCGCAGCTCGTGCTGTGCATGCTAAATTCACCGACCTGGGAGCCCAACATCCTTAAAGTGTTGGTAGGTGCAGGTCTTGTCATTACAAACTCCTCCTAACTCCCATGGGCAAAACGTATCGTTCGCATTGATCTTGTGACTATATGTCAATGATCTATAACCTCCAGGCACTGTTTCATTGTATTCGGGGTGGAACCGAAATGCGTGAAAATGCTTTAGAGGACTTTCGTATGGTGTGAATGAAGAGATGTTGTTAGAATTGCCTACAGCTGGGACCTATACATCGTCAGCGCACCACACGAAGGGGGTCGATAAAGATATTTTTACTTGAGTTAGTACGGGGCTGCTACCATTTGGTTGTGGTAGAATATCCTCCGCTTCGATGTCGTCATTTGACATGGATAGCTTACGAATGAACTGTGGCTGTGTAGACTCAGCATTGGTATCCTCATCAATAGCCATATCCACAGCCAACTCCACCTCGCTGGTGGCAACGGCACTATCTCCTGTTTGCTCCATGATCATTTCCTCCGGGTTAGCCACGGGAACAAATTCAGCTTCGTCCGTAATCTCCCCTTCATCTCTTACCTCTGAGTCGTCAAACAAGGCGATGCTGTTAGATAGTTCGGCTACTGCTATATTGAAGGGTGCTGAAGGTGAGGCTGCTTCAGCTGGTTCGTAGTCATCGGACTCATCTTCCTCAGCTACGAGGTTCTCCAAAATCGGTAAGGGATTGTCGACGTCCTGTCTATCTGGCTTGGTACTAAGTATAGCTAGATCCTCAGCTATAGGTGAGACGCCCCGTTTTTGGACCTCATCGTCATTTGGAGCGACGTTCGATGCCACATTTGGGGTCTCAGGGCCATAAAAGTCCTCAGTATCCATAACATCGCTTTCTCCCTGTCCGCTGGACTCTGCTTCAGCTCGAGCTGCTTCTTGTAGAGCTGCTTCGAGAACTTGGTCCGGATTTGCAATATCCTTGGTGACTCTGGGGGGTATAGATGATTCGATGAGGCTTTGAGGTTGCCCCTCCGAATTTACATTGCTAGGACGTTTTCCATCGTCCAAAGGGTGCCCCTCCTCCGGTGCTGCTTCCTGGTCAACGCGAGTCTGGGAGTTCTCACGGGTTGACTGTTGAGAACGCTTCTCAGCATTTGGTGGAGAGCTTGGCCGTGGGGTAGCTATTTGAATTAGCGGGAGAAATCATTGCTAAAATATGAAGTACAATAGAAGAGGTATGTGAAAATGAGACTAACCTAAATCACTGGCACCAGCACCATTTAACTCATTCAATCTCTGCTTCTGTGATTGAAGTTGGTCCTCAGCCTCTTGGCTTAGTGCCTCTAACTCATCTGCCATCCTTTGCTTGTCCTCGAGTGTCTTTTGAACTTCGGCTTCCATCTGGGCCATCTGAGCACGGATTTCTTCCAGTTTTCGCTTCTTTTCTTGAACCTCTGCATCTACTCTCGGTAGATCAGTTGCGATTTTCTGGCGCCGGAGCTGCTTGCTCTGGATTTCTTGCTTCTTCAATTCAGCAGCCTTTTCTAGTTCTATAGCATGCGCCTCAGCAAGTAGCTTTTGTTCTGTACTAACTTTGGCTTCCGCATTATCAATGTTCTGTTGGATCTGACTGGCGGCTTGAACTGTTTCTGTAGTTACCTCGATATTTCCATTGCCGTTTTCGTTATTCTTGACCGCATTGACACTAACTGGCCGAGGTGTATTGGAACCACTGGCGATCCGTTGTGCCTTCTTTTGTGCCTTAGCAGCCTCGGCTTCAGCAATCTTCCTTCTCATCTCCTCAATTTGTTGCTCCTTCTGCCGCAGCACCTCAACTTTCCCCACCTTCTGGGTAGCTGGAGCTACGGGTACCTGCGGTGGAGTATAAACGGGCTTCCGGGCAGCAAAGCTTAATGGTTGGGGGGGGGTTTGAATTGTAGAGTGGTGTTGGTCGGACATCTTTCGACTAGGTAATATGAGAGACTCTTGATCATTTGGAGAATCTAGCTCCATCTCGACGTCTCCATCCTCATCCTCGCTCTCACTAACGTCAATGATCAGTGGCGTATCACTACGACTGTGACCGAATGGTCGCTTGAAGGGTGACATTGTGACTGGTGTATCAAAATCGGCAGCCACAGGGCGTTTCCGCTGGTTCATGAATAAGCCAGGTATGACTGGTTGTTCTGATACCAGGGCGGCATATGAAGAAGACCGGGATAGAGTTGGCAGAGTTGAGATAGGTTGAGTAGGTTGTGGTATGGTAGACTGGGTAGAGGCGGTGAGTAGAGATGTCGAGATTTGACGAGTCGGGCTTGGGAGATTTCTTGTGTCGGTGGCTGAGGGTGAAGTGGAGGAGACTAGGACTAGATCATGAACAATGTTTTGTGGTGTAGGAACTACTGCTGGTTCTGGTTTTGCAATGTTTTCGTTTGTGGGCGCAGCAGTGGCTTTCGAAGGTTCTTTTGGAGGAGCTATTGAAGCCTTGGTGTTGGGAGCAGCTGAAGCATTCTTTGCTGCTGCCTTCTGAGCTCGCTCTTCCCTGGATTTTCGTAGCGCTTCCATTTTCAACTGCAAAGTCCTCTCTTTTTCAGCTACAGTAGTAGACTTCGTGCTCGCTGTGGGCGAGTCTGGCGAGAC
>Ga0247734_1001191_pt1 | contig 20199 bp, 16 predicted proteins | sample UWRJL103311B2_FD_180933 | JGI IMG/M metagenome (GOLD analysis project Ga0247734, IMG submission 180933) | Plant litter microbial communities from Arlington Agricultural Research Station in Wisconsin, United States - UWRJ-L103-311B-2 | ecosystem: Environmental > Terrestrial > Plant litter >... | reverse complement strand
GACGATCGCATTGATGAAGTATATCCATCCTTTCCTGCTTTGGTTCCAGGCTGAATCTGGTAAGTTCGGTCATTTCTTATTTTTGGGTTTGGCTGCTGTAATTTGGGAACCTCAGCTGGCAAAACTGCCACCGCTTTTTTGGTCTTTGTTTTAGGTAGTGGTTTGACCTGAATTGTTGATTCGGAATCCTCCGCTTCTTCTCGCGCCTCTTGTTCAAGATGTCGCTTCTTGTCGGTTGATAGACTCTTCCAGTATTCTTGCGCCTTATCCCATCCTTCGCCAATTTCTGGTTGGTTTGATAACCCACTTTTCTGATACGCTCGCTGCTTTGCTAGATGAATGGTAGGGCTTTCTGGCGGTGTACTTATTGCTAGGCCAGGCATGCTGTTCACAGTAGGGCTTTCAACAACAGCATCCAACGACATGAAGCCGTCACCCTCGATATCGGATAAATCTTCCGCCGCATCACTGTAAACGCCGCTGGTATCAGAATCTTCATCTTGCTCTTGAATACTCTGGTGCTGAATAGAATTTTCAAATGCAATATCGCCAACAACGGGCGATCCAGGCTGGGGACCTTCAAATGGTTCGGCAATGCCAACCATTGCCGGAGTCGGTTCGGTAACTTGGTGCTCGACAATCTTTGGGCCAACCTCCTGATCCTCTTCTTCTGAATCAGAAATTGAACTCGATGGAAAGCCCCCTGGCATGTCAAACCACCCATTCCTCTTTGGGTCCTCCAAAGTAGGCGTGGGTTGTGTCAATAAAATTTGTGGGCCGCTACCATTGGCCTTGGTGATTGCAGATTCTGAGCTCAACCCAGGTGACACAATACCAGAATCAAGTTCGACATCCTCGAGGGGTACATCAGAGTTTGGAATAGTTTCTTCCTCCTCGGGTCTGGTTTCAGATGCTGCTGAAATAGTGCTATCGGTGTCAGAGTGATAACCAGTGCCTTCCACCGACGTAACTTGTGGGGGTAATGGCTCTCGAGATTTCGAAATGTTTGCCTCATGTTTGTAGGCAGCGTCTTGTGAAAGTAGTGCCCCAACAACATGATCACTTGATTGGCCAACTGGGATCTCAGGCTCATGATTTGCTTGGTCTATTAATTGTGGTGATGAGGAAAGAGAGGGTAATGGAGTGTCTATTTCGACTGGTTCTGCAGGCTTCATCAGTTGCCTTTCTTCAGTAGGCTCTCGTCTAGGATTTGTTCCCCGGACACTACCAAAAGAGGGAAGAGCCGGCCGAGGTTGCATGACTTCGTCGTCGTTTTCTTCAGTAGCTGAAGCGTCCTTCTTCTTGCCACGACCGCCAAGACTGAACCAGTTCCGTTTTGCAACTTGGGGACTTTGGGTGACAGGTGAGTTTGTAGCAGCTAAGCCTGCTGCTTCCCCGACTATTACGTTGGTTTCGTCAAAACTGACCCGAACGGCTTTCTTCCTTGGAAGAGGTTGCAAATCATTGGACCCATAATCGGAGCCTATTGGGGATTGATCCCTCGATGAGTTTGAGAAATGTTTGAGAGCCGATTTTCGAGGTGATACCGACCGTCCAGGTGGATTATGTCTCACCACCAAGTTGTCAGGGCTTTGTGCAAAGCGAGCTGTTCGAGATGGGCTAACAGAATCTAATCTATTACCTCTTCCACTCCCATTTACAGTAAGTCCACCATCTACAAGAGATGTGTCGCTGTTGATTTTGGGAATTGATGCAGGTTGTTGATTTGGAGAAGCCGTGGTTTGTTGCTCGGGCGTTTCTAAGGAAGGCGACGGAGTTTTATGCCTGCTAAAATTCCTCCCTGCAGCGGATCGAGGTAATGGGGATGGTGAAAATGTACGACTGCCTCCTTCTAATCTTGCAGTTTTAGTTGGCGTATCATCCTCCTCCTCTTCCCTTTCGCGTTCTTCGCGTACCACTGATGGCTTTTTGACCAACTGGGAAGTGGATCGCGGTTTTTGGCTCCCTCTATTAAAGTCGCTATCGTTGTCCGACGAGTTAGGCATATATGAAGCTTGATCACTGTCAGAATCGCTAGCTACCACTACCTTCTTCGGTCGCTTCTTCTTTGGAATAGCTGCGGGCTCCGGAATTGGGGGAGTTTCTTCCGTTGCATTTTGTTTCACTGCCGGTACCTGTGGAGTTGGAAACTCAATCTGGTGTGAACCTTTCGCAGCTTCCAGTTCATCTACAGCCGTCCCTCTTGGCTTGCTCCCCATTGTACGATCTGTCAAATGTGACCCTGTAGGGTTCGCGGGACCATCCCTCTTCTTTTTCTTCACTGGTAAACTTGCAGCATGTTGAATTCTCTGTCTCTCCTCAATAGCCAAAATCTCTGCATATGGTAAAAAACTCCGAGTATTCGGATCATACACCAGATTCTGATTTACAGGAGATGTGATTCTAGGCTGCTGTCTTTGTGGGGAATGAGATGTTAGCTGGTTGTGGGATGTAATGGATGCCGGCCTCGAACAGCTGGGTAAAGAAAAGTTAACGGACCCTCTGCTATCTGATCTCTGCACGCCTGTTAGCTCCTGCACACTTGACAAACTCTGTATCCTCTGGCCATATCTCCTAGGGGGTGACGCGGTATTTCCTGGTCCTAGACTGGATCCTCTCCCATTGGTAGCGTTTGGAGGTGGGGACATCATGCGCGTGGGTGCTTCCAGACTGGTGGCCCTCCGATGGCCGTTGGAGAGGTTTCTCGGTATGGTAGGAACCGGCGGCGCATCGTGGGCACTGGGGACATGTCCTGATGGCGATGAATCCCGGAAGGTCCGTTCTGTCATGGAGCCAGAACTCCCCTTTCTTTCGAGAGCAGGTCGCTGTCCCCTCCCCGAGCCATAGCTTCCGACTGACGAGTTCGACTCCGCTCGCCGGATGGTCCTTTTGGTCTGTACATCTGCAACGGATATGGGGGTCGTGGGTCGAGATCGAAGCGCAGCGCCAGCGGCGGCAGACGCGAGGGATGCATTGGAAGCTTGGTTCTTCAGAAAAGCCTGCGCGGCCGCGGTCGCCGCATTGGGATTCGCATTCGTATTATTCAAAGGCTTGCACGGAGAGGTCAGCAACTCGCGATTCTAGCAGCAAAGGGTCGTCCCCAGCAAGCAAGCAAGCAGAAGTGCAGCGGAAGAAATGGAAATGGTTCGTTCAGGACATACCGGATTATTCACCCCCTTCTTCCTTCGGCTCCCAAACATGTTGATATGTTAGATGAGCTGCCTTGCAACCTCTGCCAACCAAGGGCAGATTGAGGATGCGGACGTTATTGCATTGAAGTTGGTGAAAGGGAAAGGATAGAAAAAGAATCTCGGCCGGCCCACAAAGAGGTTTGAGGGAGCTCTATGATGACGCCGGGCGCAGGCGTGTCGTCTATTGGGTTGGGCGGGCTGCTGCTGCTGTGCAAGGATGGATAGCCAGCACGCCCTCGCATCACACTCACCACGACAGGGATGCGGTCAATGGGCGGCGGAGATGGAGATCTAGACTGGGAGGGATGGGAAACACCACGAAACAGATGGGATAAATGGTGGTGTTTTCGAAGGGGTTTGTTGGTTCCAAACACACAGGTGATGGGATGATTCTTTTTGGGTAGTAAAAGAAAGAGTGGTGAAGATGATGATGATGATGATGATGATGATGAGGGTGATTAATATTTGGGGGTTAAGATGAATAACCCGACAAGTAGTAGTTTGATTGTTTGGTAGCGTGAAGGGGAGGAAGGGAGGAAAGTGATGGTGGTGGTGGTGCCCCCGGCGGCGAGCTACGTTATTCCATTCCATTATAGTTACTTTAGCACTCCAGATGCCCAACCGAAAAGGTTACTTTGATACTTTGGTTAAAATGAGGGCAATCGGATCGGAAGCATCAGCAGTAAGGGAGATATATGCCAGCACCAGCCAGGACAACAAACAAACAGCACCAACACAGCACCAGCAACAACACCAACCACCAACCACCAACCACCAACTACCAACATCAACACATTGATCGCCCCATCATCTCCACTGAAATCCCATATTTCACTAATAACAAGATCAGTCTGTTATTTGGGTATTCCGATTGGTATGCTGTATGGTATGGTACAGTATGGTATGGGATGGGATGTCCATCATAGTGCAGTACGGCAACAGTAGCTTTGTGGTCCTCCCTCCCGGAAGGAGATGTTGATGGACCCGTTGGGGGTTCTCCACCGTCGTGATCGCTAGTGGTTCTAATGGTGCTAGTGGTCGCTAGTGGTCGCTAGTGCATAATGGTGAAATTAATAATGATGACGTACCTTCGGAACGCAAGTGCAATCACATCAGCAAATACAATACTCAGTGCACTTACGGCGGTAGACACGTTGATACGTATCACAGGAATTTTACATCTTGTTCTTCTTGTTCTTGCTCTTTGCTAGATGACGCGCAAACCCAGTTCTAATCATTCAAAGTAGAGGGATAGCTCACTTTAATATGGTATGGTATGGTATGGTATCGCTAAAGCTAAAGCTTTCTTCCCTTCTTGATTATATACATATATACAGTACATACATACTACGACAAAGATGCTTGCCGCAATTGTAGCTAAAAGGTGAGTCAAAAGTCACGTGTTGTATTCATTGCCCAGTACTCCTCCTTTTTATCCAATGGACCGAGGTTACGTTTCTAGGTAGGGATATATCGAAACTTACATCTACGAACCAAATTGCATTTCTTTTATTATACTTTACTGTAAAAAATTCAAAATCAAAATCAAAATCCCCTCGGAGCCATATTACCCAAAACCTTAGTGTAATCATCAAACCATCACATCGTCACAATCGTCACCTTACCATCATAACATGTCTACCACTGCCCATCCACCGCTTCCCCTTCCAGAAGGAATCAACGAGTTCTACCTCCCGTCCCACGATCTAACTTACCACATTCTCGCCGCCGGAAACCCAAAGAAGCCTCTCGTTCTATGCCTCCATGGCTTTCCCGAACTAGCATTCTCCTGGCGGAAGGTCATGCCCGCTATTGCAGCCGAAGGCTACTATGTTGTGGCATACGATCAACGCGGCTACGGCTACACCACTGGTTGGGATACTCGCAAATATTCCGAAGTTGATCTAAATTCTTTCTCTCCTACCCGTGTGGTCAGAGATGCCGTTATCCTGGTCAACGCTCTGGGTTACACAGACGTCGCGTGTGTGATCGGGCATGATTTTGGTGCTGTAGGATCATCGATGTGTGCAGTGATGCGGCCTGACCTTTTCAAATCGTAAGCTTATGGTTCCCAGCATGGCCTTTTATATATTCTTGACAGCCATTTAGGGTGGTGATGATGTCACATCCGTTCAATGGAATACCTGCGCTTCCATTTAATACAGTTTCAACTCGCCCACCAGCGCCAGTAAAGCAAGATATCCAAAAGGAATTAGCGTCCTTACCGGAACCTCGAAAACATTATAAGTTATACTACTCAACTGAAGAAGCTGCTGCTGAGATGAATAATCCTCAAGATGGCTTGCTTGAGTTCTTGAGAGGGTATTACCACCTGAAAAGTGCGGATTGGGAAGGAAACAATCCCAAACCGCTGGCTGGGTGGAATGCATCTGAGCTCTCAAAATTACCATATTATTATGTAATGCCTTTGGAAGCTGGCATGCGTGAAGCTGTGCAAAAAGCTATGGGGAAGGAGCAGCCAGAGGTTGCCTCCAAATGTGGCAATAGATGGCTCCCTGACAGCGACCTACAGGTTTACGTTGACGCCTTCAAACACAATGGTTTCCAGGGTGGACTTAATTACTATCGAGTCGGCTCCAGTTCTGAGAATATGAAGGACGTCGAACTTTTCGCTGGACGAAAGATAGACATACCTTCTCTCTTCATTTCTGGGAAACAGGATTGGGGAACATACCAAGAGCCAGGTGCTTTTGAAAACATGAAAAACTTCTGCACCAAATTCAAGGGAGGAGTTTTGGTTGATGGCGCCGGTCATTGGGTTCAACAGGAACAACCTGACAAAGTCAGCGACTTGATTGCTAACTTTTTCAGGCAGATCAATGTTGACGCAATCTCACACTAACCTATGTCAAGTCTGATTTATCACTTCCGCAGCCATTGTTCGAAGAAGTTTTGAGAACACCGAAAATACTGAATAATCAACGACTGTATTCATACTTTTTTTTACCATTACTTCAGGGTTTCCCTAGCTATAAGATAAAATGTCAAATATGTTGTCGTTGATCTATCGTACAGCACAGTCCAATAGCCGATGCACGTGACTTTATGCGATCACGTCTAACTTGCAGCACTGAGTGGTGTTTCAAGAAGTTCCGAAACTCCCTATGTTTATGTTGCAATCGTAAGAATCTATCCAATCTAGAGGTCTCGCATGAACTGTTTGAGGCTCAATTTCTAAATTTGTGGTTGGTGGGGTTCAACACACATCCTTCCTGCGGCTATGCACTCCCTCAGGAACCGTCTCCGCAAAGCCAGCCACGAATTATGTCAAATCAACCAAACAGCGCTCAACTTCGCCATCCACCTTGAAATCCTATCCTTATTTATTTAACGCCACATATCCAGTACCAACATCACCAACATGTATAACAATGCTCTCTCCTATCATCAGGGACGTCAGCCCATCCCGACCACCTAGAATCAGTGAACCGTCTCCAAAACCCAAAACCAAACCTTCACAGCCCAAAGAAAAACCACAGAAGCAAGTCTACGAAGAGGAAGACTACGAAGAAGAAGACGACGAAGAAGAGAAGCCTCAGAGACAACTTCAACGACGCCAACCCTCCCGCCGTCCATCACCACAGCAGCCAGCACCCAGAAAGAAACCAGTTACCAAAAAGCCTGAACCACCAAAAGAGCCACCTGAAAAACCGCACAAGGAACACCGATCCTTCCTGATTGGCGTCCACGTCCTGATAGCCCTCTTCGTCGTCGACGCCGTGCTTCCACGCCTTAAAAACAAAAACAAAGAATCTGAGATCCTCGCTAAGAAGCACAAAATCAAGCAGCAACGTGCCGTAGCGCAGAGCCACAAGCAACTCAACGAGAAAAGGGAACTGAAAGCATTAAGAGAAGAGCGAGCGAGATTTCAACAGCAGTTCCAAAAACAGAATTATTTAGCGAACGCAAAAGCCCGCAACGCACATCGATATGTCGGCCATCCAGAAGAGCATGGGCAGCGCTATGCCGACCCTGAGAGCCGCGGCAGGAATGGGTGGGATGGAGATCGAGATGTTGCCGATCATCAACGTCGCAGGCACCAGCCTCCCCGTTCCCCGTTCGGTGGACGTGTCGAATAGCACGATCGGCTTGCAGCCGGTGTTACGCATGAAGGGACTCGGTGATATCTATGGCATGGATAAACAGGGTGATGTGATTGTTGTCAGACACTCTACCTCAGAAAATTTCATTGGGGGAAACTCAACGCTTGGGCTTAGAGAGACGAGAACCGTATCGAGAAGAACGAAGACCACAACTGCAGTAAAAGCAAAGGAGACGGATAATAGGGTTGTGAATTTAGGGTTGTTTGTGGCGCTCTTGGGGGTGTTAAGCATCATTGTCTGATCGATGGGATAACTTGTGCTGAGGAAACGCGTGTACCATTATCGGCAATTGGCTTTGTCTTGTATATATTTGGGTTTTTTTTAGGAGGCGTTCCGGAATAGGGGGTAAAAGCAAAAGTCTGAGCTTTGGCGTTAAGGAACAATAACTCATAGAGAGTTCTAGAGTAGAATTAAAAGGATACCAGGCTTAGAGGAGAAATAAAAATTCAAGAACTTCAAACATACATAACAGCTCTACTACTTTGGTGGGCTATGACTTCTTCGCCTCGCTCTACTTAGTGAAATTTCAAGCGTATAAGTATTTTATCCCTTTTTGTCCCGATGCCAATTCAAAAGAACATATTCTGTTCTATCATCGAGACCGCCTACTAATTAATACAAACACCAAGAAAACAACATCTCAACATTCATAAACCTTCACGCTTAGACATTTTAATTGAAACATCCCTATCATCTATCTTCCCTTTCTCATGTTTTCTCAGCGTTCCAGATTTCCCCCTTTTCAACTAGCTATGCCAAGCCTTTTCCTTTCTCCTGTTTTAAGCGAGAAGAACCGAAGCCTCCCCTCCCTCTCCTCCTACCCATTATACAAACCCAACCCACCCCACCCCCGTATGATATATATTTTCAAGCCGACAGAATCGACCGTTTAAAAAAAAGAGAAGGTAAATGAAAAAACCAAACCGCATTCTTCTGTCTCTTTTCTTCGGAAAGAAAAACGGGGGGAGATGGGCGCGCTTGTTTTGCGACTCCTTGTACCTTGTGCCTTGTACAATACCTGTTTAGTTATTGAGGTAAGATGGAGCGGGTAGGGGGATGTCTTCAAATCAATACTGTTTGGGGGTGAATGTGATATGGCTAATGATGGGAATGCCGATTGATGGGTTTTGATGGTTTTAGGGTGGGAATGTCGAGGCCCTTTGGCTTATGGTAGACCATGTGCGCCTCTGGGCGGGATAGATAGCTCGATCAATACCAATGAAGTGATGAAGAACACCAGCCCCAGAAAGAAAATGACAAACGTGCACTTCGCCAGAATGGTTAAAATCGTTAATTAAGTGGTCATCATAAATTCGTATTAACTAAGTATTACTATTTTGAAAATAAACCCGCAAGGTCTTTAGGTATCACCCCGGAACGCCTGCCCTAGAACTCTAGTAACGCCATTCTCCATAAAAACCCATAATTTTTGGTTATTCCGGTCAGGAATCGAAATATTCACATCCACCCGTAGAAGTGGTACGCAGCGGCGTATGGGACGCTGATAACACTTGGCTGTCCAGCACAGGAAGCTGGCGCAACACCACCAGCAGTAGAAACACGATAGACTTGTGCGATGCCGACACTTGGCTCCTTGGTGGCCAAAGCGAGCCAGTCAACCGCTCCGGTGTTCGTTGGACCCTTGTTTGCATTCTTGGGTGCCTTGATTTTGGTCACTAGAGAACAGGTTTGTTAGTGACGAGGTCTCCCATGTGGCACTTATAGATGCTGGGTACGAGAAGACTTACTCAGCTTGCAGAAGGCGCGCTTGCCGACATCGAAGATGTCAAAGGTTGGAGTGCCGTCAGCGAGGAAGAAGTGGTCGCCGATAACTTGATATGTGCCGACGTTGGGGATATCAAGGGGGCGGCTGGGAAGGATGAACGAAGTGGAGGGAAGATTGACAGCAGTATCAGTCATCAAAGTCACTATGCTGGGGTCGAGAAGAGCTCGAGCTGTCACATCGTAGAGCACTGCCAAGGCACCTATGAGTTGATGGGTTAGCTTCATTCTTTTAAATTATGTTGGAGATTCAAGACTCCAGAGAAACCAAATACATACCTATGGCTACTGGAACGGAGGCGGGTGTGGAGGTAGCACATGTATAGTTCTGAACTCCACGGCCAATTGTAACATATCTCAAAGCAAGCCCCGCAGGGTCTGGGAGCTTGTTGCCATCTGCTGTAAGGGGAAGAGATTTGAGGATGATCTCTTTGTTGTGTGCAAAGGGTGCGCCGTGCGATTCTACTGAATCTGGTGTATCTTTTCCTGGCCTTGCTGCTGGCGGTGCATTTGGAGGTTGAGCAGCGGGAGAGGGAATTGGTCCTGCAGCAGCAAATGGAAGCAAGGACATCGCTACCACAGAGAAAATGCTGAAATATGAGAGCATCTTGGCAAACTGAGAGATCAAAAGTATCAACTGCGTAGATAATCTCGAAGGGAAGGAACTTCTGAAGGAGAAGGAGAAACTAAAGTAGGAGATGGAAGGCTGATGCTAATGAAAAAGAAATTCACCGTCGTACACTCACCAGCACTATATATGAGCAATAACATCAATTGAAGGATGCGACCTGCATCGGACTAGATTTCCCAACTACTGTATTGTATCTGCAAATGCACATACTTACAGGGAATGTTGCTATCCGAGAGAGCTTATTTTGAACGCGGGTATTTGGCGCAGTTAGTGCCAACATCATTTTAACTGAAGACCCGATGCGAAAATAGCCGTCATTGGTCAGGAAGACGCGGTTAATATAGATCTGGTAGGGGATGGGTTAAGCGAGGCCATAGAGCCATAGAGGGGCTGGCATGGCTGGTTACCCGTAAGCGCTGACCATAGAAATCTCATTTCAATGTTTACTAGAGCAGTGATTATGCTTGGGACACCCTTTGGACCCAACCTCCAGATTTACTTGGAACTGCAGCAAGAACTATTTTTATGGCGGCCCAGCGGTCATCCGAAGGCAGGTAAGCGACCTGGCGGTCATGAGGCGGCTGTCGGCAGATCAAGAGTGCGCTTACATCGCCGTCGGTCAGTATCACCTCAGCAAAACTTGAGATGGTAGCCCAAGAACTTGTTCACTTCCTTGGGGTTTCATTTATTCTAGAATTCATCTTCTCTTGTGTCGATTGATACCCGAAGAAACCATTTTCCCAAGAAGCCTCACATCAATGCTAAGACTGACATGTAAAGTCAATTGAAAGTGGAGTACTGGATGCACAGCATCTCCATGCACGTATTGCCCAGTAGAATAGACGCCCCTAAAAACCTTGGTAGGACGAACTTCTTTTTTCTTGTCTTCTTTTGGTCGAATATGGACTGATGCTCCATACTTACTACCCACTCTCACCATTGCAGGTTTGACACGTGGGCTTGATTATGAGGACGCGAACAGCGGCCTCCTTGTGCCTTCCAACTACTTGAACTCGTTGTCAGTTGGAGGCTCGTAAAGGGACCGACGCATAAACAAATCGGTTGATGTTAGCCTTTCGAACACAAAGAACCCCACAAAAGAGAGATTTGTTTAGTTGTATTACTGGGTTGGCTCGTTGTGACCCACTAGGCTATCCGATAATACAAATATGTGATTACTAAAAACTCGAAGTGTTTACCCAATGGATTCGGAGACTTTCTAGAGCTAATCATGCAGTTCTCCGTACACTCCGTTTATGGTTGTTTAACAAACAAGTGAAGTTGATAATACGTATGATTTGAATAAAGGTGCGATTTAAAATACTAGTCATTCCTGCTGGCATGTACCTAGTGACAAACTTGCGATTTGAGACGGTGATGCTGGCATATTCTATTATTAGTACGACTTATCTTCTGAACCTGAACAACATGACCGACGTTCGTAACCATTCGGCTAGATCGTGTTCCTAAATACTCAAAACTAGAGTTCTACTTGTGATCGCTCTCCGAGCATTACAGGCTTAGACTTCGTTGCGAAATAATGAGTATCATTATACATTTGAAAAAGAATTCCCCCATCTCTAATCCTTTGATTTGCATGGGTGACCATTTCCAATAAGAATCTCATTAGCTCATTTGCCCAAAGATCACTGTTTACATGTACTTTGCCAAATCACCAAGTCTTGTTAGACGAGACGAAGTAAATACCCTTTCTCAAGGGCTCGCTAAGTTGCTATTCCCCGCATCCTCCTAGTATAAGCCCTATGCTACGTAACTATGTTAGCGGTGGAAACACCCAAATAATCAATATTTTAATAGCTTGAGGTTTCGAAAGTCTAGAGAAATCGGAATCCAATTTGTTTCCTGAATTGCCTAATGGCACGGGGTCCTTCGATTCTTTAGATTTGCTCGATCTTCACTCACTAATTAGCAGGACTCTAGCCTTGTAATTAAGGCCACCAAGGCTTCGACATCAAACAACTATCCATAAGACTATCTGTTTACTTATGAAACAATCAACACTCCTACGATGCCACCGCAACCAATGCGTCCTGGCAGAGATGGCTCCCTTCTTTCTCCCAATAGCTACGACGACGACACCTCCAGTATCCACTCTGCCGACCGGAGTGACCAAGACACAGATAGCGAGGATGATGAGGTATTGATGGCTGCTAGAACTAGTGCAGAGGTCAGGCAACATGACAGAACAGTGCTATTGGAAGAGGAAGAAAATGACAGACTGTTAGAGGAAAACAGGCGGCGAGGGCGTAGAGGCAGCGCACTCGCAATGGTACAACCACTCAAGAATCTGCTTGCTAAGAGCTATACGGATTTATCAAGCCCAGGCTCAACTTCAGAGATGACGGAAAAGGGACAGGGAAAGAGGGAAAGACGGCAGCGGAGGCGTGCCAGAAGGGCAGAAAAGAAAGGTAGGCTTCTGACCGATGCAGCGCATGGCGAAGATGGACAATTGATGTATGAGATGGAAGAAGGGGGATTAAAAGAAGGTAGTTCCACGGGAGAAAGCAGTGAAACAGAGGGGAGTGAGTTGGATAGACAAGGTCTGAAACGACTCCACGATGGAACCTCACGACGAAGAAGCGGCTGGAGGATGTGGTGCTTCATCCATTTATTGATCGCGGTTGGTTTTGCAATCTTGGTTTTGGTCGCATGGAAGCTATCATTACACCAGAAAGTTAGGACACCAATACAACCAATGCTCAGCAATGGAACCGCGCTCTTTGCGCCCACGACGATATTGATAAGTTTGGACGGCTTCAGAGCGGACTTTTTAAAAAGGGGCATAACACCTAGGATGAATTCGTTTATTGCGGAGGGTGTTTCTCCAGTCTACATGAATCCCAGTTTCCCTTCGGTCACCTTCCCAAATCACTATACTTTGGTTACTGGGTTGTATCCCGAGTCTCACGGCATTGTAGGGAACACATTCTGGGATGAAGAACTGAAGGATGAATTCTTTTACACGCACCCTAAAGCTATGCAGCCCAAGTGGTGGGGAGGAGAGCCAATATGGGTAACAGCCGAGTCCCAAGGTATCAGGACTGCCATACATATGTGGCCCGGAAGCGAAGCCCATATAATGGAGGTAGAACCCGCTTTTCTGGACAAATATAACGGTAAGGAACCGCTACCCAACAAAGTCAAGAGGATTCTAGAGCTGCTCGACAAACCTGGTCTTGAAGACACGACTGCAGAGGTGATAGACATGCGACCACAGCTGATTGCTGCTTATGTCCCCAATATAGATTCGGATGGACATCTGTTTGGACCAAATAGCACTGAAATTAGAGTGACTATCAATGATGTTGATACGATGTTGGATCATCTATTCAAAGGGTTGGAAGCCAGAAACTTGACGAATATTGTCAATGTTGTGATAGTTTCCGACCACGGGATGGCCACGACTGACACCAATCGCTTGATCCAGCTGGAAGACATCATTGATACAACATTGGTTGAACGTACTGATGGGTGGCCACTTTTCGGCATTCGGCCCAAGGATATCACACACTTGCAAAGTCTTTATGACCAGCTGGCTGCAGAAGCTGCTGTCAACCCTAATTTCGATGTCTACCTTAGAGACAAAAACATGCCAGAACGTTATCACTTTTCGAAAAACCAACGTATCGCACCACTATGGATTATTCCAAAGACCGGCTGGGCAATCGTTACGAAGGACGAGTTTGACGTTGTAGACGCAAAGGCAAAGGGGATACCATACCACCCAAGAGGCTTACATGGCTATGATCATGAACATCCTCTGATGAGAGCGATCTTTATTGCGCGAGGTCCTGCATTTCCACATGCGGGTAACAGCCGTGTTGAACCTTTCCGTAAGTTCCCAGGATGTGGGGAGATGAGATTAGGTGCTAACTATTGCAGAAAATATTGAAATATACAACATAGTCTGTGATTCGCTCAATCTTGTTCCGAAGCCGAACAACGGTACCCTTCGCCTCCCTCTCAAACCAGTGGGCATTCATTCTCCCGAGACTACCGTTGAAGAGGTCGTAGATCCTATACCTGCTCCATCGGCATCTATCTCGTCAACACTGCCATCTTCCACTCCCTCACCATCTCCCGCTTCTACCCCTGCAGAAGAGCCAGAAATGATCCATATTTCTCCAATTGAGGCTTCCTCGGCTGCAGACCCCAATCTTGTTCCACCATCGGTAGTCGGCATTACTCCTCCCGAAGATGCTAGCGTGAACCGACCTGTAGTTGAAGATGAAGGTAACAAAAGCGATGGGGGTGTAGATTTCTTGTCATGGTTCAAGCATAAGATTGACAAGGTTAAGGGATGGATTGGAGATTTGGTCAGTACGAATAAAGAAGGCGGCGAGAGCAGCTGAATGTACAATATTAGGAGCATAAGGGATAAATGGGTAGGATTTGGCGTTTTGATACCCGGACAGGAGCCTGGGACATGATATACTGGATTGATAAAACTTGTAACCTGTATATCTAATTATTGACAATCGATCGATGACTTACAACATCGTTTACCGTATCCGTTTTGCAGTGCAACTGGCGCAAAATTGAGGCTATTGTTCAACACTATAGGGCTGATTAGCGCGCTGAGGTTTCTCCCAGTTCCGATACTGTACTTAACTGGGGAATATAAAGTCCAGCCCATACTTTCCGACTGAATCCAAAAACTCTGGAAGCACGATTCTTTTTTATCAAAGCATGGGATTAGTTTAGTATAGTACTTTCGTACTTTCTTCTCTCCAGTATAGTGTTTTCACACGTGACCAGGCATCCCCTTGGCAGCCCGGGACTCTGTGGCAAAGTGGGGTTAACGCGGTCCGAGACTTTCTTTTATCGACATCCAACGCGATAGATAACCTTGCCCCAACTACTCCACCAGCAAACGGGTGTTGGCTTTGGACCTGCCACAACACCTTCCTTTCTCACCACTTACCTATTCTGTGCCACCAAATACGTGTCCAGATTTCATATTACCAACCGGAGGAAGGTAATATATCCAATAGCCAAATACTTCTTCAAGAACAGTGCGCAGCCTCGTCAGATCATCGCCATCCCCGGGCGCCTGCCTGGGTGTTGTTTGTCCAAGATGGCACAACCTATTTCCCAGGCCGACCAGGCCGACCAGGCAGCTATAGACGATCTACAAATGGAGATTCAATTCCAAAAAGTCATCCTGAAATCGATTGAGGATGCGCCTGCGGAGAACCAAGCCAAAGCTAGAGCAGACACAGTTTCCGAAATAAAGCGGTTGGAGAAGGATCTTAGGAGGCTGAGAGGTGGTACAAGCACAGCATCAAGTTTCCAAGGCCCCTCAGGTTCGCAACATATAAGCTCGTCGCAAGCCTTACAATCTTCGAAATCGAATATTGCGCCCAGAGAAAATCAAGGTATGTTGAATGATTTACCTAGATCACTTTGGTCGCCCTTTGTTTTCCATTTACACATTTTGCCTCCCATATATATAATCTCTAAGTTTACCACTTCCCCATAATTCTCGAGTATATCATAACTTTACAGGGCTGGGAACAATTAGTCAATTCTAGCCCCCTTTTGTGTTACAGAATTGTTCTTAAAAGTCCCCATTACATTTTGCTGTCCTACTCATTGTTGTGTATTTTGCGCTTACCTCGCCGAACTAGACCTGACAAACATTAGGCAGTGGCAGACGGTCTATTTTCTCAACTACAACACCCTTAACTCCAGGCTCATCCACCATGGATTCTACCACTGGATATCTCACACCTAGTAGGATGGATCTACCTAGCAGAAAGCGCTCTCACACAGCTGTTGGAGGAGGACTTTCACCTGGAGAGACCAAGTCTAGGCGTACCTCCCCAAGCCCATACGGTCGCCGCTCAGCTGCATCATCCTCAACCTCTGGGTAAGAAATTCTTGAATTCGTCCTCATGCGGCTAGAGATATGTGCTTCTCATGGTACAAAACTTATGAACCATTCTGAAGCACAGGAGATAGCGAGCGAGTTGTTTTGAATCTGAGTGTAGCTAGGTCACACTTTTGCTAACTCGATAATAGAGATGATTTCGATTTCTTAGATATTGATCTTTTCAAGCCAAGTGATGATTATATCCAAAGCCAAAAGAGAGCGGAGGAGAGAGCTGAACGCACAAGAAAAGACGAAGAGTTTGCTCGCAGTCTGCAAAATGGTGCAATGAACCCACCTTCCACTAGCTCTTACAACAATGCATTCGACCGCATATCTGGCATTCCACATTCAAGCTTTGCCTCCTCGCAGCCCAATTTGTCGTCATCCAGCAAAGCTCCCCCGGCATCCATTAAACCCGAGCCGTTCTCTTCGACATCTGCCATTCCATTTGGTCGAACGAATATAGCCTTAAAGAGTGAACCATCAACTTGGTTGCCTAGGGTTAAAATGGATCAAGCACATCAAATTCCTGGGACATTTCAGAATGATTCCTCAGATGACAGCGACTCCGATCTTGAAATTATCCCCTCATCCGCTTTTCGTGATAACGGCCGGTATGTAGCTTCACCCGCAAGACCATCCTCGGCCCATAGTGGCCAAAAGGGTCCCAACGCTCTGCACTTGGCAATGTACGGCAGCAAACCAGTACCAGGCTGGGCTGCGACACATAGCACTCCTTCACCATCTGTCAATGCTCATGCTCATCAACACACCAGCCACAATCCTTTTCAGGCTTACCATAACCCATCATACCCATCTGGTTCAGCCCTCGGAGGATATGACAATGTCTACCCGCAACCTGGATCTGAATTTGGAACTCCAATGATGGGGATGAATAGCAATAGGTTCGGGCTCGGCAATCCAGCTTTAAGTATGTATGGTAACAATTATGGAGGCATGTCTGTCGACGATACACTTGATGATATCCGCGCCAAAATGAACCGTGGAGACTTTGAGGGCAATTACGATCAGTATGATTACATCATGAACGACCCACGAAAGACCAATGAGGAGATTAAGAACTTATTAGAAAACATCAAGCCTGATGTCGATCTTGATCCTGAAAACAGAGAGGGAACACCAGATGGCATGAAGTACCCTCTTTACGAACATCAAAAGATCGCGTTAACTTGGCTGAAGGCCATGGAGACTGGTAACAATAAGGGCGGGATTCTAGCAGATGATATGGGTCTTGGCAAAACTATCAGCTCGCTAGCATTGATCTTGAGTCGCCCATCTATGGATCGTCGACGGAAAACAACTTTGATCATTGGACCTGTGGCTTTAATTCGACAGTGGGAACGTGAGATCAAAACCAAGGTCAACGGTAGTCACAAGTTGAGCGTCCACTTGGCTCATGGAGCCAAAAAGAAATTGACCTGGGACCAACTCTCTAATTTTGACATCGTTATGACCACATATGGAACTTTGGGAGCAGAGTACAAGAGATACGAGAAATTTCGCGAAGAGGAAAAAGGACGTGGCAATCTTCTCGATTCAGAAGAAGCATTGTCCCATATGAAGAAAATTTTCCCGATGTTAGGCCCTCGAAGTCAGTTCTATCGAGTTATTCTAGACGAGGCTCAAAGTGTGAAGAACCAGCTTGCACAAGCGTCAAAGGCTGTATGTTCGTTACATTCGATGACTCGTTTCTGCCTTACAGGAACACCTATGATGAATAATGTAGGCGAACTTCAATCTCTAATCAAATTTCTCCGCATCAGGCCTTACAATGATCCCAAACAATTTAAAAAGGAATTTAGCAGTCTATACAAGGGGATTGGCACCCAAAAAACAACAGATAACGCTATGAGAAAACTCCAGGCTCTCATAAAGGCAATCTTACTCCGTCGTACGAAGAAATCCTTAATCGACGGCAAACCAATCATTGAGTTACCACTGAAGACCGAAGAAATCCAACACGTTGTATTTAATGAAGATGAACAGTCATACTACAACTCCTTGGAACAGAAAACCCAAGTCACTTTCAATAAATATATGAAGTCCGGTACTGTTGGCAAGAACTATTCCAATGTGTTGGTGCTTCTTTTGCGCCTTCGACAATGCTGTTGCCATCCTCATCTCATCCAAGATCTCGAAGAAGCTCCGCCAGATGGCAGTGACATCTCTTCAGAGGCCATGGTCGAGCTAGCAAAGGGTCTTGCACCTGATGTGGTGACGAGATTGTTGGCTGCAGAAAGCTTTGAGTGCCCTATCTGTTACGACGTTGCACTTAATCCCACCTTGATCATCCCATGTGGTCATGACACTTGCTCCGAATGTCTCGCCAGGATCTCACAACAACAAGCCGCGGATCACATTGCTGCAGGCAACGAAGGCGAATCTACAGCCAAGTGTCCTACCTGCCGAGGCAAGGTTCAAATGAATAAGCTCATTAATTACTCTACATTCGTGAAGGTGTACAGACCAGAAGATGCTAAGGAAGATAACACTGCTGAAGTTGACAGCGATGATGATGACACCTCCGATAGCGAGAGTGATAGCGATGATGAAGAATCCTCTGGCGATGGCTCGGATGTCGACACGCGTGGCAATCTTCGTGGATTTATTGTTCCCGACACTTCACTCGCCGACTTTGAGGGAGAAGATGAAGCTAACGACGATATTGAAGATGATGAGGACGATGCACTTCCTAAGAAGAAGCCGAAAACTAAGAATAAGAAAACCAAGCGCAGCAAGATAAGAGAAGGCAAAAAACCCGCCAAAAGATCTTCCAAAATGAAGGGCCTCACAATGGCTAAATTGAAGATAGATGCTAAGAAGAGCAAGGCGAACGGAAGAAGATATATGAGATATCTGAGGAAGAATTGGCAGCCATCTGCAAAAATCGAAAAGACTATGGAATTGCTGGAACAATTTCAAGAAGAGGGCCAGAAGACTATCATATTCAGCCAATTCGTTACTCTGCTCGATCTTCTTCAAGTCCCCATTGATGAAAAGGGCTGGGGAATGGAGCGTTACGATGGTGGCATGAGACCCGACGAACGCAACGCAGCAATTAATCGATTTACGGATAAGCCCAGTACCAAGATCATGTTGATTTCCCTGAAAGCTGGAAATGCTGGTCTAAATCTGGTAGCCGCTTCAAGAGTTATTATTCTAGATCCGTTCTGGAATCCCTACATTGAGATGCAAGCTATCGATCGGGCTTATCGTATTGGACAACAGCGGGAAGTACAGGTCCATCGGATTCTGGTTCAGGAAACTGTAGAAGACCGCATTATTGAGCTTCAAGACAAGAAAAAGCGTCTTGTTGATGCTGCTTTGGATGAAGGTGCTAGCAAGTCTATGAGTCGTCTTGGTGAGCGTGAGCTTGCTTTCCTTTTTGGTGTGGGACCGCAATAGTTCTTACACCTTAATCGGATATGTTATTTATGTTATGGGTATGGGGTGTATTCGGTGTTTCATGGCATTGCAAGAATCGGATTAGGTTTATGGACTGGGGGTTGGAGCATTTGTTTTACTTTATGAGACGATACCCAGAAGTGATGGCCCACGCCAAAATAAGATGCAGAATAGAGTTTTTAGATCTGAGAGATCGACTAGTGTACCAACACACTAATAAATCAATAAATCTTGTAATATGGTAATGTACTCTAGGTTTATATGCCAGATGTGTCATTCGTTGCCACTCATACATTGTGAGCATACTCAATCTGGGCCGTCCGAAACTAGCATCAGCCGCCCTTAGTTTCTGAGCATTTGCTCCGGTGTATTACCTCTTTCACCATACGAACAATTTGTCCATACACATCACCATACAGCATCGCTTAAATCACATCTATGCAATGCACAATATCAAAGCAGGCTCATTTAGCCGCCAACCACACCGGCACCACCCTGGAGTTGCTGTAAGAGCAAATTCCCATCCGGTAGTACAATAGCGATCTTTATTCCTCCACCTGCATTCGGCAAATGTTAATTAAGTTTAGCCTCGTTAAGATTGCCAACGTATTCCAGCCTTCCATTAATCATCCACCAAGTCCTGTTTAGATGCCGCTATGGAAAGCATGGATCTATATATGTAATTCCTTATCCCCGTCCTAATTTATTATTTCACAAGTATCTCAAAAGGAATGCATCCTCTTCTCTTCCTGGCCCTCTTCCTCACCATCCGTCTCTCAGCCAGCATCCTCAAAGTCCCCTCCGCGCCTTGGATTGGTACTTTCTGCATCCCAATTGCTCTTAACTTACCATGGCTTAAAAAATCCTGGAAGCTCTCTGCCGATGGTGCGTTTTTGGTCGTATCGCAGCTTTATAGTGCGGCGTATGTGATTGCGGGGTGTGATTTACACAAGGGGGGGAGTTTCTGGAATAAGAACTGTGTGGTGAAAGAGTGTGGGAACGTGTTGGGGGCAGCGGGTGTAGGGCTGGTGTTTGTAGGGTTGGTTCTTTGGGAAAGAGGCAGGGTGAGAATATGAGTGCGTGAGTGAAAATAATGGGAGGTGTGATCATTAAAAGAATTACGGGAAAACTTGAATCTAGAAATGAGGA
>Ga0247734_1001190_pt1 | contig 20260 bp, 11 predicted proteins | sample UWRJL103311B2_FD_180933 | JGI IMG/M metagenome (GOLD analysis project Ga0247734, IMG submission 180933) | Plant litter microbial communities from Arlington Agricultural Research Station in Wisconsin, United States - UWRJ-L103-311B-2 | ecosystem: Environmental > Terrestrial > Plant litter >... | reverse complement strand
TTCAACCTGGTTCTGGTAGTGATGCTATTGTTTGTCGCCTCGTCCATGCAGAGCTTTGGCATACAAAATATGAAGTAGTCTCTGGGGAATGGAACTATGTCTCAATATATGATAGAGAGATAGTATTGGATGGGCAGGAGGTTCAAATTCAGAAGAATCTATATGATGCGTTGTGGAATTTGCGATTAGAGTATGATGAACTGTGTCTATGGATCCATGCTATCTGCGTCAATCAACTAGACGTATTAGAAAAGAACCACGCGGTTGAAACGATGGGAATGATCTATCGACAATCTCAAAACACCATTATATGGCTAGGGGAGGCAAACACAGACAACGAATCTGCGATGGACAAGTTAGTGGAGTTTGAATATGTAAAAAGTCAAGGCAGAAGTCAGATACCTACAATGTCTGTAATTGAAGGAATTATTGATACTTCAGATGTAGATCCCGGCAAAGTTGTTGTACTCACCCTAAAACTTCAACGAGATGCTATCTTCGCCATGGCAAAACATAGCTACTGGTCAAGAATATGGACTATACAAGAAATACTGCGATCAAGGAAACTCACGCTATGCTGCGGATCAAAATCGATCCCATTATTATCGTTCTTCTCTTTTCTGGAATTAGCACCGACCAAATGCGGATCTGAAAATTGTGATTGTAATCTAAGGAACACTCCCGCCTTTTTCCTCCTCAACCATCGGTACGATCAAAACCGGTCTAGAGAATATACACTTTATTACTGGCTGAATGTTTGTCTGACCGTCCCAAAGAGGATGCGGGTCAAGCCATCTCCACATTTCCGCGGACCTTTCACATACGCGGAACCTCGAGAAATAGTTTATGCTCTACTGGGCGCTTCTAGCGATTACCAGAATGGCAAGTTGAAAGCAGACTATGCGAAGCCTTTGATTGATATTTATATGGATGTCTACAAAATCTTGAGACGTGTGAAACCAAAGGTCACTCCAGATGGCTACCATGATATGGAGAGGTTTCCGCAATCGGAAATGGAAAGTTACCCCATCGATGTGGAAAACAATTTGGCTTTCAGTTTCAGATTGATCAATGAGTCTCGTCGCATAACGAATTGCCGCCACTCCCTTCGGAAATCAACACGTAGATTTGGCCACTTGCTTGGTCCTCTAGGTCGCTTTCAATTCGCTTTTTGGAATACTGCAGATTCAATAGCAGCTATGAAGCCTGTGGTGCGTGTATGCAACTTTTTTGCCTTTATGTGGTACTGTGTGATCCTTCCCTGTTGTGGGATTCGTGTTGAAGGAATGATGTAGAAAGGGTGTTGAACAAGGGTCTCCTTAACGTTAACATGACCTGCAAACATATAGATGTATCCTGAGTAGCATCCATATATCAAAGAGCTGATAATAAAAAAATTGCGCAAATTAAAGCTTTATTTTCTGATTTGATATCTTTATTTTCGTGTCAGTAGCCTGGTAATGCTTTTTTTTAATCAAGAGCTTAAAACCTTTAGCAAAAAGATTTCTCCTTCTTGCATATTTTCTTTCTTCAATAGAACTATCCAAAATACAAGAAGTGGCAGTTAGGCTGGAAAACATTGCCAGTCAGTGAATATCTAAAGACCAGTTAGGTACCTCATGCTTTCCCCTAGAAACATTTTACGATTTTTTATTATAAGAAACATGCTCTGATTACTCACTTAGAGAAATGATTATCAAAGTACTAAGCATCAGAGTAGGAAGCCCATTGCAGGCTGACTAAAAGTCTTGTGCTTTCAATATACCATAAGCACCTATACAAAACTTACTCACCAAAAGGTGCAAGACAATGCCGGAGCATCAATGGAATAATCAGCTCTTTTCGTTCATCATGTAATCATTCCTTTAGTGCTTCATGAAAGGTTTACGACAAATCTTCCCTGGCAAAACAGTCGGCTAACGCTCTGTTCACCAAATAAACATACATATAATCATTTGGATGAATATGGCTGCTTATAAAAGAAATCCCCTTTCTTTATATACCAAAAACACATATAGTCCTATAGCAATCTATTAACATAAAATGTACACTCTCTAACTAATTAAAAGTGAGATTCCTATATCAGATGCCGAATAAATACATTCATAACTACGAAAGTAATCTACATAATCGAACTAGGACCCTTCGTCAAAAGTACCCTGCCAGGCACGGAACCAAAGGCAAATACTCTCGGAAGTTTGACTCGGCCCATTCGTCGAGCTGAAAATCAATGCCAGGAACAATAATGGTCCTTTCTTTTGGCCAGCTTCCAGGTATATCTCTGTGCTTAAAAGCCTCTTTTGCGCTTCGGATTACGGTTTCAAGGTCAAATATCCACCAACCTATGTTGTCCGAAACTCGGATTAACATTTGTTCGTAATCTTCATTTAAGTGTATGAGTTCGCCGTGAAAAAGGTCGTTCAAGAACTCAATACGGCATTCGTCACGTGTTTTGTAAGTAACATCGCCATTCATCAGCTGCGGAAACCCTGCCAGAATCTCTTCGTCAAATATGTCCTGGATATCATTTTCGAGCCAGCCAGAGAGATGCAAAGCCTCTCTCAGGAAATCTTCAAGACCTTTGTGTATAGAATATTCAACGGCGGAATATGGTCTGCCCAGGGAATGCCCAATTCCCAGATTCTCTGGCTGGGTTGCCTGGGTTTGTGGGAGATGGCCATTCTGGAACAGGTTCACCAAGCGCGCCATACAAGCTTTCTGTATATCTTGTCTATCTGTCATAAAAGCCATGAACATGAGTGCAACTGCTGGTTGTCTGCTTCCTTTATCACTTCCATAATATGGTCCTGTAGTCGAGGGAAGGGGCAAATAGGAAAGTCCATTTTCCAATGCTTTTAGCATTCCTAATCCAGTTGGATCTTTTAGAAAATGTATTTCGGTCTCGCAAAACGTGCCGGGAAACCAGGAAGTAGAAAAGCCATTCATGTCAACGGCCCAGGATTCTTGCTGCAACATCGCCGAGTATATTGGGAGTTTCACATCATCTAATCTGAAATGATGCGATGGCACAAACCAGAATGGATCTTCTGGACAGTTGTGAAGAGCATGGCGTAAACGATCGGCAATCAGATTCTCTGCCTGTTGACTTTGAAACTCATCCAAAAAGTAAAAAACTCCAAAGATATATGGACTTCTATACCCAATCTTCGCTTCTAATGTCAGAAATTGCAACATTTTGTGTGCTTTTTCAGAATATTGAGGTTTTTTCCCTCTTGATGTAAATAGCATAAGAAGGGCGATATCTGACAATGACTTTCCATAACCGCCATCTGCTGCATCATGGTGGGATGCTAACCCGAGCCGAAACAAGCGCTTGACCTCTTCCATGTCCAGATCCTTGACGGCTCGTATAATAGGTGAAGTTTCCTCGACTATATTGTAAGTTGTAATCTGCATACTCAGGTCTAAATTCGATGAGTACAAAGGCCGGGATAGTTGGATGTATGCAGCATATCTCCAGAAAGGAAGCTTGCTGCGAATACATATGATTGCGTTTGAAGATGTTTCTCGCTCATCTTGACAGTTCGACTTTGCAACTTTAGCCTGTTGGAAAGTTTTGATATGAACTTCGAAAAGGGGAGTGCTGTATCTCAACATCTGGACATTTTTTGAAAGTTTAACTGTAGCTTCGGGGCGTGACAATCCGGAGTGACTCGGATTGGAAGTAGCATCGATATTGGGCTTAGTTGTCTGTCCAGATTGCTGTGCAAAATTTGACACAACAAAACTTTCCTCCCGAAATGAGTCGAGAAATTGTTGAGTTTGAGCCTCTGGAATACCCGCGTTGACATGGCTGAGTGTTGAAGGTGATATATCTGATTCCTCAAGCGCGGTTCTCGGTTGAGTTATATCCGATTGAATGCTGTCCAATTTAGACATTATTGTAGACATCATTGTGTTCAAAGCCGTATTTGTAGTAGCAGCAAGTGCAGTGATGCTCTCACGTTGTAAGTCGAACCTGTCCTTGACAAACAGCGTGTTTGCCGAGATAGATCCAAGGCTGTCAAGTCTAGTTTGTTCTTGTTGAAAGGCTCTTTACCTGTAAATTAGCTAACTTATACTCAATTGTCAAGGCGATACAACTCACCGCTCCAAGTAGCTCGTTTGCGCAATCCCTTGCACCATCAAAATCTGGCTCTTGGCCCGCTCGAGTCGTGATAGCTGGTCCGCCATAGTCTTCTTTTTCGAGACGACCTTTATCCTCTCCCACCACCGACCGTCTTTCCCATTTCCAATCCTTTTAAGATCATCTGCTACTTGATCTCTCAAACTCTCTACTGTGCTAACACATTGTTCCAGTGCGGGGCGGAAATCTGCTTCCTCAAACACTCTACCCAGAACGCCAGCTTCTAGTCGTGCCTCGATCGACTTTGATACGCCGAGCAGTATATTGAGCTCGGTAATCAGTAACTGCACGTCTTTTGGAGCATTTTTGATATCTTCAAAAACACCTTTCAAATAGATGCAGCCTTGCGTCAGTTTTCCAGCGAGGGCAGCGAGGCCAGCTATACTAGCTGCCAAACCAATCGCTTCCGCCATGCTGAGTGAACTTGAAGCGTGATCTCGATCTTTGAAAAATATCAAACTCCGTTTGAAGATGTGGGGTAATAATGGGTTTTCAGTCGCTGAGCGTTGACGATAAAAATGCCTTGGGCTCAGCTCATGTTGTGTGACCAGCAAGTCAAGGCAGTATGCACAGCCACCACAATATCATGCATCATTGACCAACTCACCATATATATCTATGCCGTAAGCTTTGTATAGTTATAGCAGCTTCGCAATGGCAAGATACTTTTTACCATAGCCCAATCGATTCACAAATTGATCCTGCTTTAATGATATAAGCCATGCGGTGGAGTAGAATTTCTTGTCCAATTAAAACTCAAGCACATAGATGACATCTTCGTGAATGAAAAAAAGCTCAATTAATTCATTCGTGAATTTGACTTGTACTTGTCTCTTTTGTTTATCCTACATGGCAGAATGACACGACACCTTGCAGCTCTGATAGCGCCTAACATTTTAACCAACATCTCCCTTACCCCACCCGCACCCACACATATTTACTAAAGCCAGCTGGCTTTCTTTACCATCACTTCAATCATTTGAGATTCTAGCTATGGTTTTTCAGTAGGAGTGAAGTGAAGGAATGATTATTGTGAAGAGCTACGATCAATTGACCTATAATAGTGAATTGCGTTGTTCACGATTTGAGGGCCGTCACCCCTGACCATTCCTACCTGGATCCTAGAGTAATTAATACACACACCACGAACAACCCCTTTCCGACCCACCATTTTGCGAGACAAGCTTGAACTTCAAAAATTGTCAATTTTTCGCTGAGGGTTAGGGAACTTCACTACCATGCCAAGATGGCAACCGCTAGATCAGCTCACAGCTCCTGATTTCGTCCACGATAGCACCTAGTTTCTAACTCGAGAATCATATAGAACAACATTAAATAGAGAAATCTTCTATAATGTCAAACTCAAACTCCCATGTCCACTCCCGCTTTTCCTCATAGTGGGTTTGTACTGTACATTAACACTGCCTCTAGAACAATTATGTCATCAAGGACCAATCATTTCTCTATGTATCCATCTGCATGCTTTATTACAGGGCAGTACTCAAGGCTGAGCGGGGGCGGGAGGGCGTTATCAGTCGCTTCCATAGAAAATGGCGATGCACTTGCATCTTAGATATATCACATAAACGCTGCACAGGACTGGATAGTTTTCATAGGTCAGATCGTGTAGTTACATTGATACGCATTAGATTTAAGTTGCTTAGGTAAGCATGGCACGTTAACGAAATCCGTGAAGGGCGAGGCGAGAAAGAGGGGAAGTTTACCAGAATCCCTTATTATTGTTTATTAGAAAAAGGAAAGCATGTCGGCGTCGTATTGGTCAATACTGCCTGACAAGCGATGGATACTTGGCTGGCACGGCAATGTGCAGCATAAGAACTCCGGGCACGAAATCTTATATAAATTGAGGAGGAAGAGTGTCCACTACTGTGATTTTATTGTATTCGCATCGTCAACCCCATAACCACATACGAGATGGCACTGGCAAATTGGTCATTCATCCCTCTACTCTCCTCTTATCCACCTTCAGTATTCCCCCATGTAGCTTTGTGGAATGTGAGCAACGGAATCGGTTTGGAATATCAAATCCAAATCTCATGGCCATTTAATTGGACTTCTAGAGATGTGAATAGTACTGCACTCACAATGTAAAATCTACCCCGCCTCAACTCTCCGCGTCCGCGTCCGCGTCCGCCTCCCCTTCCCCGTCTGTCTCCATCTTTGTGTAATTTCAGCAGATTTGTTGACAATAAAATTCATCAGGTATGTCCTCGACGGCAACGCTTTAGGTTCGACAGCTACTGAGGCTTTCCACCGCCGTCCACCCGTGGTGCCAGACCAACCAGACTCAATCGTCGTTTCCATCGGCTATCCCCTCGTCGACGCTCCCTATAGTCCACAAAGATATGTAGATTTCATCCCACCAACGCTAGACGGAAGTATTCCAAGCCAACCAGGCGTGGCATCTGGAGCGAACGAGTTCATCGACTTCATTGACAAAACCCTCCGTCCATTTGTGCAAACCACGGTCTTCCCAAACACAAAATTCACACGGGATGCGCTGTACGGTCATTCTGGAGGTGGTGTATTTGTATTGTATGTTTTACTCACCCGCCCTGAGCTCTTCGACACCTTCCTCGCCGCAAGTCCCTTTTTGGCTTGGAACGATCGGTATCTGCTCAACCACACGCTTGACTACGCCAATCTGCGTTCCCATGCATCCAAGCATACGAATACCACCAAACCGGCATTCGCAATCAGTTATGGCTCCCTGGAACAATATCCAGTCAAGCGACGAACGGAAACACAGGAACGATACCAGTATAGATTGGATCTGTTTACGAGTTTTGCGATGACTGATACTTGCAAAGCATTCTTTGAATTGGTGAAGAATGGAAGCTGGGTGAGGGATAAGCTTCTGAGGGAGTATGTAGGGAGTGACCATGCTGCTCTTGGGGGAGCGGCACTGGCAGATGGCATTGATTATTTTACGGATTGGTGAGTGGGAAAGGGGACTGGATAGCAGATCATCTCTAATCTGACGTGTTCGGTATATACATATTGCATATAAATCTTCATGAATATACTCATGAAGTTCTCGGTTATCATAACACTAGCTATACTCTAAATTTTTTCATTTACTTCAACTTTGTAGCATATATAATTTAAGACTCAGGCTCATAGATACAAATATAGACTGAGGTGTGTTGAACCAACTCCCTAATCTAAGCATGTGTTTGTCTTAGATCCTACAATGAGAGAAACTTTTTTTTGTATGGCAGCTTTTCAATATCGCAGTCTTTAGGCTAGTGTTCATACTTGACGCGCCTAGAGATATGTGTCGATTTTCAGAAATTGGTAAGAAGTGCCTGCCATTATAGCATAGGGACACCAGAACTCGAAGATTTCAAAACTATCGAGATGAGTTAAATACGTCTAGATAATAGCCTTTACATCAAATCTTGAATATTTTATGCGAAACATACGTGCTACTAGGAGCACTAGTGGCAACATATTATAGTGTTTTTCACAACTAACCGCAGGATGAGCAAAAGAGAATTACGTGTCTTTAATGTTGTTAGGTAAAAGGAACAAAGAACATGAAAACAAAAACTGCGACCAAGTGTCACGAACCTAGTTCGCTACCATGGTGACAATTCTAGTAGTATGCTTAATCGACTCCTCCTCCTTTCGGTTTCTGAGCTCATTCGTTTGCGTCCTGATTTAGCAGCTGTAAAACAGGTTACAGTCTTGTTTCCTAGAGCGGTAGTACCCCATAAAGTATGCCAGCAATGCGTGAAATTTGAATGCACATTCACAACAGCCTGGCAGTTCATGTCAACAGTGCTTGTGGATCAGATTACAGGGCCTGAATCCTGTTCTTCTCTGTTCTCTCAGACACTGCTGATTGACAGAGAATCACAAATCAATAGTAAAATCTTGCAGAGCAACCTTCTCCTGAACGAGTAGCTCAAACTACCACACACCCATATTTTGCAGTATGGATCTTTGGGAGGATCTAGAGGCTAGCTGGAACTTTTGGCTGACTATATGGCGGTCTGGTTTCAAAGCAATCAGTAACTTTGCCTTTCATCAATCCCATAGCCGAGTTTTCTGACAAAAAGCTATCTAGCCACTGCAGTTTTCCTATCATGGCAGATTGTACACCTTCTGCTATTACTAAATCAATTTGCACTCATAATGATTTGCAAGAAAAGCCCACGTCACTTGATTGTGAAACCTATTTCATCAATTTGCTAGTTCTCCCCAATTCTAGAGGGACCTGGGATTATCTGTCGATGCGGCGCTTGAATATCCCATCATAGTGGGGTCTCATCCCATGGTCTAGCTCGATAGCTTTAGCAGTTCCCACCATTTACCGAGCTGGGAGAATGTTGTATTACAAGTGCTGGTGTTTATAATTGTTGAAGCAATTGTCAGTCGGGTTTTAAACCGTGGTGTCACGAACTCCTGAAGGATGATGTGCGAACTGCAGCTTACATGGCGACCGACTATGTAGTGTCGAGATGGGGGGACTTTTTCTTAGCATTGTCCTGATTCAAACATCTGAATGGTTGAAGCATGAGAATTGCATTGGTAGTATACACTTTCTATCTTTGTGGGTATAGCAGATTGTTTCTACTTTGAATGTCCTATCGCTGGGTCGTGAAGATACGCTAGAGAACGTCTAAACCATGAAGCAATATAGGATTTCGTCAAGGTTCCGCCATCCGGCCATCATAATCCATCTATCCACTGAGATAATATTTCCGCTGTGCAATCATCCATACAATACTTCCTGAGGACACCAGTAAAGCTGACACAAGACCCTTCTCCGCCTTCACTCTCTTAAAGTAAAGCCACTCTAGCACGAAATGACCAAAGGCGATGACAAAGGTGCAGAGAGCTAGAGAGTACAACTCGGGATTGTTAAGTTTGTAAGCTGCGTAAAGTCGAACAGTACCCGAAAGACATGTCCATGTACCGTAAATGTGTGCGGTGAGTTCGTTGATTTGGGCTGCTGCCACTGGACCTGGGTAGGTAAGGAGTGTAGAGCGGGTGCTGTGGTACGTTGCTATCGAGCCTGAAAGGGCAATGCTGCTAGTCTGAACATATTTAGTCAATATGTATCGAATAAATAGGGAGAAAGTGCGAGCAACAAACCAAGATAAGCCAGTACGGGAGAATTCCATCCTGTGGTGGCAGTATAGAAGACATGCTATATATATTGCAGGATGAGCGTAGAGTCTAGGAATTAGAAACTATGCAATTGAATGACATTCACTTGCCAACCTCTCCCGGTCTCTATCGTTGTTCAGTCAGAGCTGTGTTATATACTCTTAGAAGATGCCAAATATTGTCGCGGCAGAGGACTTTTTGGGTTGGTTTTGGGTTGGTTTGGTTGCATTTGATAGAAGTGGCCTATTATATTATAGAATAAGTAAGCTATCGGGCATGTAGGGCTTGTGGACTCATCGTTGCCTTAGGTTCCAAACGTATGTATGTCAGAGACTTGCTCCCCAATCATGCTCGGGAACGGGTAAAGGATGTTGGTCCTGCGCTTACGGCTGATGTTGGCATCAATGAAATAACTGTCCTCTAATTCGTCTCTTTTTATAGATAACGTCAATTATTCGTTATTCTATTACTTGAGATTTAATATATTGTTGAGTGACGAATTGCTCCATCGACAGTGCATGTACAGTACAGTATAAAAGATAGTTCAACGACCAAACGGGGAAGGATTGCGGCCAGATCTGAAAAATTCTGAATTATAGGTTTCGAGTTAGTAAGTATGGTATAAATTGAATTCTTAAGATCATATGTACCTAAAATAGCAGCCCCAAAAACACATTAGGTATAATACAACCAGTCGAGGAGATCAAATGAAGTGAGATTTGGCCAGCCGGGGTAGTTTCTAGCCCAGGCCAACCATCTTCCCCTTGCATTTCCCGGGGCGCAATGTATACAAACCAACACTTTGACCAAAACCACTACTCGCCAAAACAAAAGTAAAGGTCTAAAGCGGCTAAGAAATAATAAAGGGAGATGCCAAAAACTAGCCTTACTACTTTACATTAATGCCGCTATATTTTAATTACCTTGAATAGGATCTAAATACCAATCCGTTTGCAGCAGTAAATAATCTCCAGATATGCATTGCTGGTTTCACAGAACCGGTTAATTATACATCAGTCGGCTAAATATATATATTACAAATAGCTGTTTAACAATTTGCGTAATCGCGCAAACCCCTTGTTGGGCATTGATATTAACCTGGGCCTCACGCTTTCACTTGAAAATAGTTGATGTTCGGTTGACCTGGAGCTCTCGGTCGACGCATGGTCGACACTTTGCTTTCTGTTCAACAGCCGATGCCAGAAGTTTCGGTCCTCGATCTTGCGATCAATGATAGCCCCATTTATCAGAACCCATTAGCATCATACTACGCCGGCGACATCACCAGCAAAGAAGACGTACTATCCGTTCTGCGGAAGGCACATCCTCAAGTCGTTTTTCATATGGCGTCGCCTCCTCATACGGGCAAACCTTTAGAGCTGTATATTCAAGTCAATGTCGACGGTACCCGTAACCTTATCGAGTGCTCACAAGAACTTGGGGTAAAATGTTTTGTCTACACTTCGAGCGCTTCTGTTATTCATGATGCAAGTAGTGATCTATTCTTAGGAGATGAATCATTTCCACTAGTCTTTCTCCCTAAGCAAAAAGAAGTGTATTCACATACGAAAGCATTGGCCGACCGACTCGTCCTTGACGCAAATTTGAAGAACGGGAACATGATGACCGTCTCTTTACGACCTTCTGGTATATTTGGCGAGGGCGATATTGTGGTAAAGTCAATGGTTACAATAGCTCAAGAAGGAAAATGCAAGTTTCAGATTGGAGATGGAAAGAATCTTTTCGATTGGACGTACGTTGGTAATGTTGTCGACGCGCACTTGCTGGCCGGTGAAGCTCTACTCCAAGAGTCAAATTTGAGAGCCGATACCCCCGATATTGTGATCTCGGACGAGAAACGAGTCAATGGCGAGGCTTTCATTGTCACAAACGATGAACCAATACCATTTTGGGACTTTGCACGTGGAATTGGAGCAGCCGGTGGGCATCCAACAAATATAAGGTCTATTCGAAAGATCTCTCGGAGCTTGGGGCTAGTTATTGGCTTTTTAGCGGAATGGATTGTATGGATTACTTCTTTTGGCCGGAACAGATCGACCTTTTCGCGGTTTACTATCAGATATAGCACTATGACCAGAATATATCGTATTGATAAAATTAAGAGTAGATTAGGATATAGGCCTAAGGTAAGTATGAAGGATGCTATTGCCCGAGCAGGAGGATCATTCTTGGGAAAGATGAAGGATGTTTGAGAATAATGGTTCAATATTGTGCGAATATTGACTAGTATTGATATTAACGTGGAAGATTTCCGACTGAAATTCTCTGAAATTCCATCAAAAAGTGATCAAATTTCCAAATTCCATCTCTTTATTTAGATATAAGGCTTCCTTACTGTCGGTTTATTGTATTGTCGTCTTCTAGGCTGATATGAATGGGTACTTAATGTACCGGTATACAATCTGATGTCATTATAATAAAGTACTTATTAGGATGCTAGTGTTAATATGGCATAGAGCATGGATAAGCTTTGGAACTTAGACTATTAACATTTCTCTCGAATATTATGATATCACTCCTCCCTCCACTTAAACATATATACCATAAGCAAGCTATTTAGCACCGCAACAATCCAACAGGCAAATCCAAAAGCCCCTTGAAAATCACCTTTACAAACTTTCCAAAGTCCAGCAGCTAATCCGCTTAAAACCAGTATCCCAAAATTAATCTGAAAAAGTACAAGAAAATTTGGTCCTTCGTCAATATGAATTCCCCAACCAAATGTTGTCGAAGCATCCGCAGTTGTAGCAAGACTCGTCCCTAGCTTCTTTGGAAATCTCAACATCCAAAAGAGATCAACAGATTCCTCCTTGCATTTTAGATAGTGGAGGAAGTTATCTTCTGCAATTGGTGGTTCACCTTCAAGAGGACAGGGATGGTAAAGCCACTTCTTCGCATCGACTTCACTTTTAGGGGGCAGAGCCAGAGGCTTCTGAAGGATGCCTACTCTGTGGCGTTTTTCAAGTGAGAACTATTCTTTAATTAGTTTTAGGCATAAATATTGAGGGGTTATTTAGCCTTACTCGCACGAAAGATACTGTTGTGGGTTTCAAGAGCCAAAATTTGGATCGAAAGCCACGCAGTGCGATGTATCTCTCTCTGATAGCTCTAAACATTTCACCGTCGGTTGAGATAATTGTGAGATCGATTTCTCCCAATGTTTTAAGATGAGCTCCGGTATTGACGCAAAGTTCCAGGAAAGAAGAGCTGGGAGTGCCACCAGAGGATGCAGCTATTGCTGGCTGAGAGCCTAGTAGTGCGCTATCTTGCAGATGATTTGTTCTCAAGTCTGTCAAGTTCAATGGAATTCCAGACTGGATAGGTGCTGCCGGTGGAATTTGTAACCCGCTTGCTGGCGTTTGTGGAGTATTATTCTCAGAGTTAGGATTTGTTGTTCCTCTAAGTATAGCTGCGTACTCATCTAGCCTGCTCTTGGATATATTTGGGAAGTCTGCATACAGATCATGACCACAGAGACACTTCCATTCAATTCTACAGTGGTTTTTTGGAACGGACTTTCTTTTTAAGTGTGCCCATTTGTTAATAATAGATAGGCGAACTTGATCTTTCCACATTGCGATTTGATGGTAATTTGCCTGTATATATGTTAACCACTGTATTATGATTGCCTTTAGTGTAAAATTTCTGACGCTTCACCTTTTTTACGAACCGCGTCAAATATCTGATATAGAAGAAGCGGCGATTCGTCAAACACTTGTCGGGCTGATATTGAGTTTCCTCGGAATTAATTTTGCCATTGGCGAGCGCAACTAAAATCCCATAATACAAGACAGAAATGAGTAAAGCTGCGAAGATTATAATAATCCAGATAGTCCAAGAATGAACGCAGGTACCAATATCTATGCCGGAGTTTCTTTTCAAGAAGATTGCGCTAGAACAGGTATGTGCTACACCACCTGTTACTAGCAAAACCGCAATCGAGATGACCACAACGCAGATGGCCACAATCAACCCCAAAGTAAAAGGGGTCTTTTTTTCACTTGTCCTTGCCAAGTAATTCGAAATGCCTTCCGGACTGCTAGTAACTGTTTTCATCATCGGTGTGTCTACCCCAGTAGAATTATCTTGAACCAACATGTCGTTGACGAAATCATCCCCTTCTGTGTATGCTCGTTTCAAATACTCGGATAGCTGATGTTTGAGTTCTGAATAAGCCTTCGAAGAAACCATAAATGACTTCAGATTTTCCAGATTTTCCAGATTTGGACTTTCGTTGGCGCAATCACTAGAACTTTTGTCGATCTGTGGTCCAGAAAGTTCGGATTCAGATTCCTCGAAGTCAGAATTGCTCACACCAATTTCGCTGTCTATCCGAATAATGGCGCTGCCTTCTTGGGTAGTTTTTCTCTTGGTGAGATCCTTGAATATAGCTTCGTTCTCCTCTTGGCTCGAGTTACTCGGGGTTCCCATAGCATCCACTTGACGAATCTTATCCCGTTTAAAATGCTCCCACAAGTTCTGAGAGACTGTTGATGCTTGGCAATGGAATAAGGCAATAGCGCAAAGTTTGGGGCCTTCAATAGTTTCCTGCCGCAAACGTTGGCAATACCGCTCTATTAGATATTTTAGAGTCGATGTGTGTTGTCTCTGTATAGATAATCCATTTATCAGGGAACATAGTTCACTGTCTGCCAACATCATTTCTGTGAATTTCTCATTGGCATCCATGATAATCCTTCTAGAAGTTTTGCCCTGAAAGTAATATATACCGACGATGAAAGATATATAATGAAGGGAATGTGGGTGTTGGTGTTTTCCCCCCAAGTCCTCCACACTCGCAGCTATTCCCAGACTGAAATTTGCTGTAAGCTTAAGTTGCTCCCTACATTCTTCAAGTAGCAAAGTAAAAATATCCTTCCCGGAGTATATATTCCCTGCTACGTTCTTTAAGATATCTTCCGTTATTTTTATTTCGGCCCCTCTCTGCTTAAGCAGAAGTGATAACATCTGTATTCCACAAACTTTGTTTCCTGCTACGTTCTTCAAGATATCTTCCGTTATTTTTATTTCGGCCCCTCGCTGCTTCAGCAGAAGTGATAATATATGTTTTCCGCTGACTTCGTTTCCTGCCACTATCTTTATCAAATCTTTTGTTATTACTACTTCGGCCCTTCGTTGTTCAAGTAAAAGTCGCATTAGTTCGAATCCAATACGTTCATTTCCTGCTACGCTCTTCAAGACGTCTTCTGTTATAATTACTCCGGCCCCTCGCCACTCAAGTAAAAGTCGCATTATTTCCTCTCCAGCGCGTTTATTTCCTGCTACGCTTTTCAAGACGTCTTCTGTTATAATCACTTCGGCCCCTCGCTGCTCAAGTAAAAGTGATAATATCTGTTTTCCGCTGACTTCGTTTCCTGCTACGCTCTTCAAGACGTCTTCTGTTATAATTACTTCGGCCCCTCGCCGCTCAAGTAAAAGTGATAATATCTGTTTTCCGCTGACTTCGTTTCCTGCCACTATCTTTATCAAATCTTCTGTTATTACTACTTCGGCCCCTCGCCGCTCAAGTAAAAGTCGCATTAGTTCGAATCCAGCGCCTTTATTTCCTGCTACGCTTTTCAAGACGTCTTCTGTTATTGTTACTTCGGCCCCTCGCTCCTTAATTAGAAACATCATGACTCCATCTCCAACCCATTCATTCCCTGCAGCGATCAGCACCACCTCGTCTAGATTGTGGTTATTGTTGCCGTTGAATTTGCTTTCTAGCAAAAATGTTGCGACTGCCCAGTTCTTCAAAGAATAAGCACTATTCAAAGCATTTCTAAAATATAAATTTTGCGTCCTTATATCAGGCGTATGCTCTAACAAAAACTGAACAACAGTCAAGTGCCCTTCACGTGAAGCACTTTGAAGAGCTTTTTCAAAATAACTTTGCGTATTTATATCGGGTGCATGCTTTAGCACAAGCTGAACAACAGCCAAGTGCCCATTACCTGAAGCGGCCCATAAAGCTTCTCCAAAATGTACATTTATATCAGGTGCATGCTTTAGCAGAAGTTGAACAACAGCCAAGTGCCCATTACCTGAAGCGGCCCATAAAGCTTTTCCAAAATATACACTTATATCAGGTGCATGCTTTAGCAGAAGTTGAACAACAGCCAAGTGCCCATTACGTGAAGCGGCCCATAAAGCTTCTCCAAAATATATATTTATATCAGGTGCATGCTTTAGCAGAAGTTGAACAACAGCCAAGTGCCCATTACCTGAAGCGGCCCGTAAAGCTTTTCCAGAATTTACACTTATATCAGGTGCATGCTTTAGCAGAAGTTGAACAACAGCCAAGTGCCCATTACCTGAAGCGGCCCGTAAAGCTTTTCCAGAATTTATACTTATATCAGGTGCATGCTTTAGCAGAAGTTGAACAACAGCCAAGTGTCCGTTCTTAGCAGCCCAAAATAACGGCGTTTTGTTGCTTTTATCCTTCGAGTCTTTCTCGAGATTGGTTTGCAATAGAAATTCAACTTCTGCCTTTCTCCCGAGTCTAGCAGCCCACAGGAACTTTGTCTGGGTGTCCATATCGTTCGAGTCAATGTCAACACAATCAAGCAATAGCTTAACTACAGCCTCATGATCATTCTTGATTGCCAAAGATAGCGGACTATCATTGTTTTTATCCTTCCGGTTAACCTTGACCTTGTTTGTCTCAAGGAGCTGCTTCACAACATACGAATGCCCGTTCTTGGCAGCCCACAACAAAGGTGTTTGGTGATATATGGCGTCTTTTATATCGACATTGATATTTGCAACATCAAGGAGGAGCTTGACCACATCACTATGCCCATTCTTAGCAGCCCAATATAGTGGCGTCCGATCGTATTTATCTTTCGAGTTGACGTCGGCCCTATGTGTGCCAAGTAGCAATCTCACAACACTTTCATGTCCTTCTTTGGCACTCCACAATAGCGGCGTTTGATTGGTGAAGTCCTTCGAGTCAATGATGATATTTTCTGTGTTGAGTAGCAACTCAACCACGGCCACATGCCCGTTCTCAGCAGCCAGGGATAATGGTGTTCGGTCACTAATATCATTTGAATTAACGTTGACAGCGCCGGTATCAAGCAGGAGCTTAACCACGGCTTCCTCCCCATTTTTAGCAGCCTCCAACAACCTTTTGTTGCCATCTTCATTCTTTGATTCTGTGGTTATCTCTGTTTTGGTTTCGGATAGGTCCGCCATAGTTAAACTGAAGGGGCTGGAATTAGAGATGTTTTAACAAGTGCTTCAACCAACAATCAAATAGGCGTAGGATTTTACCAGCACGCGCGAGAAAGCTCGTTTGATTATTCGCAAGAGTAAAGTTGAAGATTCAATGACATGTGGGGGTTCTGTCAACGACATTAGGTGAATTTTGTACATTAATACTCAGCCTCGCCTCAACGAGTTCAAAGCGCATTGGGCGTCGGGCAGATCTCTGGGCATATAGCTGCATTGCCACGTTGAGGTCGTACATCTGGGAAGGGGAGTTAAATAGTTGCATATTAAGACATTCGATTGGCTAGACTCCCCATAGCTGTGTATAGTCAGCGATTTCCTATTATTTACTTACCCCTGTGCAAAAAAGTGGCCCCGTCGGCAGAACAAGGTGTTTGTACGAAAGGGTTGCATTTTGCCGCTTTTCGGTGTTAGTTCGTAGCTAGAGCGGATACTTAGAATGCCAAGAGCTGAGTGCGGATTTTGGAAAATTAGAAGTACGCTGAATTAGGACGATATTTAGAGCGATACTGAGAGACAATTCATCAATCGGATATACCCTAAGTACTTACAATGCAAACCTCTAGTAGTTTTTACAATCGAAATACGACTTGTTACTTTTTAGGCGCTGCTCTGCGAGTGGTCACAATATAAGGCTCCATACTTTTGGTCTGCACAACACTGACTGGAAAGGAGTAGAAAGAAACAAAAAGAATAATATTCTCTGAGTTTTAACGCCAACATTAAAACGTTACTCAAACTTACCCAACTATCCTCGCTATACGGATGACTATCTACTATAAGTTAAGCAAATTAGTCTGGTTATAGTTGTTAATTCCCGCTGCTCAATCTGTATGAATTATTTAGACCCCCCTGTCCGACGCTGAAACTCTTGCTTACTTTCCTAGATCACTTCTCCTCACTTATTATAACTCATTTACGACTTTTATTCCGATTTCTCCACAAATCCTCACTCACGTTCACAGCAGTTCCTGCGTTTATCGAAACTGTGATCAGTGAGATTAAGCACCCCCCCGGCCGAATCCATCCAAAAGGGAAGATAGGGAGAAGAAGAAAAGAAAGAAAGCATTGGAGAACCACCCACATATAGTTTCCCCTACCGCAACTCAACACACGCATACCATCATCTTTCTCCATGGTAAAGATAGCGACGCGCCAGAGTTTGCCGCTGAGCTCTTTGAAAGCCAAGCATCAGATGACCGCACCTTTTCCGAGATCTTTCCCTCGTTCAAGTGGAGTTTTCCACAATCTAAAACACGAATAGCATCTCGCTTTGAATCGGAAGAGTCCCAGTGGTTCGATATTTGGTATTTGGGCGGTAGAGAACCCTTTAGAAAGAGAAGAGTCGTAATCTGTACAAAGCTTAAGTGTTAGCCTTATGTCAGGGCTAGTAGTTGGAGAGGTGTTACCACTAGGCTAAGCGGGCCAAAAGGTACAATATTCGGTTTCGGGGCACCGAAACCTCTCCTACTATATATACTAGAACGTATTCACCTGGCTGGCAGGGCACGTGCTCCTCACAACCTGTTAGAAAGGATATTTTTTATTTGTATAAAAAGGTTGTAATAGTAGTATCCGAGGTAGATTGGCTTAATTAGTTCTTGGTCAATTTCAGCAAGGAAAGAGAAATGGCGCCTACAAATTAACGCTGACTTAAAGGCTTTTTAAATCCTATAAAATAAGTCTTCAGAATACCTTATTAGTTAAGACAACTATTTACAAGCACCGATTAACTCTTAGTACCCTATAGATACTACGAGTATCACGGGTTTGAATATGTACAAGTCCTAAAAGAACAGTATAACCCTCTGGTCCAGCCCTGTCTATAGCATTGTCCCCATCTAGCAGAGCACTACAGGTAAGTTAGCTCTAGAATATAATAAGAAAGACTAGGAAGATTAAAGGGAGACTTACGTTGCTACCACTGCCTTCAGTTGTAGGTTAGGTACTAGCTATAGTTCCGCTGGTAGTATTACCGCTACTATCTGTAGATGTTCGTTGGTTGCCTGAGCTAACAGTAATGACTACCTGCCCTCCGGTAAGCCCGTCTGACTTGGCCGCGACAGTGATTTGGCCCGTTGAGCTAGCCTTGACGATGCCTAGTGCGAGGCCGGAAAAGGCCTTGCGGGTAGCGCTAGAGAAAGAGGTCATATCAGTTGGGTCGCCGTTATCAGTAGATACAAGTTTTCCAACGCCGCTAACGCTAAAGATAATACTATTAGTGGCGCGCGGTACAACGGTGCCGCTAGAGTCGACGACGGCTACGCTCACGTACGCTAGGTCGAGCCCGTCGCCGGTGATAGCCGAGCGGTCGACCGTGACCTTAAGCGCCGCCGCAGTACCGGCCGTCTTGCGTGTATCGGTGGCCCACTGGGCGCCGTTCTTATAGGCTACGGCACGGAGGTCGCCGGCCTGGTACTTGACGCTATCCCAGCGGAAGCGGTAGACAGACTTGCCGGGACGCTTTAGGCGGCCGGCTGATACGCCATTAACAAAGAGCTCGACCTCGTCAGCCGAGCTAAAGCAGTGCACGGGAGTGACCTGTCCGACGCGGTCGGGCCAGGTCCAGTGCGGGAGAATGTGGACCATCGGGAAGTCAGGGCGCCAGCGGGCCTGGTAGATGTAGAAGCGGTCCTTCTTAAAGCCGGCTAGATCAATAATACCAAAGTAGGAGCTGCGGGCGCCGTTGTTGCCTCCGTATGGCGTCGGCTCGCCGATATAGTCAAAGCCGGTCCACACAAACTCGCCAGCCACGAAGGGGAAGTTGTCCTGGCCTCCGAAGACAGCGTCCGGGCTGCCACCCCAGCCAGGGTTCTGGAGCTCGTAGGCGGAGACGTACTTCTGCGAGCTGTCAGAGCCGCCGTTGGTGCTGAACACGGCGTTGTTGCTGCTCGTGACAGGGAATAGGTAGGTACCGCGGCTACTAATACACGACGACGTCTCGCTTCCCCAGATCATCTTGTTAGGGAACTGGGACTTGAAGTTGCCGTAAGCGCCATATTCACCTTGATAGTTCAGTCCCTCGATGTCGAGCACGGCCGGCAGAGCCGCCGTTGCTCCCGCAGAGTTCATGGCTGAGGTTACCTGGCGGGAGGAATCCTCGTAGTGGCAAATGCCCACCAGCTCCTTACCCTCAGTGCCGCCTAATGCGTCTGACTGTTCTGGAATCTCGTTGCCAATGCTCCACGCAATAACTGACGGATGATTTCGGTCACGTCGGACAAAGGACCGTAGGTCTGCCTCATGCCACTCCGAGTAAATGAGGTGGTAGTCGTTGCTCGTCTTGCCCTTCGACCAGCAGTCAAAGGCCTCGTCGAGTACTAAGAAACCCAGGCTGTCGGCCAGGTCGAGCACCTCTGGTGCGGGAGGGTTATGCGATGTGCGCAGAGCGTTTGAACCCATCTCCTGCAGCATTAGCAGCTGACGTTGAGTGGCCCGGACGTTGATTGCCGATCCGATAGAGCCCTGATCCTGGTGGTTGCAAGTGCCCTGTACATATACGTGCGCGCCGTTGACCAAGAGGCCCTGGCTCGGGCTATAGGTGATGGTCCGAATTCCAAACTTCGTCTCGTACGTGTCGATTACTGACCCACCAACCGAAAGCGTGGTAACGGCAATATACAAGTTCGGCTTCTGGCTGGGCGGTGGTCCCCAGAGTTTCGGACTAGAGATAGTGGTAGATCCGTTAACTGACTGCCTCGCGCCAGTGCCGACACTCAC
>Ga0247734_1001189_pt1 | contig 20293 bp, 13 predicted proteins | sample UWRJL103311B2_FD_180933 | JGI IMG/M metagenome (GOLD analysis project Ga0247734, IMG submission 180933) | Plant litter microbial communities from Arlington Agricultural Research Station in Wisconsin, United States - UWRJ-L103-311B-2 | ecosystem: Environmental > Terrestrial > Plant litter >... | reverse complement strand
AACAGGAAAAGATAACTTAAAATGATTGAGTCCCGGCTCTAGTAAAATGCTGTCCAGTGTTTGATTTCCATAACGTAATTTTAAAATCTGTTTTTTTGTAGATTCTACATTTCCATGTATATTCTGTATTTCACCTTTTCGTAATATGCCTTTCCAATCCAAATTTTGAATTTGATCCGGGCCAAAATATGAAATCCATTTGATGACTTTCGGACGATGCTCTGCCTGCATGAAGGTTTCAAAAAAAACAGGCTCGAAATCCTGGCCGGCCAGGATCAGGGTATCAATCCTGCTGAGACTTTTCAAGTCTTGAAGACTTGGAAAGTCTAATATCTCTGCGATCTTCAAACTATCCGCTAATTTTTTATTAAAAGCAGAAGGAACTTCTTTTCCTGCAATCATTCCAATTCCAGACGAAGAATCTTTTTTAATATAGGGTTGAAGAATAAAAGCTGCTACCACTAACCAGAGAAGAATATTTAATCCCAAACGAATACCAAGTCTTCCATTAAAGTTTTGTCCGTTCCTGAAAACCAATAACCACAACTGCACGATGAGAAGAGCAAATGTGAGTATTAATATCAGCTGGTTCATTGGATCAGACCAGTCAAAATCAAATTGAATCATGTGTTAATTTTCAATGTATGGCTTGTTATACTTGCCAAGTTTTGAAGACTTGGCAAGTATTTGCTATTGCAGTTTTTTCCAAAAAGTTTCTTCCAGTTTTTTGTCACTGAAATAACCTTGTTTATTTTGTAAAGTAAGATCAGAACGTTTATATAATTCTGTTTTTAACTGTTGCTTCTCCTTTACAGAAAGTGCTTTTCTACTCACTAGTTTTTGCAGTGAACCAATCACCGGCCAATTCTGTAACCCACCATTCAACGGTCCGCTGTTCATGAGACGCTCTGATAAAACAGATCCTGCTTGCTGCAATTGGGTTTGCTGTGTATTGTTTAATTTATCATATTCCAGATACCCCAAAACCATTGCAGCCAATTGTTCCGTACGTGTATGGTCAAAGATTTTTTCGGACTTCAAACTATTGTTAATATCTTTCAATTCACCGCTCAATCGCTTTTCCTTTTCTTTGATCGGTGGCGGATCGTAGCCGCTTTTCTTAACAAATGTCCTGGCTTTTTGCTGAGCGGATTTTAAATATTCCAATGCTTTATTTTCAAAAGGAATCGCCTTTTCCGGTTCGTACATACGCAAATGCAATTCCGATTGCCACATTTGCTCTAAGGCCATTTTCAGAAGACTACGTGTGGATTGTTCATAAAAAGTATTAGTTTCTGCATCATCGTGTGCATGTACATATTGTTCCATCAACGCAGCCACAGGATCCTGAGAATCTCCGCCATGCCCATGATCATCATGTTCTTCCTGATGTATTGGCTCCGTGGCCCTACGTTCTGCCGCCTCACCTTCACCATCAGATTTATGTGTAAATGCATCCAATATATGTGCACCGGTAGGATCCGGCTCACCACCACCCGGAGGACCGCCCGCACCACCAATATTAGTTTCAGATTCCTCACCTAAATATTGTCCATATCGCATGCGCAGTACTTTCTGATCAAATCCGATTTCATTGGAAGTCGAATTAAATTCCTTTGCAGGTAACTTTTTGCGTCTTGCAATCAGCTTTTCTGTATCAATAATAATCTGGCGCTGACTACGAAAATATTCTGGCATAATGTTCACTGCCATGGTTGATAATTGGGCTTCTTCAACCTGTGCTGTATCTTTATAAACCAAAAAATAAGTGTCTGATTTAGTGAAGTTTGCTTCTGGTTTCTTATTGTCAACTGCTGCCCAATAATAGTATAATTCGTCTCCCGGTGTAAAATTCAGCTCTGTTAAGTTGATGGTCTTTTGCAGATTAGCTTCTTTAAAATCAGAAGGCGAAAGTGGAAATTTCACTTCCCGAAACTTCACATTTTCTCCTGAACCACGAGCAACAGTAGCAACAATAAATGCTTGTTTTACACGAAAATCATCTGATATTTTTGCTGAAATTGAAAGTGATTTATTGTCTTTTAGCAAATGATATTTATACAATTCTTTGGATGCAGGCTCTATTTTCGGAGCCATATCAGGAATTGCTTCCAACCGGTAAAAATCAGATTGGTACACAACAGAATCCTTCCAATAAGCTTTAATGGCATACAACCCTGAACCGGTCAACCGGTCGCTGTAAGTAAATAATCCTTTTGAATTTTTGAAAGAAACCTCTTCGCCATGATTATTGGCAAGTTTAACCGACAAATTCTGATCATGACTAAATGTTACATCCCATTGAATTACAGAACCGGTAACAGCACTAACATTTAAATCTGTCGATTGTCTTTTTGGTAATTGGGTATAAGCAGGCGGATCAACCGTCACCTTTGCAAATTCGAAAGAAGGAGCAATTAGAGGATTTACTTTTTTTGCAAGAATTTCATTTTTTTCAGTTACTGTTTCGCTTTTTGTGCCAAAATTTATTTTGGGATAAGCATAATAAAAAACAACGGAAAACAGCAACAATCCAAAGTACAAACTTAGTCCGGAATATAACCTGGAAGTTGGAAATTGCAGCGCATTTGAATTAAAACTCAGACGTTCCAGTTGTAATTGTTCAGCAAGATTTAGCTCATTTTTTTCGAGTAAATGCAGACTGTATTCCGTTTCACCAACATACTCATGAATCAGACCTATTGCTTTTGGTTTTTTATCTTGAAAAACACCTGTTAACCAAACACCGAAACCCAAACTTACAATGGCTGCAAGTACTGGGGCAACCTGAAAAGAATGGGTGAAAACTGAAACTAAAAGATAAGCTGAAATAGCCAGCAAAATACACCGAATAATATCATTGGCATATAGCTGGTTAGTAACAGATTTAATTAATTTTTTTAATTCATGCATAAGTCTGGCCGGCAAGTTTTCTTAAAGCAATCCAACGTTCCAATAATAATGTCAGAACAAAAAATAGTAATAACCACTGATACGATTTATCAGCAAATTGTTCTCTGACAGGCTTTACCGATATAAATAATGATCTTAATTGAACCTGGCTTAATGGGTTTTTATTTTCTTTTAGTTTATAATGAGCTACCATTATATTTCCCAGCCATTCCGGAAGTTGTCCGTTTTCTACCAGTTCAGATGTTGACAGCCGCAATGAATCCTGAATTTGAATGACATTTCCAGCAGAATATTGATTTGAATTTTCGCCCGAAACCACATAAAGTGTCTGGGGATTTATTCCCTTTATTTTTTGATCAGTAAAAATCCAATCATATTTATTGGCAGATTTAACTGTTAAATCAATTGCAAATGGAATGCTGTAAACTTCACTTAATGCCTGTAATGCCGCTTGTACTGTTTGTTGTTCAGCAGCATTTTTGTAATCAACTAAAACATGAATTTTTCCTTTGTGAACGGGCGTCGATTCAAACTGCACAGTCTGATCTTTATCCGTTGCATTAGTTACTTTTAATTGTGCAGCTCCGCCCGGTTTTTGATTTACATATAGTTTTTTCCCTTCATCCAAATCCAGATAATTGCTGGAATAACGAGCCAAAGAATCAGTGTAGGTAAATAATTTAAAGGAACCATGGACATAAATCTTCGGTAATTCTGCCAGTTTTTGATTGTTGTTGATGTATAAATTAAGGGTTGTTCCCTGTTTGTTCAGTTTTTGAATTGTTTGCTGCAAATACAACTCATTATTTGTTTGTTTTGGAATAGTTGAAATGTCTTTGATTTCTTCCTGCAACGGACCAATCCAGAAAACCTTTTCTCCATTTTTAATTGCACTTTCAAGCTCAAATTTAAAATTGTCAACTAGACGGTCATTGGGTTCCACAAGATGAATTTTCTCCGTTGTATGTTCCGGTTTCAGCCAGTTGATAATGGGTTTACTTAGCAGAAGTACAAATAAAATTATAAGTAAACATCTGATGAGAAGCAACGGAAGTTCATCCAGTCGTAATCCGCGATGTTGCAGCGATGTTTTGTCAATGAGCCATTGTGATGCAGCCCAGGAAATTGTTTTTCCTTTTTTCTGGTACCAGAAATGGATAATTATGGGAATGGACAATGCCAGTAAACCCCAGAGCATGTAAGGTTGCAGGAACGCCATTATCCTTTTCGTTTTGTTAAAAATATCTTCAAAATCATTCCGAGCGGATCACTCAATTTGGCTCTAACCAAATGAACATGAGGTATTTGTAATTCTTCTTTTAATTTTTCAAAATATTTGCCTGCCGATTCTTTAAATTTTTCTCTTACAGATTCCGCGTCCAGTTCAATTTCTTTTCCTGTTTCTAAATCCTTGAAACGATAAAATCCTTTCAGGTTAAAATCAACTTCCTGATCTCCCAAAATTTGAAAAATAACAATTTCACGGCGCGGATTAGCAAGGGATTTAATCAGTTTCAACCACTCCTCTCCTGCCTGCAAAAAGTCTGTAACAAAGATGAGCTGTTCCTTACTTTTCTGCTGAAACTCAGGAAATTTAATATTTTCGTCTACACCACTTCGCCAGTCACCTTCTGCTGTCGTCTTTTCCAGTCCGACTAATATTTTCTGGAATGCCTGTTTACCCGAAGATGAAGAACCAGTTGCAGTAATGGTTTGTATGGTGCCATTTTGCAGGGTATACAAACTCATCTGATCATTCTGGATGTAACACAAATATGCCAGTGAAGCCAACAGGACTTTTGCGTATTCCAATCTGCTGACACCGTTTTCAGCATAATTCATGGAACCCGAAAGATCGAGAACGAAACGGATTTGCCTGTCGCTTTCTGTGGAAGATTCCCGGACCAAATGTTTATCCGTTCTTGCAAATAATTTCCAGTCAATACGTTTTGGATCATCGCCGGGTTGATAATGACGGTATTGTTCAAATTCAACACCAATTCCGGATCGCTTACTGGCATGAATTCCCAGCATCAATTCCTCGCTGACCAGCTTGCCGGTTAATTGGAGGTTTTTGAGTTTGATCAGGTTTGATGCCAGTAATCCAGTGGTTTTTATCATTTTTTAATGTTGTTCCATTATATTCTATTCACCAGGTGTTCCGATGCAACGCTAATATTTAAAGATTTTGATTCTCCACTTACTAATCGTTCCGATGGAACGGCTTACAATTGATAGAAATTAGTTCAAGTAATATCTGTGTTTCTTTATTCTTTCTTCCCATTCAAAAGCGTTCCCTAGGAACGGCTCTTGGGTAGAAATACCGATTTATTGTGTTATTTATCATTCCAGAGGAACGTTTGGTGCAATGCATAGAAAAACTTCCTATTTCAACGCCGATTTCAACGTTTTCAATAAATCTGCAATCACCTGATCGGTTGTAATACCTTCCGCTTCCGCCCTGAAATTCATTGCAACCCTGTGCCGAAGAATCGGAAAGGCCAGTGTATGAATATCTTCTGGAATCACTGAAAATCTTTCATTTAAAACTGCTCTCGCTTTCGCGCAAAGTACTAATGCTTGTCCGGCCCGCGGTCCAGCGCCCCAGTCGCACCATTCTTTTACATACTCTGACGGACTTCCATCCGGTCTTGTCGCACGAACCAGTTTATTGATCCATTCAATCAGCTCGTCACTGATATGAACTTGTCGGGTCAGCTTCTGAAGAGACACAATTTCTGTGTCTGTCAGTATCCGGTCGATCTGCGGCCGAAATGTGCCGGTTGTGCTTTTAAGTACGTCCAACTCTTCCTGTTCATTCGGATAATTGAGTTTGATATACAATAGAAACCTGTCCAACTGTGCTTCGGGCAATGGATAGGTTCCTGCTTGTTCAATCGGATTTTGGGTTGCAATGATCAAAAACGGACTGGGCAGTTCGTAATTCGTACCTCCGTAAGTCACGCTTTTTTCCTGCATCGCTTCCAGTAAAGCAGCCTGGGTTTTAGGCGGTGTACGGTTAATCTCATCGGCCAGTACCACATTGGCAAAAATGGGTCCCTGGTTAAACTTGAAAAACTTTTTGCCTGTCTCATGGTCTTCTTCCAGGATTTCAGTTCCTACAATATCCCCCGGCATTAAATCGGGTGTAAACTGGATCCGCTTAAAACTCATGTGCAAAGCCTCCGACATGGTTTTCACCATCAGCGTTTTGGCCAGACCCGGAACGCCTTCCAAAAGGCAATGCCCGCCAGCCAAAAGGGAAATCAATATCTCGTCAATAGCTTCCTGCTGACCGACGATCACTTTGGCTATTTCTTTTTTAAGAAGCGGCAGCTTGGCTACCAGCGTTTTATAGTAGGTTAATTCCTGTGTTTCCAATCTTAGTGGATTTTAATGAGTTATAGGTTACACAGAGAGCCACAGAGTTAAGAGGAGGACCACAGAGTTTTTTACAAAGAAAACTGAAATGCCTCGTTTAGTTAATTTTTATAATTATCTCTGTGGCGCTCTTACTAACTCTGTGGTTCTCTGTGTAACCTATAACTTAGGCTGTCAGTGCATACATTACAATATTTACTCCGAACCGGGTATTATCTACGGCCAGAAATCTTTTATTCCGGAAATCGTAATCCCATTCACAGCCATAATCTTTGTTACTATACAAAACCCCTATCCTTCCATTGATCGTTACCGCTTTCAAATAATCATGGACAAGATCGTCTCCCCAGCCATTCAGCTCAAAAGAAGTGGTGGGAGGTCCTTCTTCAAATTTGAAGAAACAGTTATAAATCGGATGATTGTTTGGGATTTTCTGTAATGATTTTGGTCCGAAAGTACGCTCCATTTCCTGCTCGAAAGATTTTGCAAAGAGTCCATCGATATCATGGTTGCAGTCATCCACAAACACAAAACCTCCGTTCTGCACATATCTTTTGAAATGATCCCTTTCCTGCGCAGAAAATTCTACGAGCTTATGCCCGCTCAGATAGCAAAATGGACTCTTAAAAAGCTCGTTGCTATTCAATTGTACCACTTTTTCCTTTTCATCAATGGGTATAGTTGTATACTCTACCAAGGAATGCAAGAGATTAGAAGGCATGCGCTGATCCGTATCCCAGTTACCGGATGTGTATTGTATGCGTGTAAAAAAAAATGGTTTCATTTAAAATTAGATTACACAGAGATACAAGAGAGATAAGGAGAGAACCACAGAGATTAAAACAATAAATCCTAAATTTTTCTCTGTGGTTCCGCGCGGCGTCCGCTCCTCCTAACTCTGTGGTTCTCTGTGTCCCCTCCCTGTTCTCTCAACCTAGACAGCGTCAGAAAGTGAGCTAAATGTGAACTCCCTGATTTTCATGGGAGGTATCATATAATTTTGATTGGATTCGGTGCTGACAACCCGTTCTGCTTTTCCCAGTGTTTCAAGATTGTTCAGCATAATAACCGGACTTTCGTTGAAACGGAAATTTTTGACCGGATGTTTTATTTTACCGTTTTCAATATAAAAAGTACCGTCACGGGTTAATCCTGTCAGTAATAAAGTTTGCGGATCCACCGTCCGGATATACCAGAGTTTCGTTACTAAAATCCCCTGCTTGGTAGATTTAATCATATCTTCCAATGTGGCTGTTCCGCCTTCCATAATAACATTTCCAGGGAAAGGAACCGGTTTCACTTTGTTTTTCTGAGCCCAGAATCTGGAATAAAACATGTTTTTTACCACACCTTTTTCTATCCAGCTCATTTTTTCCTGTGGCAAACCGTCACCCGACCATGGCGAAGAAGGCAGATCAATATTGGTAGGATCAGAATAAATATTGACGCGTTCGTCTACTATTTTTTCTCCTAATTTAGTTTTTCCACCTGTTTTACTAAGGAACGAACGACCTTCATCCGCACTTCTGGCATCCAGATTATAAAATATATTTTCCAGCAAAACGACAGCGGCAGTCGGTTCCAAGATTACTGTGTATTTGCCAGGCTCCAATGCCTTGGCTCCTACCGAACCAAGCGATTTTTGAATGGCAATTCTTGTGGCCGCAGCAGTATCGAGTTTCTTAATATCGCTATAACCTTTGGCTACATAACCTGAACCTGTACCATCCGGCGTTCTGACAGTGAGAGAAAAATTAACTCCCGTACTTGGATAATAGGCAAACAAACCTTTGGAATTCATCATGGCCGAATAGCCCATTTGATTTTCCAAAAATCCTGCTGCGGTCAGATTTTGACCACGTGTCAGTTCCAGACTTTTTAATACTGCTGTTGCGCGTGAATCAGGATCAGCGGTTGCAGTTGATTGAAAAAATCCATTGGACGACAAATATTTCTGAGGTTCAAGAACACTGACAAATTCCGGATTTTCGGGAGCCAGTCTTGCTAGCTCCTCAGACATTTTTACTACTTTCTGAAACGATTCATCACTGAATTCATCAATTGTGGCAACACCTACTCTTTTCCCAAAAGAAGATTGCACCGATAAATTCTGGTTAACCAAAGATCCGCTGGTAGAAACCTCATTTCGTGCGTAACGAAGATTTCCGCGTTGTTCACCCAAAATATTTACTTCACATTCGTCCGCTTTGGAATAACTCAGCACTTTCTGCATCAGTGCTTTTGCTTCTGCTTCCGTTAATATAATTGACATGGCTTATGTATTTATATTTTTCTGGCTGTATTAATCACATTCACTCCGTTGAAACGTGCAGTAGAACTACCATGAGAAACAGCGCTGGATTGCGATGGCTGGCCTTTACCGTCAAAAAACGATCCGCCTAAACGGTAATCTCGTTCATCACAAACCTGCACACATGAATTCCAGAATTCCTGTGTATTGGATTGATAAGCAACATCTGTCAGCATTCCAACAATTTTTCCGTCTTTGATTTCATAAAATAATTGCCCGCCAAACTGGAAATTATAACGTTGCTGATCAATAGAAAAAGATCCGTCGCCAATAATATAAATTCCTTTTTTCACATCTTTGATCATGTCTTCAACAGAAAGAGGTGTTGTTCCAGCTGCCAGCGAAACATTTGGCATCCGCTGAAACTGAACAGAACTCCAGCTATCTGCATAACAGCATCCCTGCGATTCTTTTTCACCAATTATATGAACCTGATCACGTATTGCCTGGTAATTAACCAGAATACCTTCTTTTACCAAATCCCATTTCTTTGTATTCACACCTTCGTCATCCCAACCTACTGCACCGAGCGATCCAACTTGTAATTTATCAGCGATCAGATTAACCTGTTTGCTGCCATACTGAAAGTTTTTAGATTTCCATTTGTCCAGAGTGGCAAAACTTGTTCCTGCAAAATTGGCTTCATATCCCAAGACCCTGTCCAGTTCAAGAGGATGGCCGACTGACTCATGTATCGTAAGCCAAAGATGTGAAGGATCCAGGATTAAGTCATATTTTCCGGCTTCAACAGATTTGGCAGTTAATTTTTCTTTTGCCTGTTTCGCAGCAGAAGTTGCATCTTCCAGCATATCGTAACCCTTGTTATACCGGGTTGTAATACCTGTAACTTTATCAGATGGGTTGGTTTGCAAATAATCATAACCCATTCCCATTGGTGCACTTAATGCATTCCTGGTTTGGAATTTACCTGTTTTCGGATCAATTGCGGTAACATTGAATTGGGGAAAAATTCTGTGAATATCCTGATCAATATAAGATCCATCTGTTGAAGCAAAATATTTCTGTTCGTTTACCTGAAACATTACAGAATTTACATAATTCGCACCGTTTGCCATTGCCGCTCCATTGATAGAAAGCAGCAGATCCACTTTTTCTTTAATTGGAACTTCAAAAGCATTTTTTTTAATCGGAGCTTTCCAGCTTACTTCTCCAAATCCTTTTTGAGGAGCAAGCTGAACAGGTTCTTTCATTAATTTGGCATTCGCTTTGGCAATTGCAACGGCATCTTCAGCTGCTTTTGCCATTTGCGCTTCGTTTTTTGCATCTACAACTGCTGCAAAACCCCAGCAGCCATTGGCAATAACACGCACGCCAACACCGTAAGATTCTGTGTTGACAATATTTTGCACTTTGTCTTCGCGGGTAACAACAAACTGATTGAGGTAACGACCAATCCTGACATCAGCATAAGAAGCACCTTTCGACTTTGCGGCGTTTAATGCTGCATCGGCCAATTTCTTTTTAATAGCAACATCAACTCCGGGTTCCATGAGCGCTTCCGCAGACACAGTCCTGCCCATTGCTAAGCCTGGCATCATGAACGCTCCGGTTCCGAGTCCAGCCAGTTGTATAAAATCTCTACGTTTCAAAGTAAAATGTGTTTACTAAAAATGACGGAATATGATTTTGGGTCCATAAAAACCCATTTATCTTAATTTTAGAAAAAAACTAAAACAGGATCAACTTACTTTTTATGTAAGGATTAACAACCGTTTGAGTGGCAATTGATTATCAGTAAAAGTGTTAAACAACACCTGATTTTACACGGCGTCAGACAAACTGGTAAATGTAAAATCCCTGATTTTAAGTGGCGGAATAAGGTTTCCACCAGCGCGTATTGGCTTGCCTGCAGACTCGAGATTGTTCAGCATTATAACCGGACTTTCATTGAAGCGGAAATTTTTGACCGGGTATTTTATTTGTCCGTTTTCTATATAAAAAGTACCGTCACGGGTTAGCCCTGTATACAATAAAGTTTGCGGATCTACGGCCCGGATGTACCATAGACGCGTCACCAAAATACCTTTTTCAGTTCCTTTAATCATTTCTGCCAAAGATTCTGTTCCACCCTGAAAAATAAATCCTGATGGTGGCGGAATAGCTTTAACTCCTTTTTTTTCTGCCCAGTAACGGGAATAATACATATTTTTAACCACGCCATTTTCAACCCAAACTACTTTTTCCTGAGGTCTTCCGTCACTTCCGCCACCTCCAAAACGTCCACCGCCTCCACCAAAAGGAGATCCTGGAATTTCCAGATTCTGAGGATCCGAATAAATGTTTACGCGTTCGTCAAAAAGTTTTTCGCCCAACCTGGTTCCTCCGCCTTTTTTACCTAAAAAACTTCTGCCTTCGTCTGCATTACGCGCATCCATGCTGCGCATCATATTTTGCAAAAGATCCACGCCTGCGGTTGGCTCCAGAATGACCGTATATTTTCCCGGCTCTAATGCCTTTGCGTTAGACGAAGCCATTGCTTTTTGCATCGCTACTTCTGTTGCCGATTTGGAGCTCAGTTTGGACACATCATTATAATCACGCGCAACATAGCCCGATCCCTTTCCATCTGCCGTACGAACTGTAATTGAAAAATCGACAGACGTTGCTTTATTATAACCAAAAAGCCCTTTATTATTTCCCATAGCAGAAAAACCAGAAGAATCTTCCAGATAACCTGCCGCAGTTAAGTTCTTTTTACTACAAGGATCAATGCTGTCAAATGCGGCCTGCGCCCTGAAATCAGGATTTATATCGGCTGTACTCTGGGAAAATGAATTGGTTTCCAGATAATTTTGAGGCCCGAGCATCGGCACGTACTCAGGATTATCAGGAGCCAGTTTGGCTATTTCTTCGGCTCTTCTTACCGTTTTTTCCAGGGATGCATCATCAAATTCATTGATTGTGGATGTCCCTGATTTTTTCCCATAAACTGAAGTGACAGAAAGAGAAAGATCCGTGGTTTCGCCACTGGTTGATACTGAATTTCTTGCATAACGAATGTTACCGGTACGGGCGCCGGAAAGTCCCACACTCATTTCGTCGGATTTAGATAATGCCAATACTTTATCTATAATTTTCTTCGCTTCTTCTTTTGATAAAATAGCCATTTTAGAAAAATTAATTATTAAGAAAAAGTCAATTAGTCAGGTAAAAAAAAATTAGCCACTAAGGCACTAATTAATGTTGTTTTGTATTAAAATAAGCCATGAATTAACCTACTCGAATCCTGCAAATCCCAGAATCCAGAAAATCCTGCTCATATTTTCCTCCCAGTATTAATCACATTTACGCCGTCAAAACGGGTAGTCGAACTTCCATGAGAAACCGCACTTATTTGTCCGGGCTGGCCTTTTCCATCAAAGAAAGAACCGAATGTACGGTAATCATCTTTATCACACAATTGTGAACACGAGTTCCAGAATTCCTGTGTATTGGACTGATAAGCTACGTCATCCAGCATTCCAACAATTTGTCCGTTCTTGATTTCATAGAAAACCTGTCCGCCAAACTGAAAGTTATAACGCTGCTGATCAATGGAATAAGAACCAGCACCAACGATATAAATTCCTTTTTCAACACCTTTTATCATATCCAGCACACTGCGTTTCTCAGTACCTGGCCGCAACGATATATTAGGCATTCTCTGAAACTGGACCGAACTCCAGTTATCAGCATAACAACATCCATTGGATTCTTTACCGCCCAAAATTTTCACCTGATCACGAATTGCCTGATAATTAACCAAAACTCCGTCCTTGATAATATCCCATTCTTTGCATGGAACTCCCTCGTCATCATAACCAACATTACCCAAAGTATTCTGCTGGGTTTTATCCGCCACAATATTGACAAGTTTGCTGCCATACTGAAAGTTTTTAGACTGCCATTTATCCAAAGTAGCAAAACTGGTACCGGCATAATTGGCTTCGTAACCCAGCACCCGATCAAGTTCAGTCGGGTGACCAACGGACTCATGAATTGTAAGACCGAGATGACAAGGGTCCAGCACAAGGTCATATTTTCCGGCCAAAACAGATTTGGCAGTCATTTTTTCTTTTGCCTGTTTCGCTGCTGCAATCGCATCTTCTACCATATCGTAAGAATTCCGGTAGCCGATTAACCCATTTGGACCGGCAATTTTTTCCGAAGCCAGACCGTCCAGATATTCAAAACCCATTCCCATTGGCGTATTTAATGCAGCGCGGGTTTTAAACTTTCCGGCTGCTTTGTCAATGGCAGTTACTGTAAAATCCGGCCAGATCCGGTGAATATCCTGATCGATAAATGAACCGTCGGAAGATGCAAAATATTTTTGTTCATTTACCAAAAACAGATTAGATGTTACAAATCCTGCTCCGTTTTTCAACGCTTCATTATTCACATTCATCAGCAGATCAATCTTCTCCTGAATCGGTATTTCAAATGAATTTTTCTTGATAGGCGTTTTCCAGCTTTTATCTCCAACTCCGTTTTGTTCAGCCAGTACCACCGGTTCCTTTTGAAATTTAGAATTAGCTTTAGCTATGGCAACAGCGGTAGCGGCACACTTTGCAATACCATCCGGTGTAACATCGCTTGTCGCCGAAAACCCCCATGTCCCATTTGCAATAACGCGGATCCCAACACCGTAGGACTCCGCGTTTACAATATTCTGAACTTGTTTTTCTCTGGTGAAAACGTACTGCTGCAAGTACCTTCCTATGCGGACATCGGTGTAAGAAGCACCTTTACTTTTTGCAGCATTCAGTGCAATTTCTGAGAATTTCTTTTTGGCAGCTACATCAATCCAGGGATCAAGCAGATGTTCAATTGGAACTAAATTACCAATAACCGGTACAGAAGGAAGCATAATTGCACCAATTCCCATACCCGACATTTGCATAAAATCTCTTCTTTTCATTTTTTGAGGTTTAGTCCTTTTGGGTAAAGAATGGAGATTTATAATACGTAAGCATTAAGCGTTAAATTAATAATTTACATATCCACTGATATTATTTATTGTAAAAAGACATACAGTTCCTGGCGCAGTAAAGAGATCGCACGTGAAATTTGAGCCTCAACTGTTTTGATAGAAATCCCTAATTCCTCCGCAACGCCTTTGTATGTCAATCCGGTTTCACGATTCAAAACATATGCCTTTTGGGTTTTTGCAGGAAGTTTGGAAATAGCGGCCTGATATGCCTTCCTGAGCTCCACTTCCTCTAAAACATTGTGTGCACTATGATCAGCAATTTCTTCATGACCAACACCCTGCAATTGTTCCAGTTTGAGCTTTTTCTTTTTAGAAAGTGCCCTGATTGCAAAATTCCTGGCAGTTACAATGAAGTAAGCTTTAAAATTTTCAATAGAATCCAGCTGAATTTCCTGGCGTGCCTCCCACAATTTTATATAAATTTCCTGAATCCAATCTTTAATTTCTTCCTGGTCGCCGGAGTAACGCATTAACACGCGTACCAATATCGGATAATATTGATCAAATAATATTTTGAATGCTTCCGTACTGTCCTTTGATAGCTGCCTCAACAACTCCCGATCTGAAAATATTGATTTATTCATATTTTTTATAAAAGCTATAAAATTTTTATCAAAATATTATTCGGCTTTATTATCAGTTATAAATATAATAGATTGTTAATAATGAGTAACGCAGTATTTTAGTTTATTTTGATTAAAAGTTAATATTTATTCTATTGTTGCATTTAATATAATTATTAAATGATTTTCTTGAATAAAAAAAGAGGATAACCAAACGGCATCCTCTTTTAGTTTTTTGAAACAATATTTCTGCAAATAAATAGAATTAGAGAACTGGTTCTTTCTTCCCTTTTCCCCTTCTTCCCTTAGCCCTTACCCCTACTCCCCGCTTTTTTTCAAAGCATCAGAAGAAAACACTTCTCCATTTTTTATAACACTTTTAATATTTAAAACATCCTTAATATTTTTCAACGGATCTCCTTCAAGAATTACTATATCTGCAAGTTTACCAGGCTCGATTGTACCCAGATCTTTTCCGACTCCGATTTCTTCTGCACACCATAATGTGGCAGCCCGCAGAGTTTGAAACGGAGTAGCACCAGCTTTCACCCAACTTTGCAATTCGCCATGCAAACTGAATCCTGATGGTATGATTGGTGAGTCAGTTCCGGTTGTTACTCTTGCTCCATTTTTCAACAGCCTCATTAATGATTTTTCAATATTTGGATAAGTGCTGTTGCTTCCGGCAGCTCTTTTAGAAGCACCTTTCAGTTCTGTTTCAAGTTGGTCAGAAAAATAAGATTTGAATTGCCAATGATCAAAAAACGCAGAATCTGACTGAACCAACGCATTAAATCCGCCATGTAATGAAATAGTCGGCGTAATATACATACCTGATTTTGAGATCATTTCCGTCAGATCCTGATAGGTATTATTCAAAGCAGTAAGCTTAGGCGAATAACCTCTCCGGCTTGTTGCCCCTATATGTTCAACCGCATCAACACCATAGCCAACGGCCGGATAGAGTTCATGAGACGCAACAGGCATCCCGTTAGCATGAGCAAAAATGGTTACTCTTTTCTGTAAAATATCTGACAGACCTACGTAAGTTTTGATCATATCGTAACCCAGTTTTACCGACCGGTTTAATTCCAGTTCCAGTTGCGCTCCACCCACATTACTGGTATTACGGTTATAGTAAATCCGGTTGCCTTCCATGTGTCCGCCGGTAAAAAAAGTTCTTGGTCCTTTTCTCTTTCCGCTGTTCCACGATTCTTTACGTTCCAGCGCATCATAAGGGTCTGTTCCAGGTTCGCGGATGGAAGTAATGCCATAGCCAAGCCAGAGCCGGCCTCCTTTTTCACCCATATAGGCATTCTGGTGCGTATGCATTTCAAAAAGTCCGGGAATTAAAACCTGTTTTGAAGCATCTATTAATTTACCCTGACGGCCTGGTTTATGTGGTTCAATGCTTTTGATCCGGTTGCCATCAATAATAATGTCAACGTTTTCCAGATATTTTTCCGAGCGGCCATTAAATACCTTTCCCGCATGAATAACTGTAATCCCAACAGGTTGTTTGATTTTCCAGGTAAAATTGACAGGTAAAGTTTCTGTCATTCCATTAGTCACATTCACTTTCTTCAAAATATCTGTGGCCAAAAATACCAGACTTTTGGAATCGCCAGTCCAGCTTGGATCTTCTGCTAATTCTGAGCTCATGCAGCGTGGCGGACCAGCGAAATTGCGGTCATTGTCGACAGGAATTACCCACAAAGTATTATCCAGAATATAGGCGATCATAGTTCCGTCGGGAGAAACTGCCGGTCCGTTTTTTCCTCTTGTAGCCAGCGATCTTTCAGGAACCGGAGACACAAACTTTGCGGTTGATTTGTCGGTTGGAATAATTAAAAACTTGCTCAAACCTTCCCTGAAACGTGTGGAATAAGAATCCAGCGCCGAAATAACAATATGTTTCCCATCCGGAAACCAACTTGGCTGCGATCCTTCAAAGAGCGATCCGTAAATAGTTGTTACTTTTTTTGTTTGAATTTCAATCAGATTCAGCACATTCCGGCTTAACACTTTTGGATCTGCCTGGTAAAAAGCAATGGTTGTTCCGTCCGGTGACCAGCTTGGAAATTTAAGATTATCCGGTGCGTCCAATAAAAGCGTTTCTTTCCCACCTGGAATTTCTTTGATCCATAAATCCATATTACCGTTTTTGTCGCTGGTAAAAACCAATTGTTTTCCATCCGGTGACCAAAACGGATCTACTTCAATAAATTCATCATTGGTGATCTGAACCGGTTTTTCCTGACCTTTTTTCAAAATCCATAAGTCGCCCAATGCAGTAAAAACAATACTGTTTCCATCAGGAGAAACAATCGGACTTCTAAATCCCTGAACTGTTATCGGTTGTTTTGCATCAAAATCTCTCACTTTGGTTTTATACACATCTCTTCCCAAAGCAATTTGAGCTTCAAACGGAATGACCACCGCTTTTTTGTCTCCCAGTTTTCGTTTTTTCAGCAATCCGTCAGCGGTATACAAATATTCAGTTTCCGATAACCAGCTTACTTTAAAAGGAAAAACTTCTTCGGTAGAATCTGATAAAGTCTGCCAGTCGCCGCCGCCCGTTTTCACAAATTCCAGCTGACTTTTTCCGGGAACCAAACTATTAAATGAGATCTGGTTTCCGGCTGGATGCCAGGCAGGAGAAAATAATTTTTCTTTACTATGGACAAAAAGTCTGGGCTCTCCGCCATTTTCGATGATATAAATTCCAGCAGCCGTATTCCGTTCCGATACATAAGCCAGTTTTAATCCGTCGGCTGCATAAGCAGGAAAGTAATCATTACCCGGATCTTTAGTGATTTGTGTTAAAACTTTTGAAGCAAGATCAATTTTCCAAATGTCATAATTTCCGCTCCGGTCAGAAGAAAATACAATGGATTTACCATCCGAAGACCAGCTTGGCTCACGGTCGTGGTAAACTCCGTTGGTAATTTGTTTGAGATCCGTGCCATTTTTGTTCACCATCCAAATGTGAAAATTGCCATCGCGATAAGATTGAAATGCAAGCTGGTTTCCATCCGCAGACCAGGTTGGCTGGCGGCAATCTCCCAATGCATCTGTCAAAGCAACCGCCTTTCCACCGCTAACCGGCATTGCCCAGATCGTGCCCTGAATATCCATAGCAACCGTTTTTTTATCCGGAGATAATGCGATCGCCATGTTGGTTCCTTCGGTCACTTTTATGCGGACGGTATCGGATTCCATTGCATTGGAATCAATAGTCAATGCATTAAATAAAGTAATGACAAATGTAAATTTTAACCAACTGAATGATTTAAAATAGATTGAAATTTGGTGATTTTTTAAAGTCATTAGAAAAAATTAATATGGAAAGAAAATGTAATGTCCCCGAATTTATTTTGCATTTCAATGGATTTGGTAAGATAAACGATGTTCTGTATACGACTTTACAGACACTACTTTTGGCAACATAAATCGTTGCACGCTAGCATTTTAATACGTCCTTCTTTATCAGAAATAAGCATTCACGGTATTTGATCTTTAATATCCTTATCTGTTTGCTGTTCAGAAATGTGACATTGTTCTGTTGTGTGGGTGTCTGGTGATTTTGATAACCAGGATTATATTGTTTTCTTCTTCCCTTTAATTATATATCGTTTTGCTTTGTGTCCAACTATAATATTTTTCAGGATTTGATACCTTTTTGGGAATACTGATTTTACTGCTGTTATTTTCCAATTCAAATAATTGGCCCGGTTTTAAAGCAATATTTTCCAAGTGCGACTGGTTCATTAAATGGAGCATAATCTTTCCCGATTTAAGAAAAACCGAACTTTTCTGAACCCGGTCTGATACGTTAAATTCTGTTCCGAGAACTTCAATTGTTTTATTCCCAGACAAATAAACTTTAAACCGAGTATGATCTTTTTTTCGTTTGACCTGAAAAAAAGCTTCACCTTCCAGCCAAACTTCTCTTGGTGTTTTCTTCCAGGAATAAGCATATTTTAAACGGCTGTTCCCATTTAATATCACGTTGGAGCCGTCTGGTAATATAACTGTTTTGACTATTCCAAAATCTGTTCTTATTTCAATAATAGAATGAATTCTGTATAAATAAAATGCAAAGGCAAGCATTAAAATACTGATTAAAACTGCTGAATGGCGATACGCATACAAATAAGCAACCCGCATCCATGACTTCATTTTATCCTTGCTAAAATAATTTTTATCTGACTCAGATTTCAAGCCAATTTCTCCAATTGTTTTTCTCCAAACATCATCGCCGGACAATACAATTTTTAAAAAAAGTTTTTCTTCCTCATCCGATAATTCGTTTATCCATTTCATTGCCTGCTGCGTATTGGCCGCAGAACTATTCAGCCAATCCTCTACAATCCTGTCTTCCTGAAAGGTACATTTATTCCTAAAATAAAGAAGAACTAACTCTTTGGTCATTTCCATACAATCAGAAAAATCAGGTGTACCGGAAATTTAAATTTCCGTTTCTATATGTACCGAGTCAGTTTTGCAGAAGGCACCCTTAGTGAGTTGCTGATTATTTAAGAAAAAAGTAAATTTTATATTTTAAAATGCACAAAAAAACCGCCGGCTTTTGAAGCTGGCGGTCCCATTGTATAAATCTTAATCGTTTTTATTTTTTCTTAAACTCGAGATATTCTTCTGATACTGCCCCGGTTGCCACGTTAGTCATTTTGATAGTAATATTAATCTGCGCAACGCCGTTTGTCCCTGCTATTTTTTCGCCAATTCCTTCTACTTTCTGCTTCAAAGCCTGACCGGTACTCTGTTTTACATCTACAACTTCATTTATTGCGAACGCATCTTTGGTTGTTGTAATCACATTAGCCAGTGCATATTCCTGAGTTCCTGTGAACTGCTGGCCCGATACTGTAACATTATTCGTTTTGGTATAAAGAATTCCTAACTGATTTTTAGCTATTTCAGTTACTTCCCAGGTATGGTCTGTTGCAAAACTTGCATTGGCCGTTCTCGTCCAGTAACTGCCCAAAAATCCGGAAGTAAAATTAGTTTCCGGCTCAACATCATCATTTTTGTCTTTGCAGGAACCCATTAACACCACTAAACAACAAAAAATAAGCTTTTTCATATTACTACTTTTCATGTAATTTTTTAAAATAAACAAGTATTAAAACTTCTATTCCGGTCGCAAATAACGTTAGTATATATCTTTTAGTATTGAAAATTCTTCATTAATCATTGGTACTGTCAATCCATTTTTCTTAGCTAAAAAGGCAACTTTCCAAGGTCAACGTTTCCACCGGAAATGATAATCCCAATTTTTTTACCTTCAAAAACTTCCTTATTTTTCAAAATAGCAGCCAGAGAAACAGCGCCGGACGGCTCCACAACAATTTTCATTCTTTCCCATAAATACCGCATTGCTTCTATTATTTCTTCATCCGATACGGTAAAAATATCTGTCACATATTGATAAATTATTGGAAATGTTTTATCACCAAGATAAGTCAGCAGACCGTCAGCAATCGTTTTTATGTAAGGAGCGCGTTCGATTTTACCACTGCGAAAAGATAAAATTGCATCAGCTGCGCCTTCCGGTTCTCCGGCAAAAACATTTGTTTCCGGGGAAAAATAATGCGCTGACAATGCTGTTCCGCTCAATAATCCACCACCGCCAACCGGCGCAATAATAACGTCCAAATGATCCTTCACATCTTCAATTAATTCTTTCGCCGTCGTTGCCTGGCCAGTTATTACTTCATAATTGTTGAATGGATGAATAAATGTAGCTCCGGTTTCAGCAACGATCTTTTGAACTGTGCTTTCCCTTTCTTCCGGTGTATTTTTACAAAAAGTAATATTAGCCCCATAACCTTGTACTGCTTTAATCTTCACTTCAGGAGAATTATCAGGCATTACAATGTACGCTTTGGTACCAACCATAGCAGCTGCATAAGCAATTGCCTGCGCATGATTTCCGGAAGAATGTGTTGCTACGCCATTGCTCAGTTTTTCGTCTGTCAGCGATAATACTGCATTCAGCCCACCACGGGCCTTAAAAGCTCCAATTTTCTGAAAGTTTTCACATTTGAAATAAAGCTCGCTTCCTGTTAAGTCATTCAAAAATTTTGATGTCAAAACCGGCGTGTGATG
>Ga0247734_1001188_pt1 | contig 20294 bp, 19 predicted proteins | sample UWRJL103311B2_FD_180933 | JGI IMG/M metagenome (GOLD analysis project Ga0247734, IMG submission 180933) | Plant litter microbial communities from Arlington Agricultural Research Station in Wisconsin, United States - UWRJ-L103-311B-2 | ecosystem: Environmental > Terrestrial > Plant litter >... | reverse complement strand
ATGTAGACCGCCTTGACCACCGACACCGCGCCGACCCCGCCGATGACCAGCGCCAGCGGGATCGCCAGCCATTTCAGCACGCCCGCGATCATCAGCACGCCCACCAGCGCCTCGGCGAAGGGGTAGATGGTGCCGTAAGGCACCCAGCGCCGCGCCAGCAGGTCGTAATTGAGAAACATAGTCGAGAATCGCTCGATGTCCTGCAGCTTGAGCAGCGCCAGAACGCAAGTGCTGAAGGCGACGAACCACACCAGCGCGCGGGGCGTGAACGGCGATCCGAACGCCGAGAAGCTCGCCGCCAGCGCCATCAGCGCGGTCATCGCGAAGACCGCAAGCACCGGGCGGTAACTCGTCGCCCCGGCTACCGGAACGCGCTTGCCCAGGAACCGGCGCAAGTCGTCGTAGCCGCCGATGCGCTGGCCATCGATGAACACCTGCGGGGTCGTGGCGACGCCGTGCTCGGCCTTGAACGCGTCGGTTTCCTCGCGCGTGCGCAGCCACTGGTCGTCGACGCGGTAGCCCCGGCTTTTCAGCAAGTGCAGCGCCTTCACCCCGAACGGGCAGGTGTGCGCGGGCATGACCATGCGATAGAGCCGGGCGTCGCGGGAGGGGGAGGTCGTCATCGGGGCACCGCTTGCTACAGGAGGGATGCCTGGCCATATAGGGTCCGTACCATGGTCCGGAGTCAAGCCCTCATGCCCCAGATGACGATCTCAAAGCTCGCGCAGGCGGGCGGCGTCGGCGTCGAGACCGTGCGCTACTACCAGCGGCGCGGCCTGCTGGCGCAACCCGAGCGGCCGGGCGGCGGGGGCTCGGCCGGCGGCGTGCGGCGTTATGGAGAGGACGATGCGCAACGCCTGCGCTTCATCCGCACCGCGCAAGCGGCGGGGTTCACGCTGGAGGCGATCGGCCAGTTGCTGGGGCTCGACCCGACGCAGGACCGGGCCCGCGCGCGCGAAATGGCGCTGCACCGCGTGGCCGAACTGGATCGGCGGATCGAGGAACTGCAAGCCGCGCGGGAGGCGCTGGCGCGGCTTGCCGAACGTTGCGGAAGCGAGGCCGCCGGGCCCTGCCCGATCCTCACTGCGTTCGAGGAGTAGCGCCGAACTGCGTTCCCCGCTCGTCATTGCGAGGCCGCAGGCCGAAGCAACCCAAGGCGATTTATGCGGCCCTGGGTTGCTTCGCTACGCTAGCAATGACGAATGGAGATTACGCGTAAGGCGGCTTGTGCAGGCCCTTCGGGCTGGTGGTGAAGATCTCGCAACCGTCCTCGGTGATGCCGATCGAGTGTTCGAACTGCGCCGAGAGCGACTTGTCGCGCGTCACCGCGGTCCAGCCGTCGTTGAGCAGCTTCACCGGGGGCTTGCCAAGGTTTATCATCGGCTCGATCGTCATGAACATGCCGGGGCGCAGTTCGGGGCCGGTGCCGGGACGGCCGGCGTGGACCACTTCGGGCGCGTCGTGGAACAGGCGGCCAAGGCCGTGGCCGCAGAACTCGCGCACCACGCCATAGCGGTGCGATTCGGCATAGGCCTGGATCGCCGCGCCGATGTCGCCCACGCGGTTGCCCGGCTTGGCCTGTTCGATGCCGATCATCAGGCACTCGTACGTCACGTCGACCAGGCGGCGCGCCTTGAGCGGAACGTCGCCGACGAGGTACATGCGGCTGGTATCGCCGTGCCAGCCGTCGAGCAGCGGGGTGACGTCGATGTTGACGATGTCGCCGTCCTTGAAGGTCTTCTCGGACGGGATGCCGTGGCACACCACGTGATTGATCGAGATGCAGCACGAATGCGCATAGCCGCGATAGCCGAGCGTCGCCGGAACGCCGCCGCCGTCGAGCGTCATTTCGCGCACCTTGTCGTCGATCGAGGCGGTGGTGACTCCGGGCTGGATCAGCGGCGCGATCTCGTCGAGGATGCGCGCGGCGAGCTGGCCGGCGCGGCGCATGCCCTCGAAACCGTCGGGGCCGTGCAGCTTGATGGTGCCATCGCGCAGGAGGTCGTCCTGGCCGGGCTCTACGATCTGGTATTCGGTCATGGCCCCCACATAGCGCATCGGGCGCGAAATTGCGAGATCACGGCTTCACCGAAAACGCGGAGCGGTATTGCGGTTTGAGCACGGCCATCACTTTCGCCGTCACCGGCACCGTGACTTCGTAGCTGCCCTCGGCGTAAGGCCCCGCCTCGTAGGGCGCGACGAGCAGGCCGATGCGGTCGAAGGTCTTGCGGTTCGACGAGCCCAGGATCAGCGTCTGCGCGGCGGGGTCGATGCATTCGGAGAACATCTCGCCGCCGTCACGCTGCACCGGCTCGCCGCGCTTCTGGGCGCGCTGCACGTCGAGCGCGTCGCAGAACAGGGTGCGGATGGCGCCGCGCAAGGCCTCGGCGCTGGCGAACAGGTCGATCGGCTTGCGCGCGACTTGCGCGCCGCGATCCCACAGCAGCGTGTCGAACCCGCTCATGCCATGAGCGCCGCCCGAATATTCGTAATAGTCGGCGGACAGCGACAGCCAGCCGGGCAGGTCGGTCACGACCTTCCAGTCGATCTGCCGGGTATAGGCGTGATAGGGAAAGCCGTCCTTGTCCGCATCCGCCTTGCCGCTGCGTGCGGAGGAGATCAGATCGGCCTTCGCATCCGCCAGCCGCTTGTCGAGCAGGGCGCGCAGCGGATCGATTGCCGAAGCCGCGCCGGGATAGGAATAGCCGAAGGAATAGAGGTCGTTCTCGACTTTGTCGTCGCGGCCTTTCGCAGCAGGATCGGGCGTCGGCGGGGCGGGCGGCGCGTCGCTCGACGCTTGCGTCACGGCATCGCCTTGCGCGCCTGCCGTCGCGCTGGGCTGCGTTTGCGTCGGCTGACTGCCGCAGGCCGCCACCGCCAGCGCAAGAACCGCAACCATACCGCCGCACCGCATCGCATTTTCCTCTCGCGCTTGTCTTTGCGGGAAGGCTAGAGAATGCGGTTATGAGCGACAAGAACGCATTGATCCAGCCCGACCGCGGCCAGAAGGCCGTCTCCATCCACCTCGTCGACAAGAGCGATTCGGGGGCCGGACTGGAAAAATTCATCAGCGGCCTCTCCGTTCCCCAGCGCGCCGCGCTTGCGGCGAACCGCTTCGCAGGCGCCGCGAACGACTATGCGATCATCCCGGACGGCGATGGCTGGGCGGTGGTCGCGGGCGTGGCGGACGCGGGCGCGCTGACGTCATGGTGCCTCGCCAAGCTGGCCGAGAAGCTGCCCGCCGGGACTTATCGCCGCGTCGGCGGCGAGCCCGGCGCGGCGGCGTTCGGTTGGATCGCCGCGCAATATGCCTTCGAGCGCTACTTGTCCGAGCCCGAGGACGAGGGGCCCCGCGTTCTGCTCACCGGCGAGCCCGCGCAGATCGACGCGCTGACGGCCGAGGCCGAGGCGGTCATGCTGGTGCGCGACCTCGTCAACACCCCGGCCGAGGACATGGGCCCCGCCCAACTCGAAGCCGAGGCGGAAAACCTCCACAAGGCGTTCCGCGCCGAAATCCGCATTACCCGCGGCGACATGCTGGAGCGCGAGTTCCCGATGGTCCACGCGGTCGGCCGCGCGGCGGGCCGCGCCCACGCGCCGCGCATGATCGAGCTGGAATGGGGCAACCCCGCGCACCCGCGCATCGCGATAGTCGGCAAGGGCGTGTGCTTCGATTCGGGCGGGCTCGACATCAAGCCGGGCTCGGGCATGCTGCTGATGAAGAAGGACATGGGCGGCGCGGCGCACGCGCTGGCGCTGGCCCGGCTGGTGATGAGCGCGAACCTACCGGTGCGGCTGCACCTGCTGGTCCCGGCGGTGGAGAATGCGATTTCGGGCAACGCCTTCCGCCCCGGCGACGTGCTGCGCAGCCGCGCCGGCATCTCGGTCGAGATCGGCAACACCGACGCCGAAGGCCGCCTGGTGCTGGGCGACGCGCTGTTCCGCGCGGGCGAGGGCGAGCCCGAACTCATCCTCGACTTCGCCACGCTGACCGGCGCGGCGCGCGTCGCGGTGGGCCCGGACCTGCCTGCGCTGTTCACGCGCGAGGACGCCACCGCGGAGGCGCTGCTGACGGCGGGCAAGGCGCACGACGACCCGTGCTGGCGCCTGCCGCTGCACGAAGGCTACCGCGAATACCTCAAGTCCGAGATCGCCGACATCAACAACGCCGGCTCCAGCGGCTTCGCCGGCGCGAGCACGGCGGCGCTGTTCCTCGACCGCTTCGTGCCCAAGGGTGTCGACTGGGCGCACTTCGACACCTTCGCGTGGCGCCCCGCCGCCAAGCCCGGCCGGCCCAAGGGCGGCGACGCGCTCGGCCTGCGTGCCGCCTGGCACATGCTCAAGGCGCGGTATGGGTGAGGTTGGTTAGGAGGCGGCCCGGTGTCGCGAAATCCGCCCGCAGCGGATTTTCACCAAACCAGCTAAACTTGCGAAAACCCCGTGCCTCGGCTAGGCGCGCCCATCTTTGATTTTGGAGACGCACCCGCGTTGGCTTCTGTGGATTCCTCTACCCGCCCTCCCCTTGCGGACGGCATGCTCGCCATGACTGGCCCCAGCGTGAGCGCGGATCCCGGCTGCCTTCCCGTGCGCGGCGACCTTGCGCACATCAAGCTGGCGGGCCGCTACTTCGTGCCGCACTACGCCGTGCCGATGCCGCGCACCGTGCGCGCCGGTGCGGTGCTGCGCGCCCAGGGCCGTGACGCCGCCGACGCGATCGCCGACCTGCCCGCCGCCGCCACCTTCAACGTGCTCGACATCGCCGGCCCTTACGCCTGGGGCCAGCTGGGCGAAGACGGGGCCGTCGGCTACGTCGCGCTCGTCTCTCTGGAAAGCCCGGCCTCTTTGGAAGGTAACGCCTGATGACCGCCAGCGTCTTCGTCGACGGTGCCGCCGGCACCACCGGCCTCGAGATCGCCGAGCGGCTCGCCGGACGCCCCGAGTTCGACCTCGTCATCCTCGACGACGAGAAGCGCAAGGACGACGCGGCGCGTGCCGAGGCGCTGAACGACGCCGACTTCGTGATCCTGTGCCTGCCCGACGATGCCGCCAAGGCCGCCGTCGGCATGATCGCCAACGATCGCACCCGCGTGATCGACGCCTCCTCAGCGCACCGCGTCGCGCCGGGCTGGGCCTACGGTTTTCCCGAAGTGACCGGCCGCGAGGCGATCGCCGGTGCGCGCTTCGTCAGCAATCCGGGGTGCTACCCCACCGGCTTCATCGCCCTCGTCGCGCCGCTGGTCCGCGCCGGGCTGCTGCCGGCTGAGTGGCCTTACGTGTGCCACGCCGTCTCGGGCTATTCGGGCGGCGGCAAGGCGCTGATCGCCCGCTTCGAGGCGGACACCGACATCGCCTTCCGCGCTTACGGCCTCGCGCTCGGCCACAAGCACGTGCCCGAGATGAAAGCCCACGTCGGCCTCTCCCACGACCCGATCTTCGCGCCCGCCGTGGTGCCGGCGCATCGCGGCATGCTGGTCGAAGTGCCGCTGCACCTGGCGATGATGCCGTCCGCCGGATCGCCCGAGACCCTGCGCGCGGCGCTCGCCGCGTTCTACGCCGGCAGCCCGATCGTCCAGGTGATCGACGACCAGCCCGACGAACTCCTGCTGCGCGCCTCGATGGCCCCGGTCGACACGCTGACCTTGCGCGTCCTGGGCGCGCACGACGGCAGCCAGGCCCGCCTCGTCGCGATCCTCGACAACTTGGGCAAGGGCGCCAGCGGTGCTGCGGTGCAGAACCTCAACATCATGGCCGGCCTCGACGAGACCGCGGGCTTGCGACTCTGACGCATCTTCCCCTCCCGCCTGGGGGAGGGGCCGGGTGCGGACCCTTCTGAGAGCCCGTTACGCCCCAAAATCACTGCCTGCACAATTTTCAGGCACCCGATGCCCGATTGTTGAACACAACCTTGCACCAGCCCGTTGATCGCATTGCGACAAATTGTTTGCTGACTGGGCAAATCGCACAATTGCGGTCTTTTCGCAGACGCACACTAGGCCTATCACCCGCGTAACGACATTGGCACGATTCTTGATGGGAATCGCGCGCGAGGCATCTGGTTCCCGGACCGGTATCCTCTTCAAAGACAGTCCGGGGACAAATGCAGGGGTCCAGGCAGGCGTGAAGAAGATCGAAGCCATCATCAAGCCCTTCAAGCTCGACGAAGTGAAGGAAGCGCTGCACGAAGTCGGCGTCTCGGGCATTACCGTTACCGAGGCCAAGGGCTTCGGACGCCAGAAAGGCCACACCGAACTCTATCGCGGCGCCGAATACGTCGTCGATTTCCTGCCGAAGGTGAAGCTCGAGGTCGTCGTTCCCGACGCTCTGGCCGATCGCGTGGTCGAGGCTATCGCCGACGCCGCGCAGACCGGCCGCATCGGCGACGGCAAGATCTTCGTCGTCCCCGTCGAGACCGCCGTGCGCATCCGCACCGGCGAGCGCGACGACGACGCGCTGTAATTAAAGCCCCTGACGGGGCTTTGCACACGAACATCCGGCTTACGCGGCCGGACCCGGGTGTGCGTCGGCGTGGGGGCCGTCGCATCCTCGCAATATGACCACCCTATCCTCTTTCGGGGTCGGAAGAGTAACGCTGGAGAACCAAGACAATGGCTACTGCAAAGGACGTCCTGAAGAAGATCAAGGACGAGGAGATCGAGTGGGTCGATCTTCGCTTCACCGATCCCAAGGGCAAGTGGCAGCACCTCACCATGGTCTCGACCGTCCTCGGCGAGGACGAGCTTGAGGACGGCCTGATGTTCGACGGTTCGTCGATCGAGGGCTGGAAGGCCATCAACGAATCGGACATGATCCTCAAGCCCGACCTTGACGCCGTCTACACCGACCCGTTCTCGGCCACCCCGATGCTGATCGTGTTCTGCGACATCGTCGAGCCTTCGACCGGCGAACTCTACGCCCGCGATCCGCGTTCGTGCGCCAAGCGCGCCGAATCGTTCGTCAAGTCGGCCGGCTTCGGCGACACCGTGTTCGTCGGCCCCGAGGCCGAGTTCTTCATGTTCGACGACGTGAAGTTCTACGACGGCTACGACGGCAACGGCTTCAAGATCGACGACATCGAACTGCCGGGCAACACCGACAAGTCGTACGACACCGGCAACCTGGGCCACCGCCCGCGCGCCAAGGGCGGCTACTTCCCGGTCGCTCCGGTCGACTCGGCCGTCGACATCCGTGCCGAGATGGTTTCGACCATGATCGAAATGGGTCTGCCCTGCGACAAGCACCACCACGAAGTGGCCGCCGCTCAGCATGAGCTGGGCCTGACTTACGGCACGCTCGTCACCACCGCCGACCGCATGCAGATCTACAAGTACGTCGTGTGGATGGTCGCGCAGGCCTATGGCAAGACGGCGACGTTCATGCCCAAGCCGATCATGAAGGACAACGGTTCGGGTATGCACACGCATATCTCGATCTGGAACGAAGGCGACAACACCTTCGCCGGCAACGGTTATGCCGGCCTGTCGGACACCTGCCTGTACTTCATCGGCGGCGTCATCAAGCACGCCAAGGCGCTCAACGCCTTCACCAACCCGACCACCAACAGCTACAAGCGCCTGGTTCCGGGTTACGAAGCCCCGGTGCTGCTGGCCTACTCGGCCCGCAACCGTTCGGCCTCGTGCCGCATCCCCTACGGTGCCGGCACCAAGGCGAAGCGCGTCGAGTTCCGCTTCCCCGACGCGATGGCCAACCCGTACCTGTGCTACGCCTCGCTCCTGATGGCCGGCCTCGACGGCATCAAGAACAAGATCCATCCGGGCGAAGCGATGGACAAGAACCTGTACGATCTGCCGCCGGCCGAACTCGCCGAAGTGCCGACCGTCTGCGGCAGCTTGCGCGAAGCTCTGGACAGCCTCCAGGCCGACCACGCCTTCCTTCTCGAAGGCGGCGTGTTCACCGAGGACCAGATCGAAGCCTACCTCGAACTCAAGTGGCCCGAAGTGCTGCGCTGGGAAACCACGCCGTCGGCGGTCGAGTTCGACATGTACTACAGCCTCTAAAAGGGCTTTCGCGACACTGTTCGCCGAGTGGGGCGCCCGGAGAAATCCGGGCGCCCTTTTCGTTGTCACCCGCCCATAGCGAACCAAAATGGTTCTTTCCTACAGTGAACGATCGGATTTATCTGAAGCTCCGCCCGGCGCCCAAGCGCTGCCCGCGCGGTTCTCCCCCTTCAGAAAAAAGGATCGGTCCATGACCGGAAATGCCTCTTCGCCCGCCGCCCCTGCGCGTCTGCTCGGCACCGCCGGCGCCAGCCTCATCAAGAAATGGGAAGGCTGCGCCCGCCGCCTCGCCAACGGCACTTTCGCCGCCTACCCCGACCCCGGCAGCGCCGATGGCCATCCCTGGACGATCGGCTGGGGCTCCACCGGCGCCGACGTACGCAAGGGCGTGATCTGGACCCAGGCCCAGTGCGACGCGCGCTTCGACCTCGAAATCGTCCGCTACGTGCAGGCGGTCGCCGCCTTCCTCGGCACCGCGCCGACCACCCAGAACCAGTTCGACGCGCTCGTCTCGTTTCACTACAACACCGGTGCGATCCGCATCTCGACGCTGGGCAAGCTGCACAAGCTGGGCCGCTTCACCGCCGCCCGCGCGCAGTTCGGCAAGTGGATCAACAACGACGGCAAGCCGATGAACGGCCTCAAGGCACGCCGCGCGGACGAGGCGAAACTCTACGGGACTCCATGACCGAGCCAACGCCCAGCCCCTCGCACCTGATCGACGCCCGCATCGCCGAACTCGCCGACTGGCGCGGCGCCACGCTCGCCCACGTCCGCGCGCTGATCCACGCCGCGCTGCCCGAGGTGGTGGAGGAATGGAAATGGCGCGGCGTGCCCACCTGGTATGCCGGCGGCGGCATCGTGTGCACCGGCGAAACCTACAAGGCGGCGGTCAAGCTCACTTTCGCCAAGGGCGCGGCGCTGGCGGACCCGGCGGGCCTGTTCAACGCCAGCCTCGACGGCAACGTGCGCCGCGCCATCGACCTGCACGAAGGCGCGGACCTCGACCCGCAAGCGTTCGCGGCGCTGGTCCGCGAAGCCGCCGCGCGCAACGCCGCCAAGCGCAAGCGCTGAACGTCGGCTCAGTGCGGGACGGCGCCGGTCTCGACGCCGGTCTTGTCGTATAGCGCGAAGCGATCGACGAGGTCCGCGCTGGCGGCATTGTAGCCGACCACCTCGACGGCACGGCCCTCGCGCCGCAGCCGTGCGACGATCCGGTCGAGCGCGCCGACGCCCGAAATGTCCCAGAAGTGCCCCGCGGAGACGTCAATGACGACGCTCTCGGCCTGTTCGGACTGGAAGGCGGCGGCGAAGCGGTCGACCGAAGCGAAGAAGATCTGTCCGGTCACGCGGTAGGTCGCCGCCCGCCCGTCCGCCGCCATGCTGCGCTCCACCGCGAACAGGCGCTGCACTTTGCCCGCGAAGAACAGACCCGAAAGCAGCACGCCCGACAGCACGCCGAGCGAGAGGTCGCGAGTCGCCACCACCACCGCGACCGTCACCAGCATCACGATCGACGAGGTCGGCGGGTGGCGGCGCAAGTTGGCGATCGAGGCCCAGCTGAAGGTCCCGATCGAGACCATCACCATCACCGCCACCAGCGCCGGCATCGGCACTCGGCCGACCCACGGCCCCAGCACCGCGAGCAGGAACAGCAGGAACGCGCCGGCCACGAACGTCGACAGCCGCCCGCGCCCGCCGGAGGTCACGTTGATGACCGACTGGCCGATCATCGCACAGCCGCCCATGCCGCCCAGCACCGCCGCCACCACGTTGGCGCCGCCCTGGCCGATGCATTCGCGACGCTTGTTGCTGCCGGTGTCGGTCAGGTCGTCGACGATCTGCGCGGTCAGCAGCGATTCGAGCAGCCCCACCGCCGCCATCGTCAGCGCGTAAGGGGTGATGATGCGCAGCGTCTCGAAGGTCAGCGGCACCTGCGGCAGCGCGAAGCTGGGCAGGCCTTCGGGCAGCTTGCCCATGTCGCCCACGGTGTTCACCGGCAGGCCCAGCGCCAGACTGAGCGCGGTCAGCACCAGGATCGCCACCAGCGGCGAGGGCACCGCCTTGGTGACGCGCGGGAACAGGTAGATGATCGCGAGGCCACCCGCGACCATCGCGTAGGTCTGCCAGCTGACATGGGTGAGTTGCGGGAGCTGCGCCATGAAGATCAGGATCGCCAGCGCGTTGACGAACCCTGTGATGACCGAACGCGAGACGAACTGCATCACCAGGTCGAGCCGCAGAAGCCCGGCGATCGCCTGGAACACCCCCATCAGGATCGTCGCGGCGAACAGGTATTCGACGCCGCGATCGCGCACCAGCGGCCCCACCAGCACCGCGACCGACGCGGTCGCCGCCGAGACCATGCCGGGCCGCCCGCCGATCAGCGCGATCACCACGGCGATCGCCACCGAGGCATAGAGCCCGACGCGCGGGTCGACCCCGGCGATGATCGAGAAGCCGATCGCCTCGGGGATCAGCGCGAGCGCGACGACGACGCCGGCAAGAACGTCGCGGCGCACGCCCGCGGCATCGGCGAACCACTCCCGGCGATAGCGGGTAAGACTGTCAGACATCTGGAAATTCCACGACATGGCACACGGCGCCGACACGGGCGCGCGGGGTTCTGGAAGATGTGCGATGTTGTCCGGCGGATCGGCGGCCGGAATAGCCACCCGGAATTGCACCGGGTCCTTGCGAATGCCCGCGTGTTAGCGGAGGCCGGTGGGGTTTAGCAAGGCGTGTCGTTCCGGGCTGCCCCATCGCCAGCCTCACCTCGTCATTGCGAGCGTAGCGAAGCAACCCAGGGCCGTATTAAACCGCCCTGGGTTGCTTCGCTACGCTCGCAATGACGAATAGGGTTCGATCCGGCTTTCGGCGTTGCACAGCCGGGCTAAATATCCGTCGCCTCGGACTTAATCCGGGTCCGCTGGCCAATCTTCAGGAGCAGTTCGTGAGGCTGGGCGGAGTGCGGGCCTGCGGTTGAACACCAACCCTGATTCCCGCCTTGCCTTGATGGTGGATGTTGTCCGACCATCAGATGGGCCCCCGCCTTCGCGGGGATGACGAATAGGAATGAAGGCAAACCTCGGCCCGGCCGAGAGTTGGGTGACGACTTGCCAGCGGTCCCGGATCAAGTCCGGGACGACGGCTAAGTCAAACCCGCGGCACGGCGGGCATGCCGTCCTTGGAGCCAGTCGCTTCCTCGCGGCTGCGGGGGTTGGCGACGGCGGCGGCGATCAGAGCGTCCTGTTCGCGCGGTTCGAGGCGTTCCCAGCCGGCGCGGCCGAGCTTTTCCATCGGGCGGTAGCGCACCTTGTACTGCATCCGCGCCGACCCTTCGACCCAATAGCCGAGGTACACATAGGCCAGGCCCATTTCGTGCGCGCGGCGGATGTGATCGAGGATGATATAGTTGCCCAGGCCCTGGCGGCCTTCGTAGTGCGGGTCGTAGAAGGAGTAGATCATCGACAGGCCATCGCACTGGCGGTCGGTCAGGCAGGCGCCGACGAGGCGGCCGGGCGCGGCGCCGTCTGCCGAGGGTTCGCGGTATTCGATGACGTAGCTGGTGACGGGCGTATGTTCCACCATGTCGGCGAAGTCGACCTCGTCCATCGTGGTCATTCCGCCTTCGGGGTGACGGACCGAGAGATAGCGCTGCAGCAGGTCGAACTGTTCGCTGGTGGACCAGGGCCGGCACACCGTGGTGACGAGATCGGCGTGGGCATCGAGCGTGCGCTTCTGCGTGCGCGAGGCGACGAATTCGCTGGCGACGACGCGCACCGAGACGCAGGCGCTGCAATCGATGCAGGAGGGGCGATAGGCGACGGTCTGGCTGCGGCGGAAACCGATCCGGCCGAGCGCGTCGTTCAGCGAATCGGCGTGCGGCCCCTTCAGTTCGGTGAAGACCTTGCGTTCGCTCCGCCCCGGCAGGTACGGGCAGGGCGCGGGGCTCGTCACGAAGAAGCGCGGAAATCGAACCGGGGCCGTCACTTGGCTAAGTCTTCCTCTGGATGTGCGCCGGCAGTAGGCTCGTCGGTGCGTGTCGAGTGGAGATATGCATACCCGCTTTGCGCCTTGCGAGTCTTTTAACCACAAAATCAGACCCAGTTGCAGTGAATTCGCACCAGACCGGCGCCATCGGCGCGCCGACGTGCCAATTCGGGTCGCTAGCGCGCCCTGCCGTTACCGCGCCGCCCGGCCGTATCGCGTCATTCGGTCTCTACCTGCTTCACCTCGTAGCCCTCGCGGCGCAGACCGGCGATCAGCGACTGCAGCTGCTCCTTGTCGCGCGCCTCGCACTCGATCTCGGTGACGAGACCCTTGGCGGGCAAGTGCGTGAAGATGCGCTGGTGGAAAACCTCGATGATGTTGACGTTGTGCTCGTGGAACACCTTGGCCACCTTGAACAGCGCCCCGGCGCGGTCCTGCAGGCCGATGCGCAGGCGCGCCAGGCGGCCCGAGCGGGCAAGGTCGCGCAGCAGCACGTTGGCGAGCAGGCGCGTGTCGATGTTGCCGCCCGACAGCACCATGCCGACCTTGCGGCCGACGAACAGCTCGCGGTTGCCGAGCACGGCTGCAAGGCCGGTGGCGCCGGCCCCCTCGACCAGCGTCTTCTCGATCTGCAGCAGCAGCGCAAGCGCGCTTTCGATCGCCGATTCGCTCACCAGCAGGAACTCGTCGAGCAGCGGGCGCAGCACCTTGGATGTCATCAGCCCCGGCGCGATCACCGCGATGCCCTCGGCCAGCGTATCGCCGCCGATCGGCAGCGTGGTGCCCTTGAGCAGGTTGTACATCGAGGGATAGAGCTGCGCCTCGACGCCGACCAGGCGGATTGCCGGGTTGATGTCGCGCGCGATGGTGCCCATGCCCGAAGCGAGGCCGCCGCCGCCCACCGGGATCACCAGCGTGTCAATCTCGGGCACGTCCTCGAGCATTTCGAGCGCCACGGTGCCCTGCCCGGCAGCGACGTGCGGATCGTCGAACGGGTGGACGAAAGTCAGGCCCAGCTGGGCTTCCAGCTTGAGCGCGTGGGCATAGGCCTCGTCGAAGCTTTCGCCTTCGAGCACGACCTTGCCGCCCACGCTCTCGGTCTGCATGACCTTCACCGTCGGCGTGGTCTTGGGCATGACGATGGTGACGGGCACGCCCAGCCGGGTGCCGTGATAGCTGAGCCCTTGCGCGTGGTTTCCGGCCGAGGCGGCGATCACGCCGCGGCTGCGCTGTTCCTCGGACAGCTGTAGCAGCGCGTTGAGCGCACCGCGCTCCTTATACGCAGCGGTGAACTGCAGGTTCTCGAACTTGAGCCAGATGTCGGCGCCGGTGATCGCGCTCAACGTCGCGCTGTAGAGCGTCGGCGTGCGCACGACCTTGCCCGAAATTCGCCCCGCCGCCGCGCGAACGTCGGCTGCGGTCAGCGGCACGTCGGTGACGAGCGCGGGAGCGATGTTGAGCAGAGTCTGGTCCATAGGCCGTCGCGCCTACCGGAAATGGCGGCGAATGGAAAGACAACTCGGCCCGAAGCGGCGGCCATGGCGGTTTGCTTTTGCCCAAAAGGCGCTAGAAGCGGGGGCATGAGCGACGCGACTTCCATTACGCCCCGTAAGGTATCGATGATCGGCCTCGGCACTATGGGCGGCGCGATCGCGCGGCACATCGCCGAGGCGGGCCACGAGCTGACGATCTACAACCGCACGCCCGAACGCGCGCGCAAGTGGACTCACGACAATCCGGGCCTCGCGCACCGCATCGCCGCCAACCCTGCTCACGCGGCGCAGGACGCAGACGTGGTCATCACTTGCGTCGGCAACGACGACGACTTGTCGGACGTCGTACTGGGCCCCAACGGCGTGTTCCGCATGCTGCGCAAGGGCAGCATCTTCATCGACCACACCACGGTATCCGCCCGCATCGCGCGGCAGATCTCGGTCGAGGCGCGCGACCTCAAGATCCACTGCGTCGACGCGCCGATGACCGGCTCGCAGATCGGCGCCGAGAACGGCACGCTCACGCTGATGTGCGGTGGGCGCGACGATGCGATCGAGGCCGCACGCCCGATCATGGAAGGCTATTCCAGCCGCATCGTCCACGTCGGCAAGGCGGGCTCGGGCCAGATCGCCAAGATGGCCAACCAGATCTGCATCGCAGGCAATGTGGCGGCGCTGGCCGAGGCGGTGCGCTTCGCGCAGGCCTCGCACCTCGACATGGCCAAGGTCTACGAGGCGATCTCGGGCGGCGCGGCGCAGTCGTGGCAGATGGACAACCGCTGGAAGACCATGGACGGCGACGAGTTCGAAGGCGGCCTCGCGATCGACTGGATGCGCAAGGACCTCGGCCTCAGCCTCGACGAAGGCCGGGGCCTGGGCGTCTCGCTGCCGATCGCGGCGCTGGTCGACCAGTTCTTTTCCGAGGTTCAGGCCGTGGGCGGCGGCAGGCTGGATACCAGCGCGATCATCAAGCGGCTGCCGAAGAAGGGCCCCAAGTGACGGTTGCAGAGTTCGGTTTCCAGAATGCCGGTTCGATGAAGTCCTCCCCGACACGGGGAGGACTCGCCGCCCTCCTCCTCCTCGCACTGCTCCCGGCGCCGGCGCTGGCCGACGTGCTGGTCGACAACGTCGAAGGCGTAAGCCCCGACGGCATGGGCGGCGTCGATCGCTTCGAGGGCTTCCTCATCAGCCCCGACGGCCACGTGCTGCAGGTGTTCCACCACGGCGACAAGCGGCCCAAGAAGGTCGAGTACCAGGTCGACGGCAAGGGCCGCGCGGTGGTGCCCGGCATGATCGACGCGCACGCCCACGTCATGGCCACCGGCTTCGCCCGGATGACGCTCGACCTGTCGACCGCCAAGTCGCTCGACGAAGCGCTGGCGCGGGTGCGCGCCTGGGCGGCGGCGCACCCGGAGGCGCCGTGGCTGCTGGGCGGCGGCTGGAACCAGGCCAACTGGGGGCTCGACCGCATGCCCACCGCCGCCGAACTCGACACGGCCACCGGCGGCAAGCCCGCGTGGTTCACCCGGATCGACGGCCACGCCGGCTGGGCCAACTCCGCCGCGCTCGCGGCCTCCGGCATCACCGCCGCCACCGCCGATCCGCCGGGCGGCGAAGTGCTGCGCGCGCCCGGCGGGAAAGCCCCCGCCGGCGTGCTGGTCGACGCCGCCACCGCGCTCGTCGAGGTCAAAGTCCCCAAGCCCCGCCCCGAAGACCGCGACACCGCGTTCGGCGAGGCGCAGCTCCAGTTCCTCGCCAATGGCGTCACCGCCGTCGCCGACATGGGCACCTCGATGGAGGACTGGCAGAGCTTCCGCCGCTTCGCGGACCGGGGCAACTTGCGCATGCGCGTGGTCTCCTACGCCGCCGGCATCGACACGATGATTCTGATCGGCGGCCCCGGCCCGACGCAGTGGCTCTACGACGACCGGCTCAAGATGAACGGCGTCAAGCTCTACCTCGACGGCGCGCTCGGCTCGCGCGGGGCCTGGCTCAAGGCGCCTTACGCCGATGATGCGAAGACCAGGGGCCTGGCGCGGATGAACCAGACGCAGCTCGGCAACCTGATGAGCCGCGCGGCGATGGACGGCTTCCAGGTCGCCGTCCACGCCATCGGCGACGAGGCCAACGCCACCGTGCTCGATTCGATCGAGGAACTGGCGCAGACCTACAAGGGCGACCGCCGCTGGCGCATCGAGCACGCGCAGATCGTCGACCCCGCCGACATCCCCCGCTTCGGCCGCAACGGCGTGGTCGCCTCGATGCAGCCGCAGCACGAAGCGTCGGACCGCACGATGGCCGAAGCCCGGCTCGGCCCGCAGCGGCTGGCCGGCGCGTATGCGTGGAAATCGATCGCGGCGACCGGCGCGAAGCTGGCGTTCGGTTCGGACACCCCGGTCGAGCCCGCGCATCCGTTCGAGGGCCTCGCCGTCGCCATCAGCCGCACCGGCGCCGACGGCCAGCCGTTCGGCGGCTGGCAGCCGCAGGAAGTGCTGACGCGCGAGGCGGCGCTGTCCGCCTACACCACCGGCGCGGCCTACGCGATGTTCGCCGAAGACCGCCTGGGCCGCATCGCCAAAGGCTACCGTGCCGACTTCCTGTTCGTCGACACCGACCCGATGATGGCCACCCCCGACCAGTTGCGCGCCACCAAAGTGCTCGAGACATGGATCGGCGGCAAACTAGCGTGGTCCGCCGCGCAGGACGGCGGCAAGGCCGGCGTGCGGCGCGAAAAAGACAAGACCGGCGGGCGGTGAGGCGCGGCAAGCAACCTCACCCCTACTGACCCCCCGCTCATGCTGAGCTTGTCGAAGCATGGGAACCACGCGCCACGCCCGAGGGGCCTTCGACAGGCTCAGGCTGAGCGGGTTGGAGGGCGGGCATTCCCCACTCCGTCATCCTGAACCTGGTTCACGGTCCATCCCGCCGATAGCGAAGCGGCACGCGCGGTAAACCGATTGCGCCGCAAGCTGTTCGAGGCTCCGGCACCGACTGCCCGATAGACCCTGAAGTTCAGGGTGACGGCTGGTCTGGGTGGTGAGCTGCCATCAACCCGTTTAGGGCATGGGAGGTAGAATCGGTCCCACACTTTTGAAATTCTTTGGGCGCACGTTTCGCAAGTAACCATCAACAATGCCGTCAAAATTGAATGTGGCTTTACCGCGGCCGGCAACAGGCTGGATGACTACCCAGTCATTTCCCAAATGCTTTAAAAGAACGCGAACGCTTTGGCCGTTATCTGGCAAAAAGATGCCGCAGCCATCGTTGGCAATAGCATAGGAATGTCGAGGCGCACCCTTCCAGATTCTCGACGGCTTTAAGGCGACTTCGCCGCTGTTGTTGCGAGCGATGATGCCATCGACGATAGCATCGCTGCTTTCAATTCGAGCCTTGGTGATGCGGAACAATTGATCATCAGTTTTCACAGTAACCTGATCGGGCGGCGAACAGGCCATGGCATGGCCAGAATATGCTGCCAACATCGCACTAAAGATCAGGCCCCGATTTCTCATAGCCACATCTTATAGTGCATGATGCATGTCCGCTATGGGGCGAATCCCGCCACTTCACACCCCCTACTCCGCGACAGCCTTCCCAGCCGCCTCGGCGTTCTTCTCGATCGCGGCTTCTTCGGCCGCGCGGCGTTTGGCGTCGCCGCGTTCGGTGAACCACATCACGACCAGCGTGCCTTCCCACAGGAACAGCAGCGGCACCGCCAGCAGCAATTGCGAGACGACGTCGGGCGGGGTGGCGACGGCGGCGACGATGAAGATGCCGACGATCGCATAGCGCCGCGCGCCCACGCACTGGGCGCGGGTGATGATGTTGGCGCGGTTGAGCAGCATCAGCAGCACCGGCAGCAGGAAGCTGATCCCGAACGCCAGGATGAACTGCATCACCAGCGCGAGGTAGTCGCCCGTGCCCGGCAGCGCTTCGAGCTTGAGGCCGCCCTTCTGGCCTTGGAAACCTAGGAAGAAGTGGAACGCGGTGGGCATCACGATGTAGTAGGCCAGCGCCGCGCCCATCGTGAACAGGATCGGCGTGGCGATCAGGAACGGCAGGAACGCCTTCTTTTCCTTGGCGTAGAGCCCCGGCGCGACGAACAGCCAGATCTGGTTGGCGATCACCGGGAAGCTGACGAAGAACGCCGCGAACACTGCGATCTTCACTTCGACGAAAAACGCCTCGTACAGCTTGGTGTAGATCAGCCGGCCCTGCCCCGGCGGGAACGCCTCGGTCAGCGGGCGCACCAGGAAGGCGAAGATGTCGTTGGCGAAATAGAAGCAGACCGCGAAGGCCACCCCGAACGCGAGGAAGGCGCGCACCAGCCGCGCGCGCAGCTCGATCAGGTGATCGAGCAAGGGCGCCTGGCTATCGTCGATGTCGGAAATGCGGAAGGGCTGCATGGCGGGTCTGCTCAAGGAGGAGGTGGCGGCAGGTGGAGTTCGGCCTGCCTGGCGTCGCCCTCGGCCTTAGGTTCGGCGGCCTTGTTTTCGGCGGCCCCGAGTTCCGTCGCGACGTGTTCCGGCGGCCGGTAGCCATGCTGGACTGCCGGCTCGATCGAACCCTCAGGCTGCGAATGGTCGGGAAGCGCCTGGGCGTGAGCGGGAGCCTGCATGTCCTCGGCAGTCGGGTTGGTCGACGACAGGGTCGGGGCGGCTTTCATGATCGCCTCGTTCTGCTCGCGCCACTTGCGCTCCATCTCCTCCAGCTCGGCCTCGCGCACCATAGCGTCGATGCCGGAGCGGAAATGGTTCGACATCTTGCGCATCTTGCCGATCCACCGCCCGGCTGTGCGCAGCGCCATGGGCATGTCCTTGGGGCCGATCACGACGACCGCCACGATGACGATCAACAGCAGTTCGGAGGCGCCGACGTCGAACATCGCGTGTCAGCCCGATCCGCTCAGTGCTGTTCGGGCTTGGTTTCGACCGGAGCCGAAACGGGCGCCGGCTCTACCACGGGAGCGGGGGCCACCTCGGCGGTCGCGGCGGGGATCTGCACCGGCGGAACCACTGGCGCGGGGGCAGCGGCCTTCTTGGCCTCTTCCTCGCTCATGCCGTCCTTGAAGCTCTTGATGCCCTTGCCGAAGTCACCCATGATTTCCGACACGCGGCCGCGTCCGAACAGCACGAGCACGATCACCAGGACGATCAGCCAATGCCAGATCGAGAAGCTACCCATAACCTCAACTCCAAAATCTTCGAGGGCCGATTCCGGCCGTCATGAATGCCATCTAGGCGCTTTGCCGGTAACTTGCCAGCCTGACATCGGGCCGGCGCTCACCGCAGGCGGGTCAGGCGCTATCGTCTTGCGCGCTCTCCGGCGAACTCTCCGGCGGTGATGCCGGCGCCGCGCCCTCGGCCGCAGCGCGGGGCCCGCCCAGGACCGCTTCGATCATGTCCTCGTCCACCGGATCGAGCAAGCCCGCCGCGCGCAATTCCTCGATTCCGGGCAGTTCCTTGAGCGTGTTCAGCCCGAAGTGATCGAGGAACACCGGCGTCGTCGCGTAGATCACCGGGCGGCCCGGCACCTCGCGCCGACCGACCACGCGCACCCAGCCCGCCTCCAGCAGGACGTCGAGCGTGCCCTTGGCGGTCTGGACGCCGCGGATCGCCTCGATCTCGGCGCGGCTGACGGGTTCGTGGTACGCGACGATCGCCAGCACTTCGGTGGCGGCGCGGCTGAGGCGGCGCAGTTCCTCCTTCTCGCGGCGGAGCAGGTGCGCAAGGTCGGGCGCGGTCTCGAAATGCCAGCGCCCGCCGCGCTCGACCAGATGTATGCCGCGGGCGGCGTAATGCGCCTCGAGTTCGGCGAGCGCGGGGCGGATTTCGCCGGGCTTTTCACCGAAGCCGAGGTGCAGCGCGATCTGGCCGGCGGAGAGCGGCCCCTCCGAGGCGAACAGCGTGGCCTCGACCGCCCTGACCAGATCGTCGGTGTCGTTGACGAGGGCCTCGGTGCCGCTGTGGCCGGGGCCGTTTTGGTCGATCTCGCTCACGGTTTCACCGCCCGCAGCCGCAGCGGACCGAAGGTTTCGTCCTGCGCCAGCTCGGCCTTGCCGGTGCGCGCCAGCTCGAGCGCGGCGACGAAGCTGGAGGCCAGCGCGGAGCGGCGCAGGCGCGGATCGGCCCAGGTTTCCTGTGCGGGCGGCAGAAATTCGCGCAAGTCCATCCAGTCGATCGCCACGCCCAGCATCGAGGAAACCCGCTGGATCGCGCTGTCGAGCGTCATCACCATCCGCTCGCGCACCATGTGGACGACGGGCTCGGAGCGGGCCTTGACCTCGCCATACGCGCGCACGAGATCGAGCCACGAACACTGCCACAACGACTTGCGATCGATCCGCAGACCTTCCGGCGCGCCGCGCACGAAAACGTCGCGGCCCATGCGATCGCGGCCCATCAGCCGCCCGGCCGCCTCGCGCATCGCGCCCAGCCGCTGCAGGCGCAATTGCAAGCGCAGCGCCAGGACCTCGGGGCTCGGATCCTCCGCCTCGTCGCGCGGCAGCAGCAGCGCGGACTTGAGGTAGGCGAGCCACGCCGCCATCACCAGATAGTCCGCCGCCAGTTCCAGCCGCAGCGCCTCGGCTTGCTCGATGTACGTGAGATAGGCATCGACCAGTTCGAGGATCGAGATGCGCCGCAAGTCCACCTTCTGCCGCCGCGCAAGGTCGAGCAGCAAGTCCAGCGGGCCTTCCCAGCCGTCGATCTCGAGATAGAGCTTGTCGTCCCGGCCTTCGCTGCGGTCCTCGCCGTCCCAGCCCTCGGAGTCGAACAGCGTGGCCATCGTCAGG
>Ga0247734_1001187_pt1 | contig 20295 bp, 20 predicted proteins | sample UWRJL103311B2_FD_180933 | JGI IMG/M metagenome (GOLD analysis project Ga0247734, IMG submission 180933) | Plant litter microbial communities from Arlington Agricultural Research Station in Wisconsin, United States - UWRJ-L103-311B-2 | ecosystem: Environmental > Terrestrial > Plant litter >... | reverse complement strand
AGGCGGGCCCCGCCGACCTGCAGTACCTGCAGCGACGTCAGGTCGCTCGTGCGCGCCTCGGGGCTGTTGAGCCAGGCGAGCGCCAGCGCGGGGACGGCGGGCAGGATCGTGGCCCGTTCCGTCTCGACCAGCCCGAGCACCGTCGTGGGCGACGGATCGGGTGCCAGCACGAGCGTCCCGCGGGCGGCGACGACGCCCAGCATCCCGGGCGAGCTCATCGCGAAGTTGTGGGCGACGGGCAGCGCGACGAGCAGCACCGAGTCGGCGTCGAGCCCGCAGATCTGCGCGCTCTCCCGCACCGAGAACAGGTAGTCGTCGTGCGTGCGCGGGATCAGCTTGGGCGTGCCGGTCGTGCCGCCGGAGAGCTGCAGGAAGGCGATGTCGGAGGGGTGCGCGGCGTCGACGACGGTCGTCGTCGGGGCCGCGCGACCGAGGTCGGCCAGGTCCACGAGGCCGCCGGGCAGGTCGCCGACCGGCTCGTGGATCGCGACGATCCGCAGGTCGAGCTCCCCGGCCAGCTCGGCCGCGAGGGCCGCGTGGTCGAAGCCCGCGTGCTCCCCGCACGTCACGTAGCCGACGGCCTCGGTGTGACGGCAGAAGTAGGCGATGTCGGAACGTCGGTGCGCGGGCAGCGCGAACACCGGCAGCGCGCCCAGGCGCCACAGGGCGAACACGACGACCACGAAGGCCGCGGTGTTCGGCAGCTGCACCACGACACGGTCACCGCGCACGACGCCCCGGGCCGACAGGCCGGCGGCCATCGCGTCGACGCGCGTGTCGAGCGCCGCGTACGTCAGCCGGTCGTCGACCGCCACGACCGCGGTGCCGGCGGGCCGGTCGGCCACCGCACCGCGGAGCAGCTGGTCGAGCGTCGTCCCGTTCCAGAGGCCGAGCTCGCGGTACCGCTCGGCCGTCGCGGCCGGGTACGGCACGCAGCCGTCGAGCGTCAGCGGCTCGGGCACCTGGACCGTGGCGGTCATGAGCTCACCGCCAGCGACTCGAGCACCGGTTCGACGTCGAGATCGCCCGCGACGGCCTGCAGCGACCGCAGGAAGGTCTGCAGCTTGGTGCCGGTCTCGGCGTGCTCACCGGCGGCGGTCGACGCCGCGACGACACCGGCCCCGGCGTGGACGCGCACGCGGTCGCCGCGCACCAGGCCGCAGCGCAGCGCCAGGACCCACTCGCCGTTGCCGGCGGAGTCCATCCAGCCCACGAGTCCGGCGAAGAAGCGCCGGTCGGCTCCCTCCAGGTCGCGGATCAGGCGGGCCGCCGCCAGGGACGGCATGCCCGCGACGGCGGGCGTCGGGTGCAGCGCGTACGCCGCGTCGAGCGCCGTGACGCCGGGGCGCAGCTGTCCCGTCAGTGTCGTGCTGAGGTGCCACAGCTGTTCCGTCGCGGACACCGACGGGCCGGCAGGAGTCGTCAGGGTGCTGGTCAGCGGCGCGAGGGCGGCTCCGACGGCGTCGACCACGATGCGGTGCTCACCGAGGTCCTTGCCGGACGCGGCGAGCTCCTCGCGGGCCCGGTCGTCGGCGGCCGCGTCGTCGTGCCGCGGCGTCGAGCCGGCGAGCGGGTTGCTCACGACGTCGCGACCGTCGACGCTCACCAGCAGCTCGGGCGAGGCACCCATCAGGACCCCGTCGTCACCGGTGTCGACGCCGAACGCGTACGCGGCCGGGTTGGCCGAGGCGAGCTGGTCGAACAGCGCACCCGTGTCGACGGGACCGGCGGTCCGGACGTCGACCGACCGGGCCAGCACCACCTTGGTCAGCCTCCCGTCGGCGATCCGGTCGAGCACGACCTCGACGGCGCCCCGGTAGTGCGGGTCGTCCGGCACGGGCACGGTGCCCGGCACCTCGCTGCGCCGGCGGACCGCGGCGGCGGCGACGTCGTGCCGGACCGGGACCCAGAGCCGCGCCGGCTGGTACGGGTCGAAGCCGATCGCGCCGACGACGATGCCGGGTCGGCCGGTCTCGATCTCCTCGCGCCTCAGCATCGCCAGCGCGGCGCCGGCCGCGCCGGGCCCGTGGGCGAGGCCGGGCGCCAGTGATGCCCGCACGCCGTCGGCACGGACGGCGTGGCGGGGACCGTCGAGCCGGAAGGCCCCCGCCCGGTCGAAGCCCGACCGGGTCATCGGGCGGCCGCCGTCGCCGGTGCGGTGAGGCGCTCGAGCGCCGTCTCGGTCGGCAGCACGGTCGCGCAGCGCTCGGCCGCGTAGTCCAGGGCCTGCACGTGATGGGCGCGGGAGAAGTCGGCCACGGCGTCGGACACCACGAAGGGGGCGATGTCGTGCATGAACGCGTCGGCTGCGGTCAGCAGCACGCCGATGTGGGCGTAGACCCCGACGACGACGATCTGGTCGCGACCCCACGCGCGCATCATCTCCAGCAGCGGCGTCCGGATGAAGGCGTTGTAGCGCCACTTCGTCAGCACGACGTCGTGGTCGCGCGGGGTCACGGCCGGCACGATCCTCGCGCTCTCGTCCGTCTGCAGGCCGACGCCCCAGAAGTCGGTCAGCAGACCCCGTTCGACGGGGTCCTGGTCCGGCGGCTGCGCGGTGTAGACGACCGGCATCCCGGTGGTGTCCGCGGCATCGCGCAGCCGGGCCACGTTGGCGATGGCCAGCTCGGCCGGACCCGCTCCGTCCGAGGGCGCGAAGGCGTTGACGAAGTGTTCCTGGAGGTCGTGGACGAGCAGCACGGCCCGGTGCGGATCGAGCTCCCAGTCGACGCGGTTCGCGACGTGGTCCGCCGCGGTGGGCAGCTGGTAGGGCGCGATGGATGGCAGAGCCATGAGTTCCTCCCGATGTGTGGTGGAGCGGTGGGCCCGGTGGGCCGCGTCGTCGCGGCCCACCGGCTGTGGGTCAGCCCGCGGTGCCGGTTCCGGCGACGGCCTGCTGCAGGACCGGCGTCAGCTGGTCGAGCACCCACGGGACCGACAACGGCGTCTTGTACGTCAGGGGTGACGCGACGTCGTCGCCGATCACGGCGTAGTGACCGCCCGAGACGGCCTTCAGCGACGTGAAGAGCCGGTCGCTCTCGAGCTCGGACCGGGTCAGGAGGCCCTCGTCGCCGAACGGGTAGCCGACGAACAGCACGTCGGCGTCGAGCTGGTCGATGTTCTCCTTGCTGACCGAGTTGTCGTCGGCGTCGAAGTCGCCCGCCGTGGGCGCCTGGACGAAGCCGAGGTCGGTGAAGAAGCTCGCGTCCGACCCGGTCCACGACTCGTACGTGATCTGGTCGGGGTGGATGTTGACCTGCGTGTAGGTCTTGCCCTCGAAGTCGGGGTTGGCCGCGCGGACGTCCGCGAAGGCCGCGTCGATGTCGGACTCGACCTTCTGGGCCTCGTCCTGCCTGCCCAGCGCGGCCGCGACCTCGTCGGTGCGCTCCTGCCAGGACATCGACGTCAGGCCGTCGTCGCCCTGGTAGGACACGACCGGCGCGATCTTGGCCAGCTGCTCGTAGTCGTCCTCGAGCGAGTAGCCGCTCGTCGCCAGGATGACGTCGGGAGCGGCCTCGGCGATCGCCGCGAAGTCGGTGCCGTCGCTGGGGTCGAAGGTCTCGATCTCGAAGCCCTGCTCGTCCGCCGCGTCCTGCGTCCACGACGAGATCTCGCCGTACAGCGGCGCGATCACCGGGTCCACGCCGAGCGCGACCGCGATGTCCAGGTCCACGTCGGACACGACGGCGACCTTCTCGGGAGCCTTCTTCAGGGTCGTCTCGCCGAACGGGCTCTTCAGCACGAGCGGGTACGCGCCGGCTGCCGCCGGCGAGGCGTCGCTCCCGGTGTCGGACGAGTCCGAGCCGCAGGCCGCGAGGCCGAGACCGGCGACGAGGAGGGCGCCGGCCAGTGCGGCGCGACGTGGGACGGCTCCGATGCGGAGGTGATTCATGGATGAGCTCCTTCGATGCTCTGGGGGTGGGGGGTCGCCGGGGCGGCGTCACGGTCGTGACGGCCACGGACCAGCACGAGGGGCGCCCCGGTGTCGGGGTCCTCGATGACTCGGGCGACGACGCCGAAGACGTCGCGCAACAGCTCGGGGGTGACCACCTCGCGCACCGGACCGCGGGTCACGACGCGCCCGTCACGCATCGCGACGACGGTGTCGGCGTACCGGGCGGCCTGGCCCAGGTCGTGCAGGACCATCACGACCGTCGTGCCGGCGTCGCGCAGGTCGACCAGGAGATCGAGCACCTCCAGCTGGTGGGACACGTCGAGGTAGCTCGTCGGCTCGTCGAGCAGGAGCACCCCCGTCTGCTGGGCCAGCGCCATCGCGATCCAGACTCGCTGGCGCTGCCCCCCGGACAGGGAGTCGACGGCCCGCCCGGACAGCTCGGCGGTGCCGGTGCGCACGAGCGCCTCGGCGATCGCGAGCTCGTCGGCTCGGGTCGGCCGCTGGCCGATGCGGCGGTGCGGGTGCCGACCACGCCAGACCAGCTCGGCGACCGTGATGCCCATCGGTGCCACGGGCTCCTGCGGCAGGATGCCGAGTCGCCGGGCGACGTCCTTCGACGGCAGCGACGCGATGTCGGCGCCGTCGAGCAGGACGGTCCCCTCGGCCGCCGGGAGGAGCCTGGCCAGGGCGCGCAGGACGGTCGACTTCCCGCAGCCGTTCGGGCCGACGAGCGCCGTGATGCGCCCGGCCTCGATCGCGAGGTCGAGATCGCGGACGACGGGCTCGCCGCCGTAGCCGATCGCGACGCCGCGCGTCTCGAGCGGGCGAGGTGTCGTGCTCATACGCTCGCCGTCCTGCGCAGCAGCAGCGCCATCAGCAGGGGCGCGCCGACCAGTGCCGTGATGGCACCCGTGGGCACCGGGCTGATGCCGGGCGCGGCCTGCGCCACGAGGTCGGACGCGGTCAGGACGATGGCGCCGACGAGGCCGGCCGCCGCCAGTCCCCCGCCGGCCGGCAGCCGGGCGGCGATCGGTCCGCTGACCAGGGCGACGAAGGCGACCGGTCCGACGACCGACGACGCCATCGCGGCCATCACGGCGCCCAGCATCAGGACCGCGAGACGCGTGCGCTGCACGCGGGTGCCGAGACCGGCGGCGACGTCGTCGCCGAGCCGGAGCGCGTCCAGGTCCCGACCGATCACCACGAGCGTCGCGATCGCGAGACCCGCCGTGACCGCGAGGAGGCGGACGTCCGACCACTGCGCACCGTTGAGGGATCCCACGAGCCAGCGCATGGCCCGCTGGGTGCCGCCCTCGTCGGCCTGCGCCAGGACGTAGTTGGTGACGGATGCGAAGCAGGCGCTGATGCCGATGCCGACCAGCACGATGCGGTGGACCGCCGCCGAGCGCCCGGAGGCCAGCAGCATGATCGCGACGACCGCGACGGATGCGCCGATCAGGGCACCGATCTGCGTCGGCGCGCCGGAGCGTCCGAGCAGGACCAGCACCGTCACGCCGCCCGCGGAGGCACCCGCGGTGACGCCGATGACGTCGGGCGTCGCCAGGACGTTGCGCACGAGGCGCTGGAAGATCACGCCCGACAGCCCGAGCAGCAGGCCCGCGAGGACGGCGGTGAACGCGCGCGGCGCGAGGTTCTCCCAGACGACGTAGTCGGCCAGCCCGCTGCCCTGCCCGGTCGCCGCGACGAGCGCGTCACCGAACGGGACCGACACCGAGCTGCCCTGCGTCACCGTCAGGACGAGCACGACCAGGAGCACGCCGGCCAGCGCCACGTGGACCACCGTGGTCCGCCGGCGGTGCGCACGATCCGCGCGCCGGAGCGCGTGCAGGACCGCGTCGACGTCGAGCGCCTGCGTCATGCAGCCACGACCTTGCGGCGGCGGGCCAGGGCGACGAAGAACGGCGTCCCGACGATCGCCGTCATGACGCCGACCTGGATCTCGCCCTGACCGGGCGCGAGCCGACCGAGCACGTCCGCGACCAGCAGGATCACGGCGCCGGCGAGCATCGCGTACGGAATGGTCCACCGCTGGTCGGCACCGACCAGCAGACGCGCGACGTGCGCCCCGACGAGGCCCACGAACGCGATCGGGCCGGTGGCGGCGGTCGCGGCGGCACACAGCAGCACCGCGACGATCATCGCGACGAGCTGGGCGCGTCCGACCCCCACCCCGAGGGCCGCCGCGACGTCGTCCCCCAGGCTCAGGACGTTGAGCATCCCGCCGAGGAACAGGGCCAGCACGAGACCTACGACGACGAACATCCACAGGTCCGCCAGCACCGAGGACCGCCCCACCAGCTGCCCGATCGACCAGTAGCGGAACGCGCTGAAGACACCGGAGTCGCGGATCGTCATGACGGTGATGAGAGCGCCCAGCAGCGCCGAGACCGCGGCACCGCTGATGACCAGGCTCACGGTCTCGGACGTGTCCGTGGCCAGCCGCGCCATCGCGAGCACCACCGCGGTGGCGACGGCCGCACCGATCAGGGCGAACCAGAAGTACGTGACGGCGCCGGAGACACCGAGGAACAGGATCGCCGACACGACGGCGACCGCTGCGCCGAGCTCGGTGCCGAGGATGCCACCGTCGACCAGGGGGTTGCGGGTGACGGCCTGCATGATCGCGCCGGCGGCTCCGAGGGCGGCACCGACCAGCACCGCGAGGACGGTGCGCGGCAGCCGCTCGTCGATCACGACGGCGACGTCGAAGGACGTGTCGCCCCTCGACGGGTGCAGCAGCGCGTCGATGACGACGGACGGTGGGATGTCGCGGGCGCCGAGCGCCAGGGATGCCACGACTCCCACGACGGCGAGGGCGAGGAGGGCCAGGAGGCCGGCGAGGCGTCGACCGCGGCCGGTGCGCAACGCTGCGACGAGCACGTCGACATCGGTGTCCGGAGGGGTCACGAGAGCCGGGGCGATGGTGCTGGACCTGCCTGCTGACACGCGTGGACAACCTTCTGGATCGACGTCTGGCCTCACCCGCGAGACCGGCCGTCAGTGACTTTAGGCTAACCTAACTTTCATGTCCCCTGCCCAGCGCTCAGATGCCCCCACTCAGCGTTCTGAGGGGCATGATCCGGATCACACGTGGGGTGAGGACCTCGAGGTCCACGCGTGGGGACACCCGCCGCACGCGCACCTGTTCGGTCAGCTGGTCCACGCCATCTCGGGCCGCGCGATCTTCACGATCCACGCCGACGACGGCCGTGCGCTCTCGACGCACGCGATCGACGACACCAGTGCGATCTGGGTCCCGCCGGCCGTCTGGCACAGCGCTCGCTTCGAGCCCGACTTCAGCCCGTCGGCGCACCCGCTGGACCTGGGCCCCTCCCAGCAGCGCGTCCTCCTGCTGGTCGTCGACACGACGGTGCGGGCCGAGCTGCTGGCGACGCAGTGGCGGCCCGACGAGTGGCTGCCCCGCACCCGGGCCGCCGTCGACGCCCAGTCCGCCGGCGGGGCCGCCCCGCCGCCGCGCCCGACCGGCGCCGTGACCCGCGCGATCGCCCTGGCGCTCGACACCGACCCGGCCGACGACCGGGACCTCGACGACTGGGCCCGCGAGCTGCACACGAGCGCGATGTCGATCCGTCGGGCGTTCAAGGCCGAGACCGGTCTGACCTGGTCCGCCTGGCGCACGCAGCACCGCGTCCACGCGGCCGTCGAGCGGCTGCGCGGCGGCGAGCGCCCGTCGCGGGCCGCCGCGGCCGTCGGCTTCAGCGACACCGGGCTGTCGGCCGCCGTGCGCCGCCTCTACGGCTGCACGCCGTCGGCCCTGGTGCCCGGTGAGACGACCGCCGCGCTGCGACGCCCGGCCTGCGTCTGACGCGTGCGCCACTGCCGCGTCAAGAACACGTCAAGATGCGCTGCGGATCTCCTGGAGCGCCCTAGGTTGGGGTGAGTGACCACCCCTCGCACCACCCCTGGCGGCGTCCTGCGTCTCGCCGTCGTCGTCGGAGCCCTCGGTGTCGTGTTCGGCGACATCGGCACGAGCCCGATCTACACGATCCAGACCGTGTTCAACCCCGAGGACCCGCACCCCGTGCCGGTGACGGATCCGAACGTCCTGGGCGTCGTGTCGCTGATCCTGTGGTCCATCACGTTGATCGTGACGATCACCTACGTCCTGCTGGCGATGCGGATCGACCACGACGGCGAGGGCGGGATCATGGCGCTCATCTCCCTGCTGCGCCGCTGGGCCGGCGCCAACCGTGCCGGGGCCACCGCCGTGCTGGCGAGCGTGGGCGTGTTCGGCGCGGCGCTGTTCCTCGGCGACAGCATGATCACCCCCGCCATCTCCGTGCTGTCGGCGGTCGAGGGATTCAAGACCATCGACGCGGGCTTCGAGCCGTGGATCGTCCCCGTCACGGCCGTCATCATCGTGATCCTGTTCTCGGTGCAGCGTCATGGCACCGCCGTCGTCGGCCGGTTCTTCGGCCCCGTCATGATCACCTGGTTCACCGTGATCGGTGCCTGCGGCGCCTGGGGCGTCACGAAGGACGCCGCGATCCTCAAGGCCGTCTCCCCCACCTACGCGATCGACTTCCTCGCCGGCAACTTCGAGTACGCGTTCTTCTCGCTCGCCGCGATCGTGCTGGCCGTCACCGGCGCCGAGGCGCTGTACGCCGACATGGGGCACTTCGGGCGCAGGCCCATCTCCGTCGGATGGATCTTCCTGGTCTTCCCGGCCTGTGCGCTGAGCTATCTCGGCCAGGGCGCGCTGATCCTCGCCGACCGCGACAACATCAGCGCCCCGTTCTTCCTGCTCGCGCCGGAGTGGGCGCGCATCCCGCTCATCGTGCTGGCGTGCGCCGCCACGGTCATCGCCTCGCAGGCCGTCATCACCGGAGCCTTCTCGGTCGCCTCGCAGGCCGCCCAGCTCGGCTACCTGCCGCGCCTGCGCATCCTGCACACGTCGCGCTCCGCACGGGGCCAGATCTACGTGCCGTGGGTCAACTGGCTCCTGCTGGTGTCGGTGCTGACCCTCGTGTTCGCCTTCCGGACCTCGGCCGCGCTCGCGTTCGCGTTCGGCATGGCCGTGACCGGCACCATCACGATCACCACGATCCTGTTCTTCTACGTCGCCCACCGCACGTGGTCCACGCCCGCGTGGGTGCTGGGCCTGGCCGCGGTGCCCCTGCTGGCCCTCGACGCGCTGCTGATCGCCGCCAACCTGACCAAGCTCGTGCACGGCGCCTGGCTGCCGCTGGCGATCGCCATCACGTTCTTCACCGTCATGATCACGTGGCAGCGCGGGCGCCAGCTCGTCACGGCGCGCCGGGAGCAGCTCGAGGGCTCGCTCCAGGACTTCGTCGACTCGCTCGGCGACGACGGGTCCGGGCCAGCGATCGTGCCCGGCACGGCGATCTTCCTCAACCGTGGCACGACCACGCCGCTCGCCCTGCGCGCCAACGTCGAGCGCAACGGCGTGCGGCACCAGCACGTCGTGATCGTGACGGTCGAGATCGAGACGATCCCCCGGGTCGCGGACGACGACCGCGTCGAGGTCGACTCCCTGGGACGGGAGCAGGACGGCATCACCCGGGTCGTGGTGCGGTTCGGCTACGCCGAGGGTGCGGACGTGCCCGCCGCCCTCGCGCTGCTGACCCCCGAGCAGACCGAGGGAGAGGTCGATCTCGAGAACGCGACCTACTTCCTGTCACGCATCGAGCTGCGGTCGGGCGACGACGACAGCATGGCGGCCTGGCGCAAGCGGCTGTTCATCGCGACGTCCCACGTGACGGCGGACGCCGCCGACCACTTCAACCTCCCGCGCGACCGGGTCGTGATGCTGGGGTCACACGTCGACGTCTGAGGAACGCGACGCCTCGGCCGTGCACGACAGCTGGATGAGCATCGAGCTCATCTCGGAGTACTCCGCCGTGCACGGCGTGGTGTCCAGCAGGGCGCGGTACCAGGCGCGACGCTCGGGCGGTCTGCGGTCATCCATCCACCGAGTGTCGTCGGGTCCCGCCGTCGGCGGGGCGGATGTCACCGAGTGAGACGCCCGAGCGTCGTCGCGGCGTCGTCAGGAGCCGGGCACCTCCGCGGCAGCCTTCTCGCGCACCTGGGTCGCGTCGAGCCGTCCGCCCCCGTACACCGCGGTCCCGACCCGCAGACGCCAGCTGTCGGCCAGGACACCGAGGTCGACCGGGTCGAACCCGATCGCGTCGATGAACTCCGCGACGGTCGTCCTGGCCTGGGCGTCGTCACCCATGACGGCCAGCGCGCGACGGCCCTCGCTGCCGGCCGGCTGCGCGTGGGTCAGGATCTCGGAGGCCTCGATGTGGTTGAACGCCTTGACGACGCTGGCACCCGGCAGCAGCCCCTGCAGCATCTCGCTCGACGTCGTCGAGCCGTCGTCGATCGCGGCGACGTGCCCGTCGCGCGGCGGGTAGTAGTTCGTGGTGTCGATCACGACCTTGCCGGCGAGCGGCTCGGCCGGCACGTCGTCGACGGCCTTGAACGGGATCGTGACGACGGCCAGGTCGGCCGCGGCCGCTGCCTCCGCGGGGGTCGCCGCCCGGGCCTTCGGCCCGAGGTCCGCGACGAGGTCCGCGAGCGTCTCGGGACCCCGCGAGTTGCTCAGGACGACGTCCCATCCGAGTCCGATCGCCGCGCGCGCGAGCGATCCGCCGATCTTGCCTGCACCTATCAGTCCGAGTGTGGTCATGCCTGGGGCCAACCGATGCGCGGGCCCATATGTTCCACGGTCGTGCCCGACGCGGTACGCTCGAGCCAGTTCCGGGCCGCCCTATCTAGCGGTCCGTGCTCGACGTCCCCGGCCGCACCAACGGCGCGGGGACACCTGCATCTCAGGGGCTAGGCGGGCTCGGCCGGGTCCTCGTCGGCGATGACGGAGGCCAAGGTGGGCCGCACCCGGAAGATCTCGTCGAGACCGGCGATCTTGAAGATCGCCACGACCCGACGGGTCGGTGCCACGATGCCGATCGTGCCCTGCCGCAGCAGCATCTTCTTGCGCGCCAGGACGAAGACGCCAAGCCCCACCGAGTCGACGAACGTGACCTGCGAGAGGTCGAAGACCAGGCGGTCGGCGCCCTCGTCCGTCACCGACGTGACGACCTCCCGCAGCTGCGGCGCCGTCTCGATGTCGACCTCGCCGGCCACCTCGACGATGGTGAACGGCTCCTCGTGCCGCACGTTCACGATCAGCTGCTGCGTCATGGTGGCTCCCGAGTGAGTGGGTGTGAGGATGCGACGGAGGACGTCGATCCACCAGGTGGCTCCTGCACAACCACTCCGATCCTAGCCAGGACCGGCTGCGAAGATCGACCCATGGCCCCCGACGACGTTCAGCAGGTGGTCGACGAGTGGATCGCGACCTGGACCCACATCCGCGGCATCACGGCCGGCCGGGTCGACGGCTGGCCCCTCGTCCACGTCGCCGCTGCGTCCCGCGAGACCGAGCTGGTCTGCCTCGACCCCGGCGTCGACGACTTCGTCGCGCTGATGCGGCACGTCCGGGGCGATCCTCGCGCGATGCTGACGGTCGCCGCCCGGGACGTGGGCCCGTACCTGACGGCCCGACGCCCGTCCGGCGTCCGGGTCGACCGCGACGACGAGGCGCTGATGTCGGCGACGCTCGGCGACGACCCGATCCCCCCGCTCCCTGACGAGATGACGTTCCGCTGGGACGTCGACGGGCAGCGGATCACCTACACGCTGGAGGCCGGCGACGCCGTGGCCGCGGTCGGCTCCGTCGGCGTCCTCGGGGAGCTGGCGACGTTCGACGCCGTCGAGACGATGCCCGCCTTCCAGCGTCGCGGGCTCGGCCGCCACGTCATGGCCACCCTGACGGCGCAGGCTCGGGGCCGCGGCGCCGTGCGCGGCGTCCTGGCGGCCAGCGCCCAGGGGCGGCAGCTGTACACGTCGATGGGCTGGGACACGCGCCTGGAGATGGTCTCGCTGATGGGTGAGTGAGGCCGGGCCCTGGCACGATCTCCGCAGCATGTGAGAACCTGCGGAGTGAGGTATCCCTCACTCCAGGATGAGGCGCCGGACCCCCCAGCGGGGTTCAATGACTGGACAACGATTCACCGCATCGAAGGACGTTCATGCCCCGCATCTCCCGTCGCACGTTTGTCGCCGCACCCTCCGACGTCGTGTGGTCCCTGGCCAACGACTTCGCCGAGTGGCACCCCAAGCTCCGCATCTACAGCAACGGCCCCGAGGCATCGGCCGAGCTGGTCGTGACGGTCGTGTCGAAGGACGATGCCGGCATGACGCTGTCGTACCACATGCCCGACCCGCCGTTCCCGATCAAGGACCACCGCGCGACGATCCTGGTCGAGCAGGCCGCGCACGAGGCCACGTCGTACGTGACGTGGTCGGCCGACTTCACCGCCGACGAGTCCGTGCTGCAGGAGCTCGAGGACTCGATCGGCGACGACGTGTTCAAGCAGGCGCTCGACAACCTCGCCACGGCCGCGCAGGACTCCTTCGGCGCCAAGCAGGTCGCCGCCGCCAGCACGAGGTAACGGCGGCTCAGCTGCTCCAGTCGCGAAAGCCGATGACGATCAGGCGCATCTGACGACGAGCGCCCTCCTTGATGCGTTCCTCGAGGTCGGGTCGTCCGTCCGGCATCTCCACGACCTCCTCGGCGTTCGAGACCATGTTGCGGACGAACAGCCGCGACACCATCTGCACGTCCTCCGTCGACCACGTCTCGATGTTGGGCAGGCGCGCCAGCACGACCGCCAGCTCGCTGACGAACAGGTCCAGCTCGTGCCGGATCGCGCGGCGGACGGCCTCGGAGCCACCGACGCGCTCGCGCGCCACGAACGCGAAGTGCGCCTTGCTCTGCTTGACCGCCTCGACCAGCACGTCGGCGGCGGCGTCGATGATGTTGTCGAACACCTTCGGATCCCGCTGCGCCTCGCGGATCATCCGGCGCAGCGTCGAGAACGACTGCTCGACGAGCGCGAGCCCCAGCTCGTCCATCGACTCGAAGTGGCGGTAGAACGCCGTCGGGACGATGCCGGCGTGCCGGGCGACCTGCCGCAGGCTGATCTGGGCGAATCCCTGCGTCTGCGCGAGCTCGAGCGCCGCGGCCAGGATCGACTGGCGGGTGCGCTCCTTCTGCTCCTGGCGCGAGGCAGCCTGCGCGGACTCGGTCATGGCGACAGCGTATCGCGGGCGATTCGGTGAACACCTGTGTGCTTCGTGGGTCAGGTCACGCGGCGCGTCGGTTGCACGCGGCGGACGATTCGTGCAGACTTTGAGTGTACGCACGTTCACTCAATGTTCTGGGAGGTACGGATGGGCATCGTCCGCAAGGCCCTCACCTCACGGCCCGTCGCGTCCCTGACCTCCCCGCACACGATCGATCACTACCTCGAGCTGGTCCACCCGATGCTCGCCGCCGGCAACGTCCGCGCCCGCGTCGTCGAGGTCCGCCGCGAGACCGGCGACGCCAGCACCGTCGTGATGCGCCCCAACGGCGCGTGGCGCGGGTTCCGCCCCGGCCAGCACGTGCAGTTCGGCGTCGAGGTCGACGGCACCCGCCGCATCCGCGTGTTCTCGGTGTCCAGCGCCGAGGTCAGGAAGGACCGGACGTTCAGCGTCTCGGTCAAGGCGCACCCCGACGGCTACGTGTCGCAGTTCCTGCACCGCGAGCTCACCCCCGGCACGATCGTGTACCTCTCCCAGGCCGAGGGCGACTTCGTCCTGCCCCGTGAGGTGCCCCCGTCGCTGCTGCTGGCCAGCGGCGGCTCGGGCGTCACCCCCGTCATGTCGATGCTGCGCACGCTGCGCCGGCAGGGCCACACCGGCGACGTCACCTTCCTGCACTACGCGCGCAGCCGAGACGACGAGATGTTCACCGACGAGCTCGACGAGATCGCCGCCACCACCGACCTGCGGGTCGTCCGGGTCTACACGCGCGAGCCCGAGCCCGGTGCCGAGCTCGCCGGACGGTTCCACGTCGACCACCTCAAGCACCTCGGCATCGATCCCGTCGACACCCTCACCTACGTGTGCGGCCCGGCCGGCCTCATCGCCTCGGTCCGCGACACGTTCACCGAGCTCGGCGCCGCCGAGCAGCTCCGCATGGAGTACTTCAAGGTCCCCAGCGTCGACGTCGACGCCGCCGACGCCACCGGGACCCTGTCGTTCGACGACACCACGATCGAGGCGCCCAACACCGGCGCCACGATCCTCGAGCAGGCCGAGACAGCCGGGCTGAAGCCTGAGTTCGGCTGCCGCATGGGCGTCTGCAACACCTGCGCCGTCAAGAAGAACAGCGGCGCCGTCCGTCACGTCGTCAGCGGCGAGATCAGTGCCGACACCGACGAGACCATCAAGATCTGTGTCCAGGTCCCCATCGGCGACGTCTCCGTCGCCCTCTGAGTCCAGGAGAACCCGCATGCCCTTCACCCTCCCGACGTCCAAGAAGTCCCGCGCCTCGAAGAAGGCCGCGGCCGCCATCAAGCCGCGCAGCGCCAGCCAGCACAACGCCGCGCCGCTGACCCTGATCAACCCGCTGTCCGACAAGCCGGCGACGATCGGCCTGGAGTACATGACGTACGAGCAGCTCGACGAGTTCGGCCGCGAGCTCGACTCCGTGCGCCAGCGGGTCCTCGACGACCTCGGCCAGAAGGACGCCGACTACATCCGTCGCGTCATCAAGGTGCAGCGGGCCAGCGAGGTGCTGGGCCGCATCGGCATCTTCCTGCCGTTCTTCCCGCCCGCGTTCATCGCCGGCATCCTGCTCCTGGGCCTGTCGAAGATCCTCGACAACATGGAGATCGGCCACAACGTCATGCACGGCCAGTACGACTGGATGAACGACCCCATGGTCAACGGCGCCCGCTACGAGTGGGACAACGTGGCACCGGCGCAGGACTGGAAGCACGGTCACAACTACATCCACCACACGTACACCAACATCCACGGCATGGACCGCGACATCGGCTACAACCTGCTGCGCATCGACGCCGACCAGCCCTGGTACGGCACGCACCGGTTCAACCTGCCGCTCGCCTTCGTGCTGATGATGGTCTTCGAGTGGGGCGTGATGTACCACGGCGTCGAGCTCGACCAGTACCTCCAGGGCAAGATCTCCAAGGCCGACTTCCAGGCCCGCAAGAAGCGCGCCATGAAGAAGATCCGCAAGCAGATCGTCAAGGACTACGTCGCCTGGCCCGTCCTCGGCCTCGCGCTCGTGCCGTTCGTCGGCTGGTGGGCCCCCCTCGCGATCCTCGGCGCCAACGTCGTGGCCAACATCATCCGCAACATCTGGACGTTCCTGATCATCTTCTGCGGCCACTTCCCGGCCGAGGTGCAGACCTTCGCCGAGGAGGACGCGCAGAACGAGTCGCGCGGCCAGTGGTACCTGCGCCAGCTGCTCGGCTCGGCCAACATCTCCGGCAGCGCCCCGTTCCACGTCCTGACCGGCAACCTGAGCTACCAGATCGAGCACCACCTGTTCCCCGACATCCCCGCCCGCCGCTACCCCGAGGTGGCCAAGGACGTCAAGCGGCTCGTCGAGCAGTACGGCCTGCAGTACAACACCGGGCGGCTGTCCAAGCAGCTGCGCAGCGTCGCCCGTCAGCTCGCCGTGTACGGCGCCAAGCCGAGCGATCCGTACAAGATCGGCAACAGCCCGGAGTCGAAGGCGCTGCGCCGCGCCAAGCGCGAGGAGGCCGCGCGCCGTCGTGAGCTGGGTGAGACACAATTGACCTCGTAGTCACCTGCGAGGGAGAGGGAGCCCGATGGCGCTGAGCCGACGAGAGATCGTCAAGGACGTCGTGCAGCAGTCCACCGAGGCGGCCATCGGCTCCGCGGGGCACGTCGTGGCCATCTTGTTCGAGACCGCGCGCAAGATCACGACCGAGGTCGGGGCCTTCGGCACCGAGATCTTCGAGATCGCCGAGGCCAGCAAGCGGGCCGGCCAGGACCTCGACGCGACCCATCCCGCGGCCGAGTAGCGACGAACCACCTCCATGACCACCCCTGCCCCCGACCGGTCGAGCCCCCCGCGACGCACCGTCGCCGTCGTCGGCTCGGGCGTCTCCGGACTGACCGCCGCCTACGTCCTGCGCCAGGACTGGGACGTCACGGTGTTCGAGGCCGACGACCGCGTCGGCGGGCACGCGCACACCCACACCGTCGCCGACCCGGACGCCACGCACCGCGTGGACAGCGGCTTCATCGTCCACAACGACCGCACGTACCCGTTGCTGCGGCGGCTGTTCGGCGAGCTCGACGTCGAGGTCCACGCCACCGAGATGAGCATGAGCATCCACTGCGACGGGTGCGGCCTGGAGTACGCCGGCGGGCGCGGCGGCAAGGGCGTCTTCGCCCAGCGGCGCCGGCTGCTCGATCCGCGGTACCTCGCGATGCTGGTGGGCGTGAAGCGCTTCGGCCGCCTGGCCCAGCAGCTGCTCGACTCCCCCGAGTCGCCCACCGACCCGCAGACGTACGGGGACTTCCTGGCGGCCCACGGCTTCTCCGACTACTTCGTCTCGCACTACGCGATCCCGGTCGTGTCGTGCGTGTGGTCGTCGGGACACGAGACGGCGCTGTCGTACCCGGCGCGCTACCTGTTCGAGTTCCTCAAGCACCACGGCTTCTTGTCCATCAAGGGCTCGCCGCAGTGGTACACCGTGGTGGGCGGATCCGGTGCCTACGTCGACAAGGTGCGTGAGGCGATCGGCGACGTCCGCGCGTCGACCGCGATCCGCTCGGTCACCCGCACGGCCGACGGCGTCGAGCTGGTCGACGCGACCGGGACCACCCACCACGCCGACGCCGTCGTGATCGCGACGCACGCCGACGACGCACTGGCGCTGCTGACCGACCCCAGCGACGACGAGCGTCGTGTGCTCGGCGCCTTCGACTACTCCGACAACGAGGTCCAGCTGCACCGTGACGCGGCGCAGCTGCCCGTCGCGCCGGCGGCGCGCGCCTCCTGGAACTACCGGATGGACGGCTGCACCGACCGCAGCGACCACTCCGCGGTGACGTACTGGATGAACCGGCTGCAGGGCATCGAGAGCGCGGAGCCGTTCCTGGTCACGCTCAACGCGGCCGAGCACGTCGATCCCGCCACGGTCGTCGCCACGATGGCGTACACGCACCCCATCTACACGCCGACGTCCGTCGCGGCGCAGGGCGAGCTGAAGCGGCTGTTCACCGACCGCACGGTCTACGCCGGGGCGTACCACGGCTGGGGATTCCACGAGGACGGCTGCCGATCGGGCGTCGACGCCGCGGCCGCCCTGGGGACGGCGTGGTGACGAGCCGATGACCGCTGTCCTGCCCGAGCTGCCCGCCCTCGTCGAGGGGACGGTCGGGCACACGCGTCGCGCGCCCCTGCGTCACCGCTTCACGTACCGGATCTACCAGTGGCTCGTCGACGTCGACGACCTCCCCCGCATGCCCCGGCTGCTGCGTCCCTTCTCGACGTTCCGGGCCGCCGATCACATCGGCGACCCCGACGACACGATCCGTGCCAACATCGAGCGGTTCTGCCAGGCCCAGGGCGTCGACATCGGCGGGCACCGGCTGCTGATGCTCGCCAACGCGCGGATCCTGGGGCACACGTTCGACCCGCTCAGCGTGTTCTGGGCGATCGCTGCCGACGGCTCGCTGACGTGCATCGTCGCCGAGGTCCACAACACGTACGGCGAGCGGCACGCGTACCTGCTGCGGACCGACGACACCGGCCGGGCCGAGGTCGACAAGGCGTTCTACGTCTCGCCGTTCTTCACCGTCGAGGGCAGCTACGACCTCCAGTTCGACCTCACCCCCGACCGGGTCGCGTCCAGCATCGTCCTGCGCCAGGGCGGCGAGGCCGTCTTCAGCGCGACGTTCCGCGGCACCCCCCGTCCCGCCACCGGCCGCCGGCTCGCCCGGCTGCTGATAAAGATGCCGCTCATGACCCATCGGACCAGCCTGTTGATCCGAATACAGGGCGTATGGCTCTGGATCCGCAGGCTGCCGGTCGTCCCCCGTCCGGCCCACGAACCGCAGGAAGGCACCCGATGACGCAGCTCGCCACCACCCGTTGGCCCGGCATCGCGCACACGCCCCGCACGCCCCTGAAGGCGCGCGCCGCGAAGGCGATCCTCCGTCCGACCGTCAACAGCGTCCCCGTCCGGCTGACGTTCGCCGACGGCAGCACGTGGGGTGCGGGCGGTCCGGACTCCCCCGAGATGCGCATCGTCCGGCCGAAGGCGTTCTTCGCCCGGCTCGGCGCCGACACCAAGATCGGCTTCGGCGAGGCGTACATGGCCGGCGACTGGACGACCGGTGAGGGCACCGACCTGGCCGACCTGCTCAAGCCGTTCGCCGAGCGCATGGCCACGATCGTGCCGGTGCCCCTGCAGAAGTTCCGGGTCTTCGTCGACAAGAAGCTGCCGAGCCACCAGCGCAACTCCGTCGAGGGGTCCCGCAAGAACATCCAGGCCCACTACGACCTGTCCAACGACCTGTTCGCGCAGTTCCTCGACCCGTCGATGAGCTACTCGTCCGCGTGGTTCGAGAACGCCGAGCAGGACCTGGAGTCGGCGCAGATGCGCAAGATCGACGGCATCCTCGACCAGGCCGGTGTCACCGAGGGCACCCGTGTCCTCGAGATCGGCAGCGGCTGGGGCGCCCTCGCGATCCGCGCCGCCCGCCGCGGCGCGAAGGTCACGACCATCACGATCTCGACCGAGCAGGCCGCTCTCGCGAAGGAGCGGTTCGTCGAGGCCGGCGTCGACGTCGACCTGCAGCTCGTCGACTACCGCGACGTCAAGGGCCAGTACGACGCGATCGTCAGCGTCGAGATGATCGAGGCCGTCGGCGAGGAGTACTGGCCGACGTACTTCTCCACGATCGACAAGCTGCTCGCCCCGGGCGGTCGGGTCTCGATCCAGGCCATCACGATGGCGCACCACCGCTACCTGGCCACGCGCAACTCCTTCGGCTGGGTCCAGAAGTACATCTTCCCCGGCGGGCTGATCCCGTCGCTCCAGGCCATCGACAGCACCCTGGCCGGGCACACGTCGCTCGCGGTGACGGAACGGCGCTCGCTGGGTCAGGACTACGCCCGCACGCTGCACGAGTGGCGCGACGCCTTCAACGCCCACTGGGACACGATCCACGCCCAGGGCTTCGACGAGACCTTCCGCCGCATGTGGGAGTTCTACCTCGCCTACTGCGAGGCCGGCTTCGGCGTCGGGTACATCGACGTCTTCCAGCTGCAGATGTCCCGTCCGACGGAGGCCTGAGCCATGGCCGCCATCTCCCGCCTGCCGATGCCGATCCAGGAGACCTACGAGTGGCAGTACGACGGCGCCTGCCGCGAGGTCGACCCGGAGACGTTCTTCTCCCCCGACGCCGAGCGCGGACCGCGTCGCCGCGCCCGTGAGGCTGCCGCCAAGGCGCTGTGCAACGTCTGCCCCGTCATCAAGGAGTGCCTCAACCACGCCCTGACGGTGCGCGAGCCGTACGGCGTGTGGGGTGGGCTCAACATCAACGAGCGCGACCAGCTCCTCCGCAGGACCGGCTGACCCGCGGCATCAGCCGTCCGACCGCGCGGTCAGAAGCCGTAGCGGGGTGCGTGGAGCTCGTTCTTGTTCGGCCACGGGTTGATCGAGCAGCCGCCGAGCCCCTTCGACTGCTGCTGCATGACGGGCGCGAGCCGGCCCCTTCCGCCGCAGCCGACGTGGCCGCGACCGAACCAGTGGCCCGTCTCGTGGTTGACGACGAGGTGGCGGTAGTCGCGCAGCGTGCCGTCGTGGGAGCGCCACGCCGGTGAGGCCTTCTGCCAGCGGGTCTCGTTGATCACGACGAACCGGCCGACGCGGCAGCTGTAGGTCGCGCTGCAGCCCGAGGAGAAGCTCGGCACCTTGGACGCCTGGCTGAGCACGAGCGTGAAGTCGCCGCCCGACGCGACGCGCTCGAACCGGACGCCCATCGCCCGCCAGCCCCGCGGGTCGTCGTACGTCTCCTGGGCGAGTCGCTTGAACGTCGACAGGCTGGCCCTGACGTCGCCGCGCGTCGTCACCGAGTACCGCACGACCTTGCGAACGGCACGCTGCTTGACGTTCTTCGCCCGTGACACGGCGACGACCGGCGTGAACCCGGCACGCTTGGCCGTGACGCGGAACGTGATCGTCGCGCCGACGTCCGCCGACCGCACCGTGTAGTGCCGGCCCGTCGCGCCCCTGATCGGGCGACCGTTGCGCAGCCATCGGCGGTCGAGGCGGTCGACCTTGCGCGAGAACGAGCCGTCGTGGCCCGTGAGCCTCTTGCCGTACGTCGCCGTGCCCGTGATGGTGGGACGCCTCGTGCTCTGCAGCGCGCCCGCTGCGACCGGCACGGTGGGTGCGCTCGTCGCCGAGACCGGCGACGAACCCGGACGCGAGCCC
>Ga0247734_1001186_pt1 | contig 20309 bp, 11 predicted proteins | sample UWRJL103311B2_FD_180933 | JGI IMG/M metagenome (GOLD analysis project Ga0247734, IMG submission 180933) | Plant litter microbial communities from Arlington Agricultural Research Station in Wisconsin, United States - UWRJ-L103-311B-2 | ecosystem: Environmental > Terrestrial > Plant litter >... | reverse complement strand
CCGCTGCCCCGCTGCCCCGGATGATGGGTCCCGAGGTGTAATGTGGCGCTTTGAGTTCAACCTCAAGAGAAGAGGGAGAATCACATTCCCACTTCCCACTTCCCACTTTTCACACAGCTACATAGGACGAAGAATATTCCCAGAACATTCACATTGCCTGCTTAGTCTGAGGTATAGAACAAACTACTGGGCTACCTGACATTGTGCCATCGTTCTTTCCTCCCCATGTTAATCCTTCACACAAGAACGATGTAGTCTATGCCGCTGCGAGCTTGTGATTATTATGCCTACCGATAAGGCAACCGCTTCGTTGATATGTAGGTAAGTCAACAGGTTAATTAGATAGTGATATTGACGAATCGAGAACACAGGACTAACTTCTACACAAGTCACTTTACAACTTTGAAATTGAATGCTCCAAGTCATCTGCCTTTGTTTTTGTATGTTCCATTTTACCCTGGGCATGAATCATTCCTGTATAAAAATCTACTTAAGGTATATTCGGACGTTCTCTTGATACGCTGAATTCCATGGATATAAGGGTGCCACTGGTTGTGTATAACTTGAGCTCACCATATCGACCGACGACCTTGTTATCACCCAATCAATACAATGCTTATAGAGTTATGTAATAACCGAACGCCTCAACCGGTTGTGAAGTCTGAAGCTCGGGTATATATTTACTGTGGGCAGGGCAGGACTAGCCAATTCTCATAACAATGTCGGGTACTCATAATTTCATAACCTCCCTAGCAATTGCCGTCGAATGTGGAAAGTACTCGTTAATAAGTTCCTGATAGTTTCATAATATGATTTGTTTCTTTAGTTGCTTTCATGTTTACCCCTTCAAACTCCTTGATTTTGATCATATTCAAATTTTAATTCCTAAATGCAACTACGGGCTCGATGGCACCAGAAACAATGAGGGCAGTTGTATTCAATCGCCCTTTCGAAGTCGAAGTCATGGATAAACCAGTTCCCAAAATTCTGGTACCAACAGACGCAGTTATTAAGGTCTCCGCCACCGCCTTATGCGGCAGTGACTTGGTATGTGATATTTAGTACTTTGTATATCCCATTACCATATCTTAGAATTCAAATCCTCAACTTCCCAGAGGTCTTGCTCCTTCTGACTCCAAAACAGCATTACTTTCGTGGTCATCAAAAAGCTACCCCAGGATTTATTTGTGGCCACGAAACAGTCGGCCACATTACTGCCCTCGGCTCCTCTGTAACCAACTTTTCCATCGGTGATCATGTCGTCGTCCCCTTCTCAACCGCCTGTGGCTCCTGTTTCTTCTGTTCCAGAGGCGAATCAAGTCGTTGTTCCAAAGGCGTTCTCTTTGGGTGCATCACGCCCTCGGCGACCATCAATGGCGGTCAAGCAGAATACATGCGTGTCCCGCATGCCGCGTCGTCTCTCGTTAAGGCGCCATCTTCAATACCAGAAAACATGCTCGTCCTCATGGCAGACGTGTTCCCTACGGGCTACTTTTCTGCAAGCCGCTTCCTAAAAGACGTTCCCGAAGATCAAAAAGAGGATATAACCGCGGTAGTTCTAGGGTGCGGACCTGTAGGCATCTGTGCCATCGCATCTGCCATTTATATAACCGGCGGCAAATCGAAGATCTTCGCCGTCGACTCCATCCCCGAACGTCTCGCTGCTGCTGAGAAGTTGGGCGCGATCCCAATCTCTCTCTCTGACGACCCTGTTGCGAAGATCAAGGAAGCGTCGTCTGGCCGCGGTGCAGACGTGGTCATGGAAGTTGTTGGCCATACCGATGCACTAGAGCTAGCGTTCGAGCTAATTCGCCCCTTTGGTAAGATTAGCAGTGTAGGCGTGCATAACGAACAGATTAGCTTCCCAGGATTTGCGCTGTATTCAAAGAACGTGACAATGGCGTTTGGGAGATGTCCGGTTCGAAGCATCTTTGACGAGGCACTGGCGGTGTACGAATTGATTGAAGAGAAGCTGAGGTTCTTGTGTGAGGTGACAATGCCACTGGAGGAGGCGCCCGAGGCATTCAGGTTGTTTGAAAAGCAGAAATTGCACAAAATCTTGTTTACTGTATAAATAGGATGAAATATTAACATGAAATAATCTATATCTCCTCTCTAGGCATTCGTTCTCTCCCCCCAATTTAAAATAAATGCCCACCTTTTGTTTGAATATGAGATTTTCACTAATGGGGACCATTGCGTGCCGAAATATTAGCGTTTATGTGAGTAGATTTTACACCTTTTTGCAAAGGAGTTATGAAACGAGGAAATCTAGAGTTACCCTTATGACATGATATTTCTGTTTGCTTTGGAAACCCAGCAAAGAGTAGAGTTTTCAACAACCAAGCCTTCCCCAGACTTATTTATAGCACTTCAAGACGAGAAATAAAACATTTAAGAAAGTATTCAGTTGTTTTTTCATTACACAGATCACTAGTGGCTATTTCAGAATCGCCTAAAGCCTCTCAAGTCATCATCCAAGATCTCCTTTACAATCTTCCTGTACGGTCCTAGCCCTGCAAAGAAAAACATGGTAGTAGCCTTTTTTCCTGGCACATTCTTTCCAAAGATCCAAGAGTCAACGCGCCGGAAGAGACTCTGCGAGCTTAATTCGTCGCATCGCTGCGTCCACGCCTGCTCTGCCTCAGGGAGCGCTTCCACAACACCGTTAGTGTAGCTTTTGGTGTTACCGTTTGTGCAGCCATTTGTGTGGCCGTTGGTGCCTTTGGGAAGATCGTTCTTTTCGGCTCGCGCTATCAAATCGGAGATGATATCGACATGACACTCAATTGCGGGAGGCAGGTTGGAGAACGGGCCGTTGGGACCAGTGATCATAAAGAAGTTTGGAAAGTTGGGAACCGAGATGCCAAGATACGAGGTCGGTCCCATCGTAGACCAATGGTCCTTTAGTGTCTCTCCGTTTCGTCCCTGTATGGCAATGCGTGTATAATTCCCGTCCACAGCATCGAAACCGGTAGCGCAGATGATAACGTCGAGCTCGTAGAGCTTGCCGTCTGCGGTTTTGATGCCAGCTGGAGTAAGCTCAGTGATGGGGTTACTCTTGATATCCACAATGTCAACATTCTCGCGATTGAATTGCTCGTAATACCCACTATCGCACAGAGGTCGACGAGCGTACCATTCCGTAGGGCACAGCTTTCTCGCCTTCTCTGGGTCCTTAACTGTCTGGCGGATTTTGTTTTTGATAAAGTCAGACGCTGCAATATTTGCCTCTTCATTCACAGTGATATCGCTGAAAGTCCAAAACATAAAACGGAAGCCATTGCCTTGTTGCCATGCTTCCTCAAAGATCCGCTCTCTCTCTTCAGGACTGACACTGGCGACGGGTCGATTAAGCTCTTCGTCAAAGCCATAGGCAAACAGGCTATTTTTCGCTTGGTCCCAGACTTGATCATACGTCTCGTTCAGGTGCTTGCGATGCTGGGTTGATACAGGACCATTTCCTGCTGGCACACTATATTGTGGATTGCGCTGGAAGCAAAGCAGTTGTTTCACTTCTTCGGCTTTCGCAAGTGCTGTAATGAGCTGCACGCCTGTGGAGCCATTGCCAATAACACCTACACGCTTGCCTTTGAGGTCCGCATCCTGGGGCCATCGGGCGGTGTGGTAGAGCTTGCCTGCGAACTTGTCGAGGCCGGGAAAGGCTGGGAAATTTGTTTTGGAAAGCAAACCGAGTGATGTGACGAGATATTTGACTTTGAGGACTTCCTTGGTCGAGAGGGTAATGATCCATCGGCGCTCTTCTTCGTCCCACTGGGCAGCAAGAAGTTCCGTTTCGAACTGGAAATGCTTTCGCAAGTCATATTTCTTGACAATATGCTTGAGATAGGCTAAAATCTCCGGGCCTTGAAGATAGTGTGAGCTCCATGGATATGATACGAGATCCTCAAAGTCCCAGGAATACCGGTAAAGGAAGGACATGGTGCTATTGGAATTAGCCAGATTGTTTTTGATGGTAGGAAAGTGCTTTATTAAAATGAATAACTCACTCAGACATCGCGCCTGGATAGTGATTCCAATACCACGTGCCACCAACATCGTCTGCCATGTCAATACCTTTAACCTTAAGACCTTGATCAAGCAGCTTCTTAAGCTGGTAAATTCCCCCAAAGCCAGCACCGACAACCAATGCGTCAAGATATTGGGCCTCCATCGCGGGTGTTATGTTGTGGCTAGAGGTCAAATCACAAAGTTATGATTTAGGATTAAGACTTTAAGAATTAAAAAAAATGTATCCAACTAAGAACAGAGAAAGCCAGAGAAGGAGGGAAAATGGGAACTGATACGACGAGAATAAGTCTCATATCCGCGTATACAAACTCTAAATAGCATCAGCTCACATGTCCGAATCTGGGGTAAGTAAGTAGTGTCACACTTCCCATCAATTCTGGGGGACATCTTGGGTCCATGCGACTATGTGGCGTTTACTACCTTTGCCGAGACTTAGATGCCGGTTGCATCAAGACTCGGATATGTAGATCCTCGCTAAATTGAGGGGTTAGCCGAGAGCTTTACTATATGCAGATGGCATATACCCGAAGCAGATCTTTGGCGACGATCCAGGGAACTTAGTAGCCGACAATATTCTGAAAATATGATAAATTTTATGTGTTCGGGGATCAGGATATCGCGAGTAAAACGTAGATGCACAGGATGCCCTGAATTCTGAGGTTGATTGGCACGGAACAAAGATTGATACACTTTCTTAGCCGATATACACCTGACACAACTCATCCTTTTTCTGTTGCTTCCATTGTATATTAGATGAGCATTATGCAACGGGAGTGTAGAAGCCATCTTGAGGCCCTCAATATCAGTAAACCTATTGACAGACACAATTTGGATATGCCCCAATCATGTCCGTGGTACTCCGGCACCCACTCACCAAATGCCACAAGGCAACGAATGACACATGTGATAGCAGTTTTCTCCGATGAATGGAACTGGCCTTTCAATCCCAGGAATTTGCGATCAAAAAGACAGAGATTTCTTAACAGTGGAGAGACAATATCGGAGTTCACCGCAATCTTCTGCGATGATTGGAAAGACATCGTGGAGGATCAAGAAGAAATCGACGATTATGTTTTGCCATCAAAGCTTGGGAATGACGAAAACGAGGATTCCTTTGCTCAATACTGGGATTCATCACAAGCCCGCAATAAGAGACAGAAACTGGAATATCAATCTGGATCTCTGTCAACATTGACTGCTTCTTCAAAGTCTCCACCATCCCCATCCGTCAATTCAACCACCGAGTCTTTGCCACCTAGTGCTACGTCCTCCGAGTCTCAAATTTATAGATTAGACGAATTGGAGTCGGAAGATTGGTCACCACTGGGGAATTCGGAATGGAATCTCACTCCAAGACTGATAGACGACATTGAACAAAATATCCTAGCACCAGGTTGTGCTTTATCAGAAGACTTGTTACCATATGTAAATCCAGTGGACCTCGAACCCACAGAAATGAACAAAATGGACGGGGATCTGTGTCTGGCATTGATTTCAGATCAGGAAAAGAATTCTTCTACTACAGTAACGAAACTGGATTTCATAACTAAAAACTCAAATCACGTTTTGGACTCGTGGAAGGAGTCGCCTGCTAAGCAGAGGCCAGATGACGATGGCTACGAAGTTGAGCCAGAAGGGTTTGAATTCTGGAACGATTTCATGAAATGTTTTATGGGTACACATGGCGACAATAAAGGAAATGAATGCTAGAGATAGGATGATTCAAAAGAGTCAAGTTATGAGCTATGCTTTAAATAAGATACATATTTGTTAGATAATCAACTGTCGATAATATTATCTTGCACCATACTAATCGGAAGTTAAGAAGTTGAATAGTAATGAAGCTGTGTTCCACTTATAATAGAAGAAGTATCGACACATTATTTTCAAACAACAAGGATTAAAATTTTGTGGTATATATAAACCCAGTTCTCAACTAAAGAGTAGAGAAATATCAGGAGAATACAATTCCACCATCCACCACAATATTCTGCCCCGTTACAAATTCAGAATCTGGTCCACAGAGGAAGCCAACAACTTTCGAGACATCTTCCGGCACGCTCACCCTCCCCATTGCTGTCAATTCATGGACGTATTTTTTGACCGTCTCCCCTTTCGGTCGCCCTTGAATTTTGCCCAGTTTCTCGTCCAGTTTCTCCCACATTGCCGTCCCTACAATCCCAGGCGCGTAGCAATTTACATTAATATTGTGCTGTGCCATCTCCACCGCAAAAACCTGAGTCATACCTCTGACCGCCCACTTCGATGCACAATATGGTGCTAGCAATGGAAACGGCTTGTAGGCGGCAATCGATGATGCTCCTAGAATCTTATATCCAGTGCTGTCTTTAGGAACAGGACCCTGTGCAATCATTTGTCGTGCGGCATATATATAGCAATTCCATACGCCGTTGAGGTTGACACTCATCGTCTGCGCAAACACCTCTTCAGACGTTTCCAGCGCGGCACCAACGCTGCAAATTCCAGCGTTTGCGATCATAACTGTTAGGGGCCCAAGCTTTTTGACTGATGCTTCAACCATTGCCTTCACATCTGACGAAGAAGAAACGTCTGCAATGGCTCCTACCGAGGTGCGGTGCCCATAGGTCTGGTTCAACTCGTCAACCAATTTTTCCACGCCAGCCTTGTTGGCTGCGATATCGTTGATGGTGACAGCATATCCATCATGAGCAAGCCGACGAGCGATGGCCTCACCACTAATAAGTAAAAAAAAAGGGTCAGTAAGATAACACCAGAGATAGGACAAGAAAGATCAATTATCTTGTCATACATGCCACGACTAGAGCCTGTTACAATTGCTGTTCGCTTCTGGTTTTGGTCCTCCCGGATAGCTTCAGACTGGAAATACCGACGGGTCATAGGTGGAATGGCCGAGAGACTACCCTGCCCCGTCCATCTGTGTGTGAACAGACTTAGCGGTACTCGCATGCGTCGACAGCAACGTTCCATGTTAGGGTAGGGGTAAGAAGGCGAGAGAAACCTCGTGATTGTTTTCAGAAAGAGACTGATGAAATTAATGGTACACAAGATGTGAGCAGACTAAGTTCCATGCCCGCAACTTAACATCTTTGGTTGTGTATGTCTTGAAGCTGTGAAGCTCGCTGCGCATGATCGATGGGAACAACTGTGCCTAATTCGGCCGAAAGCTGATCCCTGACAGAGCGGGTGTTCTAATACAAATATAGCTAGAATAACCGCCTCCATCTACCCCATATTGCCGAACCGTCAGATCGGTAGCCAATCGACTATTAACCCCGCCAACCTCCACTAAATTCCTGCTATGACTATTGGATCAGCCTTCTTACCTTACAGCACAGCCGATACATTTCTGCTTCCCAGTTGAAGTCTCGCAGACTGGATCCAGCACGCTTGGAATCTCGAGTTTTGACCGACTCAGAAACTTATTCACCGTCAACAGCACATCTCGATCACAATGGCCGTAATTCGAGCACTCCGTTTCCACGCTAAACAGGATGTCAGAGTCGATAATGTGGAGGTGCAGTAAGTACTCCAGTGTGAGCAGGTGCAGTCTTACATTTCAGCTTATATATGCATAGGTCTTGCGGTAAAGATGATGTACGAGTCAAAATCGCCTACTGTGGAATCTGCGGCTCAGATGTTCACGAGTATCTCGGGGGACCAATATTTCCTCCTCTTCCAGGCCAAAAGAACCCTCATACTGGTGTTGAGCTGCCTGTAGTTATGGGTCACGAGATGTCTGGCACCATCGTAGAGGTTGGCTCTGATGTTACAGGACTTAAGGTTGGCCAGAATGTCGCCATCAATCCATCTCTGGACGACAGACATCACGGAAAAGAAGATTGTTCAATCTGCGTATCAGGGAGGAGGAATCTCTGCAAAAGCTGGGCATGCTATGGGCTTAGCGCTCACGGAGGGGGATTTGCTGATGAGATTGTAGTGAAGCCGTTCAGCTGCATACCTGTTCCTGATGGCATATCGCTAAAGGTTGCTGCTCTTGCAGAGCCACTGGCAGTTGCATCCCACATGATTCGGATCTCGGGGTTTGAACACGGCCAGGACGTGGTTATCCTAGGTGCTGGCCCAATAGGACTCGCTCTACTTCTCTTGTTGAAGGCTAAGGGCGTGAGAAAAGTCATCATCAGCGAAGTGACCCAGTCAAGATCATGCCAAGCTGAGAAGTTTGGGGCCGATTTAATCGTTAATCCGCTCGCAAAACTACATGAAGATGCTGGCTCTGAAAACCCAGTCATGGACGCTGTGCAACAAATTATGGGAGATGGAGCAGATATTGCTTTTGATGCAACGGGTATACAGTCGACGCTAGACACTGCCTTGTTAGTTGTAAAACCTGGTGGTGTTGTTTTCAACGTTGCAATCCACGAAAAGCCTCTGCTCATTAACCCCAATAGCTTCTCATTTAAGGAGACTAAGCTCATGGGCGGTATTTGCTACACTAACGAGGACTTCGAGGATGTTTTCGAAGCCCTTGCTACCGGAAAGGTAGCAGCTGAGGATATGATTACTTCAATAGTGTCCCTTGAAGAGGTTATCCAGGGCGGTTTCTTAGAGCTCATTAATAACAAGGAGAAGCATGTGAAGATCCTTATTCAACCTTCAATGTCTATGGCTCATTAAAGATGTACATATTAGCAATTTATCATATTTCCAATACTTTTTCTCTGAAATTGCAATTTAGATATGCTTTGGATTTTGTCAAGTACAATCGAAGAGGGAATATGGAGATTTCACACACAAGAGCATGCGCCGGAGCACAGCTGACTAGCTTTGCCGTTTCAAGCATTTGTGAAGGCTAACGATATGTACCCGGAGATATGTTACTTCAGACATAGCCGAAGGCAATATGCTTCGTTCCGGCACAGATTAGCGCTACCGACTCCGCAAATTGATACACAAGCGGGGAACGAGATCGCAATAGTTAGTTATATGACTAGTCCTATTTGATAGATGATAAATAGTACTTCTATACCCCATTTTATTGAAGAGCCCACTACAGCGGACTAATTGATCTCGTTATTGAGTATTCCCTAACATCTTTTCCTGTTTCCCGAAGCAATTGATTTGTTTGGGATTTGAAAATTGAATCTTTCTCGTTCGTATTCCTCTACTAATTCTCTTAGTATAATCATAATACTGAAAACTCATAGGCACTGAAACATAATCTGCGCGCTTCGAGATGTGGATCACAGAACTTGAAGGCCGTAGCCTAACAATTGGCATTACTGTAACATGCGGCGTCGCTTTCATGCTCTTTGGCTTTGATCAAGGAGTTTTTGGGGGAATTCTCGGCAATGCACAATTCATGTCGACCTTCAAAAATCCGACGCCAACTATCCAAGGCCAGATTGTGTCAACATACGACATTGGGTGCATCCTTGGAGCTCTTATGACCATTTTTGTTGGTGATAATCTGGGCAGAAAAAGAACTATTATGTTGGCATGTGTCTTTGTTATCGTCGGTGGCGCCCTTCAAGCCTCCGCCTTCTCACTCCCGCATATGATCATTGCCCGAATCATTGGCGGGCTAGGTATCGGCATGGAGTCAGCAGCAATTCCCATGTGGCAGAGCGAGACATGTAAACCAGAGCACCGTGGCAAGCTCGTTGCCCTTCAACTCGTGCTCGTTATTGGAGGCATTGTCCTGACCGAATGGATGAATCTTGGCTTTTCTTACATCTCGGACAAGCCAGTTAGTTGGAGATTTCCGCTCTCATTCCAATGTTTCTTCGCCATTCTGGCTATATTCATGGTTGCCTGCATGCCCGAGTCTCCTCGATGGCTATGCTTGAAGGAGCGAAATAAAGAGGCACAGGTGGTTATTGCTCGCCTTATGGCAAGGCCTGTTGACAGCGACGAGGTGGTCGAATCCCTTCAGCTGATAATGGCAACAGTCGCTCACGAGAAAGAACTCGAAAATGTCAGCTGGCGTGAGATCTTCTCGAATGGGGAGCAACAGACCTTCCGCAGAATTTGTTTAGGTGCAGGGTGCTCTATATTCCAACAGATGGGTGGTATCAACGTTGTTGTGTACTACCTTCCGGTTATTCTCACGCAGTCTTTTGGATTCAGCAATCAGCTGGCCTTAATACTCACTGCTGTTGACTTCATATCCTTGATGGTTTGGGGAAGTGTAGTCATGCTTGTAATTGACAAGTGGGGACGAAGAAAGCTCATGTTATTGGGTGCGTTCGGAATGGGGTGCTCCTTCACAGTTGCTGTCATAGGTTTAGCACTTAAGACAAAAGCCTCTTATGCGGTTGCTGTAACTGGCATCTTTGTCTATAATGTCTTTTTTGTATGTATGACCCTTACTTCTAGTGTTTGAATGTGGCTAATGATTTCTTAGGGTATTTCTTTCTTGTCTATTCCGTTTAGTTATCCATCAGAGATTAATTCTCAGCGACATCGTAACCTAGGGGCATCAGTTGCTATGATGACGCAATGGCTCTTTGTATATGTTATCGTTCTTATCACGCCCATTGGTAAGTTCTCAATCCCCACACAGCATCTCGTGTAGTCAACGAAGCTTAGATCTAGACCCATGGTCTAAACAAAGCTCTATTTCAGTATATGTGCTGACCTGTTTTATATAGGAATTGCCAATATTGGTTGGAAGTTTTACATTATATTTGCCGTACTGAACTTTGTTTGGGTGCCTATAATTTACTACTTCTACATTGAGACAGCAGGACTCTCTCTTGAGGAGATCGACAAGCTATTTGAGATCCATTACAAAGGCGGCAAAGGCATGACCTGGAATGAAGCAACCCGTCTCGCGAAAGAGGAAATCGCCCTCGCCAAAGCTCGGATCCACGACCAAAACCATCTCTCTCAAAAGACTGAACTTGATGTTGTTGAGATAGAGGATAAAAGCGCCTCTACTGAGCGAGCATCTGTGTAGAGATCGCAACTGATGCTCAATGCCGAGGACCGCCTGGACTAACTCGTCTCAGCCTCCGCTATACATCCGGAAGCTGCCTTGACCTAGGGCTCACTAATGGGTAGGGACAATGGAATATGACATCTCCAAATAAACATGGTCGTTGCTATCATTATATTTTGGAACATTCTGGGAACGAGCATTGCTTTTCTATGTATCTTTAAAAACAAGTCTAAGACTATCGTTCCTAATACTAGATGGAATTAGCATACTGCGCTGTTGAAGAAATTATGGGGCGCAAGCCAATAACCATCGTTATTTATTAAACTAGATCAGTTCAAAAATGTATATAAAATTGCCAAGAAATCTCCCCCTCTGTGATAACATAGTCTTTATAGTGATCACGAATATGAAACATGCGCCTTGGCGAAGCCAATCCATCACCGCATTTATCTCTCTCTCTCTCTCTTGTTTTACTCACTTTGTTTTCCTTTCTCAGCTATTCTATTACAAGTATTCAAGCTATATACAAGACCACAAGGTTGTACACTTTGTCAAGTTAGTTGGTGGTGTACTTTTTATATCACACTTTTAAACTTGCAATCTGATTACAGTATTGCTTTTTTGTTTAATTTTGAGTAGAGATTAGTTGGAAGTAATATGGACGAGAAATAAAAAAACCCCCATTTAAACTTAATATTACTCTTCGTTATCTTAAACTTTGGTTATGTTGTTCTTTAACGCATAGATTACCCAATGTGTAAATTACCCAATGTGATATTTTTGACAACTTGAAATTCTGCCAATCCATACTTGCTCCCTTCTTTACCAATTCCACTCTCTTTAATCCCACCAAAGGGTGCCTCACACGCACTAATGACACCAGTATTAACACCAACCATTCCTACTTCCAATGCATTTGCCACCCTCCATATCTTCCTCAGGTCATTCGAGAACAAATATCCTGCTAGACCAAACTCTGTATCGTTCGCTTGAGCAACAACATCCTCTTCCGTCTCGAACTTAAACAAGGGAGCTAATGGCCCGAATGTTTCCTCTCTCGCAACCAACATTTTCGAGGTGACACCTGTGAGCAGAGCGGGCTCAATCAGATAGCCCACAGCATCAGGACTAGTTCCCCCAACAACAAGCTTCGCCCCCTTAGAAATGGCATCATCAATGTGCTCCCTAGTTTTCTTTACTGCTGAGTCATTTATGAGAGGTCCATGTGTGACGCTTGGATCGAGTCCACTGCCGATTTTGAATCCTGACATACGTTCCTTCAGCTTCTCAACAAATTCATCGTGAATCCCACTTTGAATATAGAGTCTGTTGGCGCACACACATGTTTGTCCACTGCATCTAAATTTGCAGGCAAGCACACCCGCAACAGCAAGCTCCACATCGGCATCGTCAAACACGATATACGGCGCGTTCCCGCCGAGCTCCATGCTAACTTTCTTCATTGTCTTGGCTGCTTTTTCGGTGATCATTTTTCCAACCCCAGTAGAGCCCGTGAAGCTGACTTTCTTAATCAGAGGGTTTGTGTACAACTCTGTGACTGCACTTCTATCCTTCGTCGTAACAACCTGGATCACATTGGGTGGAATTCCGGCTTGCACAGCAAGCGCCGTCAATGCCAACGTACACAGCGGCGTCTCACTTGGTGGCTTCACAACAACTGTACACCCGGCTGCAATTGCTGGCGCGAGCTTCCGCGTGATCATGGCGATGGGAAAGTTCCATGGGGCGATAATGCCACAAACTCCTATCGGCTGACGAAGAACTAAATTCGTACTGCCAAGATACTGAGATGGGATCACATCTCCATAGGAGCGTACAGCTTCCTCTGCAAACCATGTGATGAATGATGCGCCGTACTCAACCTCGCCTTCTGCTTCTGCTAGCGTCTTTCCGTTCTCCATAGTCAAGATCACGGCAAGGTCTTTGGCATGCTGGCGTATAAGTGCCGCCCAAGCGTGTAGCATCTTTGCTCGGGAAGTATCTGGTGTATTTTTGAACAGAGTAAAAGCTGCGTGGGCATGTTCGATGGCTGTGGTGAAATCAATAGTAGTAAGGTTTGCCACATTGGCAATGACTTTGTCAGTGGCGGGATCGTAGACGGGGAAGGTGCTGGTGCTGCCCACCCAGTCACCACCGATAAACGACTTATCGTGTAGGATGGAGCTGTCTCGGAGAGCAGCTTTGATGCTCGACGGATGCACAAATGATGGATTGATTTCGCCCATGTTGAATGCTTCAGAAAGTTTTTGAAGAACGGGTATCAATTATCTTGAGAGTTGGCAACGACTCTGTAGTTAAGAATGGGGAAAATGAGAACAATAGATCCATTTCTTGACTTCTCATAAGATAATGCGACATGATTTATGAAAAGGAACACTCTCGGGTATGTTATAATTGTAAATTGATATAGCCGCGCAGAGGCGCATATACTGCCTTCTAGTAATTATTCTGGACAAGGCAGCAAGGCGGCCCCAAGCATTATTGACGTTATATTTGGACATATTGAACCCACAACTAACAAAAAAAAATTGAGATAGTAGGAAGCAAATAGGATGCAATTTCTTTCTGGGAGTTCATGTTTTACTAGTAGAGGGACTCGAAGGCTACAAATTTCGCAACCTAGAAAGATAGAGGGATCTCAAATACACCACTGGATAAGCCCTCCCTCCTATCACCTACCTACTCACATAGTGGTTGGGCCAGACAGTAATATGGTTCTAACTAGAAGGTACAGTACAACTTAGATTGTCTTGACCTGTTCCATAACCGAGCTCGGCTACTCTATGAAGCCTAACCCGATAGTATCGTACCTAAGTCTCACACAGGTTATATGCCATGCCGCTCAACATGCCCACAGAAGTAGCCGAGTGACGGAAAACACGTATTCGTGCCGCGAGGAACACAACTAGCCTGCCTTCCCGCTACTTTTGTCTTTGGGAATTAATATTATGGGGCCGATTCTGCAACACTAGGTCAGGTGGGAGTCAACTTCTAAACTTCACGCTGTATCTTACGCTTTCAAACTCTAATTATAGCATATACCCGTAATCTAAAAACGGCGGAAGATGTTAGTATTCTCAACGTTTTTGGGAACCGACATTACTCACCGCAGAGTGTCCCAGGCCAGAGACTAATTGTTGTCCTTGGATAAAGCGCATGAGGGGTAGCTTGGCGTATCTGGGGTGCCCACTGCCCAGGGTGCTTGCTTGTGTCACTCAGCTGAAGGTAATAATTGACCAACCAAGAGAGGCAAGCATAATATCATTATGCGGCATACAACAAAGGGAACACTTGCTTCATGATTCCTACCTTTGTAAGCAGTCAATTTGTCGCTTGGAAGCTCTAAGGAAGCCAGCCATCTGGGCTGTTGAAAGGGCGAGGTAGCCCATGGTATTCCTCGCTTAAGCCCCTTTCTTTAACCAGTGCTTCATCGATCCCGTTGCTGAAAAAGGTACTTCATCTCAGTAGCAATTTTGCAACTACTTGAAACTTAATAGTCGAATTCTTTTAGCTCATTCGATGTGACCCAAAGCTTAGTTTTGAATGCTGACTGAGTCAGGCACCATAATCTAGCTATACATCATAAGCATGTCAGGAACCAGTTCAAAACATTTGAGAGATTCTCTTGGAAGGCAACAGCTTTCATTACAGAGGTAGTCTTAGGCACTCACCAAACCAAAGTAATCTTTTCCGTGCCTTACAGATGTTCCAATTTGGAAGTGCGATCTTGGCAATGCATATTTTCGCCACACCTGTTTTAGTGATGTTTACAGTATGTACTGTACTCTAAAAGCTCTGAGATCAGGCTTGAAGAACAGGGTGAGATAAGGTTACAACTCAGCCACCCCTAAGGCTTCATCACCCGACCCTGGCACAGATGGATTAGTACGATATTAAAACTTCGAAGACATCTTTCAATATATGTCCCAGGTTACGTGAACAAATTATCATAAATAATCAATATGTGACGTATTAAAAGTAACGTGTATTCCCCCTACTGTCAGTCTGCAAATCATGCTCCGATGATTGGATCTGGCATACTACACGGACAATTTACGAGCACCCCAAAAAACAACAAAAACATTTTAACCCCCGAAGGAAGATGCCAATCGAATGTGCCATTAATAGAACCAATAACACCCCACCATACAAAATGGAGCAACAATCAATTAATCGCTCTCATCCCTTCCGCTTTATTCCATCAGGTGTACGAAGTATTGCCCACTCATTGCTCTTGTAGCTGAACAATAAGTAAAAGTGCTGAGCCGAAACCTGTCACTAAAAGAATAGCGTATTTCTACCTAGTAATGTCCTGGCGATAGGGTCCTATGGCCTAATTTACCTCCGTATATCTTCACTTATTTCACAAGTTTACGAGGGTAAAAGGGGTCTTGTAGCCAGGCGAGTATCAAGTCTCGGTTACCCACCCCGAAGTGAAACAGTTATGAAGTAAGCACGAACAAAACAATACCCTTGTGAAACTAGGGAAAACTTGAATTTATTCCCTTGCCTGGCTGAGGTTGAACTTCGTACGTCAAAAGTGGCATAACAATCAATTAACAAAGTGATTATTCTGGTCCTAGCTTATACGGAGGTACTGCCCCGCCTGTTCTGTGAGCTTGGCGGAACGGCGTGACTCAGTACAGCCAGTCTATTGTACGAATACGTCTGATTCCCATGATTAGCTGTTTAATGTTTTTACCATTTATTAATACAAGCAACCTGCCTCTCCTATGGTTCCTGTCCTTTATGCACATAATTGCCGTAATCATTCTTGATCTAGATTCCTTGAAATGACACGTCCCACGAAGCATAGATCCCATATTCGAAAGAGGGAGAGAGCAATCCGCCAAGATTCAGCATTTTTAAACCTACCTGCAGAGATTAAAATCCTGATATATCACCTCGCCCTTGTCAAGCCTCACCACATTGATCTTGTTCCCGCCGACTACCTTGAACTCGACGACAGTGCACAAGATCCCCTCCTAGAGCAGAAATTGATAAGAAAGCGTGCAAAATGCACATCCTGTCATAAGAGACCCGGCGATGCGTGTGCTTGTGTTTGGACACTTCGATACCAAAGAGATTTGCAGTTTGTTCGGAAGGAACTGGCCACGGGATTGCTTGCAACATGCAAACAAATCTTTAATGAGGCTCAGTACATTTACTGGCACGAGAATACGTTTCGATTTACTGATGACTGTCTCTGGTATGGGGTGCGGCGCTTTTTGGCTACCATTGGATCGAGGGCCAGATCTCAACTTCGGTCGCTAGAAATTCGTGCGCCCATATTCGGGATCAATCCAATCGATTACAGAAGCGCTCCAACTTATCACAGAAGAATTTTAGGCAACTTCCCAAAATTGCATATGCAAAAATTCAGCCACGCGAAAGACCCAGGGTACTGGAATTACGAAGATGACAGTGAAAACATAGAAGCAGTTTTCCGGCTCCTAAACGAAGCTCGGGTGGAGCTCGACCTTCGATTTATTGTACCGACTGGGCAATATATTGATGTTATGAGATATGTCATTCCTTTTACTTCCAGAACGAATCGCCAGTGGCAATCGTACCATGATCTGATTGAGCCACCAGACGTTCACTTAAATGAACAGGTGCTAAAAGCAAGACCGCTGTGGAACAACGGCATGACTCTTATTTTGGAAGCGGGAGCGCAGTGTAGAGATGGACTCCAGTTCTTTGAAAGATGTGCTTATAGGGGTGTCAATGTAGTGTGCTATCCTGGAAGCTATTACAGGACAACGCCAAATATCGACGAAATTACCGAAATTACCGAAATAAGATGGTGGACCGATCCTAATGCTGACCTCGAGAAATACAGCTGGGTATCGGACCTGTTCATAGAACAAGATGACTTCTCAGTCCCTGGACGAGGAGGGAGAGCGACTAAAGGAACAGGCAAGAAGAACATCATGCGGCATTTGAAAGGCTTCGGAGGTTGCAGATTTGTTGAGAGATTCGGGTTTGAATGCGTTTGCGGCAGGATTGGTATTTATTCAGGACCACCAGAGAAGCGGATTGGTTTACACCATTGCGACTTCTGCGGTACCCCATCTTATGAATGGCAAGGGCGGAAAGTAGTTGATGTGAAAAGTATGTCAAGGGCAGTTCGAAATGGACAAGTGGATAAGTCGATGGTGTTGACAAGAAAACGGTTCCAACTACCAACGTCATCCACTTAATGCTATCTACAGTATGTTACTTGTAGCACAATTGTATTGGTAGATAGTTATACACCATTAATACTTTGAAATTTCTGCTATGTTATTGATTCGCCGTGGGAAATCCCCAATTTCTCCCATTCCTGGCTAGGTTCAAACATGCGGTTTTTCATCCAGTTCAAGACTATTCCAACCAAGGACGACTAGTTACACTTAGAAGGACGTCGTTTAAACTAGCATGTATATAGATAATAATCATAGGGTCGAGGGAAACGCCGCCACAATCGAGATTTTCATGAAGGAACCAAATGATATAATAATTTGAGGTTGTGGTCGCTCAGGCATGCTTGATTCAGCGCGGAGAGCTATGTGACTAGATATGAATTTTGAGCTTGCCCTCTTGTTACCTTTGCTTAAGGAATTATGATTGATTCCAGGATAATTTGGGTCAATAGTTTTTCATTGGTCAAAAGATAAAAAATATCATTAAACATGGCTTCCAATGGTTCCATAAGTTCAGCCACTGCCCTCCCGAAATCTGCTTCCTCGTATAGCAACCAATTCTTCGGCCACAAGTTTTCGGGATCTTATGGGCTGTGAAAATGTACTGGTTTCTACTCAAACGCCGCACTCCCGCCGGCGCTACAAGTGTGCCAGGAATCTAGACGAGCGGTTGGGTGAATATATCCTCTTTGTTTTGGCTCTTTTCTCTAACAAGAGAGGTTTTGATTTAACTTCGATCTCGATATCTCTTATATCGATCTCAGCCAAGAAGAGGAAGGAATCTCCCATTTTATTGGAGTCGTGAAAGAAATTGAACTTAGATGTCCCCGACACATTGCGATTGACAACGCTGTTTCCAGGTTGGGATTAGTGAGCAGTGGTTGAAGATGGCGATAAAAGCGATGACTGGCCTACGTAAAATGACGGAGGTTCATGCTATTACTGATGACAATTCGGACCATTAATTAAAGACGCAAATAGAGTTATACGACAGTGTTAAAATTAGTGGCAATGAGAGATTGCGGGGGTTTCTCCAGGCTCTATGCATTACTTACTCGGGTCTACTTGTTCATAAATTAGGTACTAATACGTAGGAAGAAAAGGCTTGAAGTTGATTTCTGCTTTTGGACTAAGAGCGCGGTAAGCGATTTGCGGGAAATCACCATTGGTTAGGATTACCTTCAGTTGCGGTGTCAATATTGATTTAACTGGGACTTCGCAGTTACATACAAATTACCTTTCTTTTTGCTTATATAATATCTTAAATATATGCTAGGATTATTTCTATCTAATCTGATGTTTGGATTCATCTAGTGCAGCCTTTGTATATTTTCGGGGATAAGACAAAAGGGCGCTGGAATGAATATAATTGCCAATTTTAGCTTAAATGTCAGGAATCTTTCCGGAAGAAAATTTGGTTTAAAGCTACAAGTAAAAAATTTTTAGTCACAAGAATACATGTACAAAGTCAGCCTTGACACAATGGAGTCCGATCAAAGCAATTTACAATCCAGCGTGAAGCAACAAAACCGCGAGCCATTCAGATCTCTTTACTCGACGACTATAAATAAAGAGAATGCTGAAGCTCTATCACGTCTAAACAATCCAAAACTGTCAAAAGGAGAACGAATGCATCTTGTAGGGTCTCAGAGGCCAGACGAGTTAGATCAGCTCGTTGACATTGGCTCGAAAGGATATGAAGCTTTTGACTACACCAAGATGGAAGATACTCCTTTTTATATTGCTTCTGGACTTGGAAAGAACGAAGTTAAGCTTCCATTCGCCAGATATTTCTCCCCAGCGGTGACCAAAAAGTTACAACTTTGGTCAATTCTAGAAGAGATCAGGAGTATTGTAGCTCTTAAAGAATTCTTTGAGTTTATGCGAGATTCCCAGGATGATTTGCACGAGGAGAGAAGGGGTACAGCGTATTATTTGACTGGGGTGATAGTCCCTGGTCATATGACAAACAAAGGAATTCGGCTAAGCAAGGCACTTCGAGCAGCTTGTAAACCGGAAAATTCCAAATTCAAGTTGATTTTAGAAAGACTAGTTATTTTACTGAGCCAGGCGGATCAAGTAGTTTTTCAATCTAGCTTTGACGAGAAAACCTCGGAGCTATACCGAACAGCATACGAAGATCAGAGAATCTCTGAAGCTTCTATGATTAATGGTCATGGTATGATTGGAGGTACGCAAATCAACTATTTTGCTCATGAAAAGTCAAATTTGGAAGCGCTAAAAACTCGTGGTGACCTTCACCCAGACTCTTTGGACGATCCACCACGGTTGAGTAACCTGTATTTTTTCCAGGCAAACACGAAGAACAGTTTCTTTCCAGGCCGTTTCAATATCGCTTCGACAAGATTGAGTTGCTCTGCTGAAGAGTTTGGTGTGCTGACCTTCTCTGCACGTCACCCACACTTTAGTTCTGCCATTGCATGCGTGGATGAAACATTACTCGATGATGTTCAGATGCCTCTGATAGCCAATACGGCTGGGGTTCCCCGACTTCATGGTAAAGAATATTTCAACGGAAAGATTCATATTGTCCGATATGCGCGACAAGATCAGATGCGTGCTAGACCCAAGGAGATACACCCAGAATGGCTCGAAGAGGGCATGGCAGCACCTCATTTCGGCGGACTTGGCCCCATGAAGGAATGGAAGATGTTGTTATATATCAAAAGTAACATGGAAGAACTCCAACAAAGAAGAGCATCGGGTAACTCTGAAGATTTAGCCAATGTGATTTGTAACTATTTCGAATGGACTGATGAAATCACTGGTGAAAGAGTGTGCCCGTCCCTGGAGGTTGCGAGAAGAGCTTTGGAACTTGAGGGAAAAGGCTATGAAGGCTGGAAAAAGCTTCATAGTTGTTATCTTTGGACTGACTGTGGTAACCGCAAATACGGAGAGAGAGATCCAAACTCCATCGACGAAAAGAAAAAGGTGACCATGGCTAAATGGAAGGCGGCAAAGAAAGCTGGACTTGAGCACAAACAATGTTCCGCTATGACGAAAGGTGGCAATGGACCTCGTTGCAAAATCCTCACTTTCAATCCAAATTACTGTACAGTTCATGGCAAGGAAACTTCTGGCAGTAACGGAGAACTTCATTCTAACGGGGGGGGGGGGGGGGGGGGGGGGGGTGGTGGAAGTAAAAA